>Ga0307515_10002151_pt1 | contig 43256 bp, 49 predicted proteins | sample 17_EM_MG_FD_194513 | JGI IMG/M metagenome (GOLD analysis project Ga0307515, IMG submission 194513) | Populus trichocarpa ectomycorrhiza microbial communities from riparian zone in the Pacific Northwest, United States - 17_EM | ecosystem: Host-associated > Plants > Roots > Unclassified | place... | reverse complement strand
CTGTGCAACGGCAGATTTTTCTTCTCTAATTAGCCTTCTGTCGGATTTTCGGGTGCAGTGTACGATCCTCAACCCTCCGGTTGTTATGGGATTCGCCATGAGCTTGTGCTTGGACTTACTCCGTCGGAGACTCATCGTGAGCGGCTTTCGAACGCGACGGAACGGAAGACTTTCGTCTGGAGGGAGCGGGAGTTTGTGATGATACTTATTTTGATGCATCAGACCGTTTGGCGCGTGTCCTGCTGGATGCAGGTGTCAGGGCTCCTTCGTCAATCTGACTAGTCCGGGCTTCGCGGGAGGGCATAGGAAAGGTCCATGTGTCCTAAAGGTTTTCTTCGATGCTTCCGGGAGCTTATGGCCAGCGAACACGGCTAAGAGTTTGCAGTGAAGTTCAAACGTGTAGTTCTTTGTCGCACCATCTGGAGCGGACGACTGAAAAGGAAGGATAAAGCCTAGCTTCCATGGCCTAGATACACCGAGAGTGGCATGGTCTTCCTTACCCTTACAATCATGCCCTGCTGCCCCGCTGCCCCGCTGCCCCTGCTCCTCCCGCTCCCACTGCCGAGAAGCAAGACCAGCGAAAAACCAGACACCCAGACGCAAGTGAATCGCATATAATTATATATAACAGACATCTATGCGTCTCGGCCTTCCTGCACCCTCGGGACCGCCAACGAATCGGTGACTCGAAAGTCCAGGACGATAAAGCCGGTGAGAGCTCAGCAGTCTTCATACCACATTCGCCGCTCCTTGTACCATACTCAAACTACTTCAGAATGCCTCTCTCAATTTCCGACAAACACGCTGGTGAAGCTCTTCAGCTCTGACCAAGACCGCCAAAGCCACTATATCCTCCAGCGGCCTTCGTATCTTTATTGTGGATACTTCATGCTCCATTGAACTTCTCTCCTCATCTGAGGTGCACACTTTGACTACCCAAACCGTCAACCGTGCGGCTATCGACGAGGCATCCATATTTCCAATTGGTATTGGAGGAGACCCAACGCGCGACTTCTACTACGTCTCTATCACATGGAACGCTGGTCAACTCATGCGCAAAAAACTTGGCCTTCTACCCAAGCCGTTTCGTATTTATTTCCACGCCGAACACGGACAACACGATATGGACACACCCCTCCTATACATCATCCCCCAAAGTGAATTATCCCTTGACGCGCTCGACCATATCGCATTTAGCCACCTTCGGCTTGGATGGCTGGGGCAGGCTCGAGAGTTGGTTGAGGCGCTATGCAAACGCGCACCGGAGTCATAGAATGGATGGTCGAGGCCTGGAGACACCGCTCTGCAGCAGAGGGCGTATAAGCTCGCCATGCTGGCGTTTGGCCGAGGCTTGCACCTGACCATCAAGGAGAAGGTACTCAGATACGTCAAGCGGCGTATGCTGGAATGTGCAGAGCATACAGAATGGGGCATGTATTCCAGAATGGAGAGGTGGAGCACGTGGCAGCATTCATACTGTGCAAGCTTCAAGGTAGACCGGCTGTAAATGCTGTTGCATTTCACACGCATAACTGATCATCCTGCACAGGTTCAGGAAAATCCTGATTTTGCCGTGCCGTCCGGAGTCGCGATCCCGACGCTTGGAAGAGGGCCAGCTAAGACGAATCTGGAAGTCGCAGCCTCTCGGAGACGGACATCTCCCGCCCGCATGGATGTCGTGTCATCTTCGATCGTTGCAACCCTAGCGCCACAGACAGGCCGCACTGGCTCTCCCTCGCGCACTGGGCAACTACGCCTATGTGCACCTGACTCGACTACCCCGCTGACTTGTGCACCTCTCGTATGCAACGATGGCCGGACCACCTTAGTCTCGTCCCCGGCCCGCGCGTTCCAAACGCCGTCGCGTCGATCGTGAAGGAGTTGCAGCCACCCACGCTGCAAGAAGGCTACCAGGGTACCGCGATAGTGAGGTAATTTGAATCATGCGTTGAGCTGGTCGCACTGTTCTCCCCTCCACTCATGCTCTACAAGGCCCCACGGACGGCGCACCTACTCAACCTCGGCGCCGCAACGGAAGACGATATCGTCCAGCCTACCTCATCTGCCTTCTCCGCATCTATTTTTACCCCTTCGAGCCAGGTCGTGATTACGGAGAAGATCGACGGAGCCAACCTCGGTATCTCTCTCGACTCCTCAGGACGGATACTGAACCACGCACAGTGGGTCAACTCGAAGACGCACCTCCGGTTCAAGAAACTTGATATATAGGTGGAGAAACGCCGCGAAACCTTGACACGAATACTCGGTGTAGACTCTAGCTTCCACGAGCGGTATTTCTATTCGGATAATGGATGGTGTGGGTGCACAGCATCAAATACACGCGATTACCTAACCGGTTTCTCGCGTTTGACCTATATGACTGGTCGAGGAGGGTGTTTGCATCGAGGAACATACTGGAAGGCAGGCTGGAGGGGTCGGGGATCGCAATCGTACCCACCGTTATGCGCATCGAGGGCCAACCGGAGGAGGGTGCTGGACTTGTTATGCTGAGTGATGAGGAGCTCAAGGGAATCATCGCGGTTCCATGACGGGAGGGTGGGGGGAGTATACGTCAAGGTTGAGAAGTATGTGACCTTTGATAGCAGGGCGAGTGTTCTTCTCGAAAGCTGAGTGCGGACAATTTGGTTGTCCCGACACCTTGTGGGACCAACCCCGTCCCAACTTCTACGCTGATGTCCCAGGCGTGTCGAAACGAATTTCGAGGAAGTTCTCTGATTTCTACCGCTCACCTTATACCAGGCCATTCACTGATGTTGCTGCAGAGAACGTATTCGTCACTTGAAACATGGAGGTTATCGGTTTATGGAACCCAGGCAAGGCAAATCAGTCTCTCATCGGCACCCAAATTGGAAGGTGTTCATCCCCGCAAGTGCGGTTCCAATCCATGTATATCAAGAACGACAGGTTGAATGTCATTTGAGGTCCGAACCCGATTGTTAAGGTACACCTCTAGCCGAACGACAAAGTTACATATATATACAACCTAGGAAGGACGGTATTGTTCATCTCTTTTCAATCATCTGTGTGATTCTGGTTCGCTGCGGGGTGGGGGTAGGAAGACATTCGGGAACAATCTGAATATATTACAGTCAAGTTTTGCTAATTACAATGGGCGTCTGGCTGAGTGTGGCCGTTTCTGGTACTAACAATGTTCCTCGAGGAGGTTGGCTTATTGGAAGCCCCGCTTGAAGATTGCACGAAGCCTGCATGAAGCCCGCGGGAAGCCTGCGTCAAGCTGGCGTCAAGCCTGTGTGTAGCCAATGCCCCCCACCAATGCGGCATTCGCGTGGTGAGTCGGTCGATGAATGATGGCTGGCTGTCACGATGTAACGCCGTCACATCACTGTCGAAAGTCCCGTCACGTGCCAATATCATCAGTTTGTTTTGTGTTTTTCTCCATGTTGACTTCGAATGAAGTCTCCTCGACGGTGGTAAGCAGACGGAACGATTCGGATTTCCAGCATCGTCGGAATTTTGGTGCATTTAAAAGCAGTTAATTTGAGTTTGAGGCGATCCGCGTGAGGGGCCCAAAGAGGAGCTAGGACCCCCGCCCAATGTCATCAAAAAGGAGAGGAGAGGGAGCTCATCAAAACTGGGAAATTGTTGTTCGAGGGAAATGGAATTGCTACCTGTAATTTACATTTAGGAGGTGAGGGTAGAGAGGCGATTCCGACATTCAGAAATCTTACCGCTTCCACATTCTCCGACCAAAATTTCAATGCGAAGGAATCAAGTGACTGGAGTTTATGCGTTTGCCCGATTGAGGTAACCACCCCACTAGAAAATACGCGCGTCGAAAATTTCCCAAAAATGACTTTTTGAAGCGACTCGTGCAGATCGAGGAAAAGGGACTTTTCAGAACTAGCGATGTGCTGTTCGGGCGAAGTGGGAAAATCGCCTAGATTATATATTAGGAGATTAAGGTAGAGAGGCGACGTTAACAGCTGGAAATCTCACCGCTCCAAACAATCTCCAACGAAGACTTTGATTTGAAAGATTCAAATCACCGGGGTTTATGGGTTTTTCTCATTGAGGAGGGTGTCCCGGTTGAGGTATGTGCGTCCTAAACTCCCCAGAACCTGGATTTTCGAGGTGAATTGTTTCAGATTATCAATATAGACCGAATATTAAATTCCTGAAAATAAATGGACTCCAACGTGAAATGGTGGTTTGTTGCTGTCACATTCCCAGCGGGTTGTGCTCGAACCTTCACCACACCAGGCTGCGGAAGTCGCAGAAATTCTGAACGTGAAAACTTGAACGCTTTGAAGACACACCAATGGATAACCAACCCAGTAATGGCAGCTCTTATGACGAGATAGCAAAGTTGTTGGGACTTCGTTCCCAAGATGGGCCTCGTGGCGAATCGGCAGCGAACGGTGGGGGTTTTGAGTCGACAGAGGAGCACGAGTATGCATGGGGATCCATACCAGGAACAGAGGGTAAGTGCATGGCCATTAGTATTGCCGGCGAGCTATGAGTGGCTCGACAACCGTTGGGGGTATATGCTGACGACAACATGAACGTGTAGGTATGACCACGATAGACAGTAGCGGCATGAATATCTCAACGACGAATCTTCCTGGCCAATTTCCCGGGTCGCTGAGTGGTGCTGCCAGTAATATGGTGAACAACGAGCAGGGAGCGGCACTTCAGTGGGGTATAAAGAGTAACCAAGGCAGCGGGGGAGTCGCATCATACTCACCTTTGCCCGTGGGACTAGGAGGGTCGCGGAAGGACCTCGAAATTATGTCGAATACGTTTAGATTGGGAGAAAATATGCCCATTGATCCATATGCTATGAGCAGAGCCAGTGGTGGAGATCAGGTAAATCCCTCCCTGCCTCCTCCCGTACCGTGTATTGATCGACCGACCGAGCATAGGAAATGCCCTCGACCCAACCCTCGACCAACAGTGCCTTCGTCCACCACCCCGAAGCAACAAAACACACCAACGGTTCGCTTGGAGTGATATCTCTTGCGGGGATCGGCAGACCTACGACTGGTGCTGAAGGGATAGATGGCGGCGCGATTATGGTGCTCCCTTCTTCGCCCAACGACCCATTCACGACATACCCTACAGTGGATGGGATACCGACCTTGTCAGGTTCCATGTTTGCGAATGGTGCTGGCTTCACCTTGGGTGACTCGCAGCCCATCATACCCCAAGATGGAAACCACATGGAGAGGGAAGCCACCGGAAGAGTATACGAGGGAGGTCCCCAACATGCTACGAACGGGGCCTTGGCGAATGAGCCAAGTCACGAGTTGCCAACAGCGACTACCCGGTGGCTTGGACCTCTGCTACCTGTGGACGCCGAAGGTGACCTTACCAGATTGAAAGATGAGCTGGTGGAGAATGGCGCAGATGTGGAAGCTGTGAATTTGTGTGACGAGGTCTTCAAAGACGGCATCACTAAGGAAGCCCTTCAAAAGCGCTTGACACGCAAACAATGCAAAAGACTTCACCTTCGAGGCGGGAAGCAGTTCCAGATATTCCTTGAGAAGGCCCAGGTGACTGGCGGGACGAAGAACCGATGCCGTCTCTGTCCAGGAAATGATGCGGCGCTGTATAAGAACCCCCGCGACGCTTTGCGTCACTTCCTCAAAGATCATTTCGGGCTGTGGTTCGAATGCACACGTTGGTGAGTCTCGTCCAAGGTGTCCAAACCATCAAGTGCTTACCGGGATTCACCAGCGACCACAAGGCCTTCACAAAGTCAGAGCTAACGAGGCATGTCAAGGTCGCGCACAGTGTGATCAGAAATGTGTAATGGATATCGCTCATCGAGAGACTTTTCGTAGTTGGTCTGTTGGCGCGGTGTCTGCGTGAATAGTTAACGACGAGATACTAGATATTTTACCTTGCTTTCAATATGCATATGCCTTTTCATGTATGAAATTAGCTTACGCGGTACTAGGTTTTCTGGAGTGGCTTTGAGCGGCAGTCGTGGTTGTATCCGCCGGTAAATAGGTAAGGACGCGAGAAGGAAAGGGGGACCTGTGAGTAAGGGTGAGTGGCGGACACGAAGGGGAACAAGAAGATAGGCGAGGGGAGGACAGCGGAAAACACATTCACTCTGGCATGCGGTAGTGTGCATAACGCTACGAGTTTTCTGTCGAGACCGCACCCGTTGGGCCCAGGGATGTTCTTCTGATAGGCCAGCAAAGAAAGGAGCAAAGAAGAGGAAGCCACCTATGACTGGAATCTCTGGCCCCTACCTCAAATCAGTTATCGACTAGGGCAAGTTAGAGGACAAGCTCGCCACTGGCTGCCTATCGAGGAGAAGAAATGGTGACAGCGTTGGTGATAAATGCCATTTTCGAGGGGACGAGTCAAAAACCCTTGCAATTTCCCTGTAGCAGGGTTCGCGGCGAGAATCGTACGTCCTATATGGGTGAAGACTACGAGGTGCGATCTGTGCGTTCACCGCATGCTTCGGCGTGTTTATCAAGGGCTCCGGTGCGAAGCTCTGGCGGTTTTGCACGCGCTATGACGTCTTCTCGAGTCCCTTTACCACACATCAACGATGATAGGATCTAAGTACTTGGTCTTGAGGTGACCAAAAGAGCGGTACTAAGGGGTGGGCGACATAGCGTTATCGATTGGCTGGGCAAGGAAGTGCACGGGGGTGTTGAGGGAGGGATATCAGGATGAGGCCAAAATGGAAGCCACATCTTGATGCTCTGTTGCGATGGTTGATCCAGAGAGGGTCAACCTGCTGCTACCGACATTGAGTTGTATAGACAAAGGATGACGGGGATGGACTGGGCGAGGTAGATACTACATGGATGAAGTCAGAGTGTGATACCAGAGGCCGTAGTGAACCTGTGTACATTACTGGTGAGTCAGGTGTGTGGCTCAACACGGAGGTGGTGGACGTTAAATATTTCCCAGAGGCGGATTCACTCCTATGAGATAACCGTGAGTTAAATACAACTAAAGAAATTTTTTGGGATATTACTGAGTATGCAGGTATCGTCGAATATGGTGACCCATGGCCAAAACAGCTATTGATGGATGGTGACAGAAGGGTCGCTTCATTGAGGAGCAGGAGTATTAAGTTTGATTATTATCGAGACTGGTCACTCCCGCTCTTGCCGTAACGCCGCCGACTCGCCGACTACTCGCCTGTCGTCGTCAGCATGGTAGCGGAAAGGTGAACTGAAGATTCCGTACCTTGCAGCAAGCTTGTGGACCAGGTCTGTTTCTTCGCAAGGGCTGCGGCTGGCCCAGAGAGGACACTCCATGGTTGGTGGGGCATAAGTTGCATGTTGTGTTGTGCCGATTCTGTGGGCCACCGCCACCGAGACCCTAAATCCAAGGCGAAGGTTCTGGCGGTCACAGGTTCATGCAGCAACTGATCCTGATCGCCCAAATCCAATCCTGCCAAATCCAACCCCGGGAAAGCGCATCTCGTCCCCATTGACGTCCCAGATTGACCGCCGTATCATCTCATCTCTAATGCACTGCACTACGACATGATCAAGACCTCAAAAACCGCAAATAATGCACCGCGCATCGTCGACCGAGATGGCCCAAAGCGGATGGTCGCTACCAAATCTCAGGCGGTAGGCAAACCACTCCATCAAACGAAAGGATGTAGTATATTTAAGCATAAATATACATTAAATGAGGTTCTTGCGAGAAGGCTACAAAGCCTTAGGGTCCACAAATTTTCGACCTGACATTCGATGACAACTTCCGTCCCCGACCCTAGGAGGAGCAACGGGGTGTATAGCTCCGGTTGTGAAGCCCGCCTCCTCCGGGGAATCCATCAAGGAGGGTTTTCGACTGGTTCGACTGGGCGAGGATGCAATTCGTCACCAGCGGCGCGGTACCACCACCTCTACCATCCATTCGGATTTGTTCCCTCCAACGAAACCTGGTGGGGAGCTTGTGTTCTCCAACACTCGACTAGCTGGTAACTGATTTGGGATGGCAGGCAGAGTTTCCACTTACAGGCAAACCTCGACCCGGTGGTACCACCACCTTGAGTAGTACCTCTCCCTGTTCAATGACCTATGCTAGGCCTAGCCGAACGCCGACGTCCAGAGCCCGATCTGACAGTGTCTAACGGCTTTACGACTTTACATTTCCTCCATACAAGACTTACATCTTGACATCGCCTATTCCCTGTCTCCTGCTAGCACCATCAACATCACCCTGTCATTCCCAAGGATCGTCCTCTGATATTACAACTGTTGATTGACCCTCGCCACGTGAGCCAAAGTACCGTTGTACACCATCTAACTAACGTTCATATATGACTCTCCCAAATACTCCTGCCGGTTTAGCATGGAGCCCTTATACAACTCTGCGCCACCTTACCATCACGCCGGATTTGGCAACTCGAGAGATGAAGGGCTCGGCTCAACCTTATCATGATTGATCTCGTTATCCTCCTCCATACTGATATTAAGAATGGCAGAAGTCCTTCATCCATCGACTGCTCCCATCCTTGCAACAAATCTGGCACGCCGCCACGTCGAGGTTCCGCTGACTGGACAAGTCGATATCACTTCACCCAGGGTTCAACGTGACTCAAATGCCTAGTCTCTGCCTCCGACTCCAGTAGAACATTGCGGCCGTGCTTTAGCACCACGGCTTGAGCGATGCAGTCCGCACGGTCCCTGCCCCTGTGAAGGAGGTAGCAAAGGTATACTGTAGACGGTGCAGAACCTGTCAGTGGAGAAAGCTGTATTGAGCATGACGTTGGTTATTCGGTGCCATGGCAGTTTATCTTCCCTAATCTAGTCCTACTATCGGAATTTCGGCTTCAGATACGGTGCACGAGCCCCAGCCCTCGGATTGCTACGGGATCACAGGCCTGGTGACATCATATGGCCACGTATTCAAGGTCTACGCCAATACACACGAGTTTTTGGGTCGCATTCGCCACTGCCGCTATCAAGATGCCACGACTCCCGTACCGTATCCACCCCTATCCACCCTGGGGTCTCCCTGCATACACCATAGCACGGAAACCAGTGGACATTTCCCGACCCGAGACACGCCGGCCTGCTGCCCCATGACGCGACTTACCCATTGTAAGCGGTACGTACAGTGTCCGTACAGTGTCCACAACGCGAGTTACGCGTTTCACTGTGCTCATTGGCCTGCTTTCTCGCAAGCAGCGCCCTGCTCGGGACGCCCCCTCAAACTATCACACGGTACACCGCGCCACCTCGTTATACCCATAACCCCCCTATCCTGTGGGCCCGTTGCTCCCACCTGACGCACATTCGGGACCACAACACCGGTTACCCATCGGGTGGTCGACAAAGCAGCCCCACCTCCTCCAGCCTCCAACCGGCATACTCGGCGTTTCTCCTCACCTTCCTTCCGCAGTGCAGTTACGAACCCTTTACCACACTCAGTTAGCGCCTCCTAAGTAGTTTCGTTCACTTCCCAACTGCTCCAACGACCCCAATCTACCGATCGGTGTTCTCAGATCGCTGCGCCACTCCGTTCTCGGAGCATGTACTTTTGTGTATATGTTTCTACACAGTAGTTTACATCCTGTAATCCGATGCTCACCTTGGACTTGTGTCCATTCCTGTCCCAGTTCTGTTCCCTTCTTGTTCCCTTTCACAAATCGGTCATACCAATCGAGACCCTGCGACCGGTGGTGAAACTGCCGGAAAGTTTCCGTTCCGCCACTCCGGTCACTGGTCCTAATATCCTAAATATCCCCAAACGATCCCTGGGGCAGTAGTCCCACCTCACGCACGGCCTGGTAAATTTATAGATTCAAAGTAGCTATATCAAACATGAGGCTTAATTATAGTGTACAAAAATGTGGTTGGCGAGCCTTCTATTAATATTGGGGTCATTGGGCGGGCCTACAGCCGAGCCGTGGTTGAATTTTGCAGAGGCAAAGTACTCGGCGCGTGGTGTGGCCAGATACCATAAATAGCATATGAATATCTCTTTTTCAAACCTCAAAGGATCAAGCCGACGGGTTCTATTTTAATCACAACCTGCGTGAAGCTTGCGTGAAGCGAGTGTGACGCCTGCGTGACGCCTGTGTGAAGGCTGTGTGAAGGCTGTGTGAAGACCTTTGACATGTCAGGGACCCCACGTCAGTTTTGCCCCCAGGAGTCGGGCCCACAAGTCGCGTCACGACTCCTCAAATCCTTTATGAACCAAATGCGGAGTTCGCGTCTATTTGTGTCGCGTATTTGTCGCGCGTTTTCTCGACCCGCTGTTAGTGAACAATGGCGATTGAGGGTAGTGAGTCCATCGAGGTGGTCTGCTCCTCAATATTCGCGTTTTGACGAGCCTTGAGACGCGTCAAAACACGATAATAGCAAATTTGAGGGCCTGGGAACCGAATTGCGCTTCCAGGTAATCGGAAGTAGGAGATATAACAAGTAAGGATGAACAGGAGTCGTCATGCAGGGTTAGGACTTGAGTTTTGTTTATCCCAATCGATTTATCTAGGAAATACAACCTCTAACCGCGAGAAGGTAGGCCGTGTATACCTCATTTGCCCCCCACAGCCTCCCCATTTGAATGTCAATTGAATAGACTGAATCACCGAAGTTAGCGACTGATTGGCTTTAAATTCAGAAGGGGAATGCACACATAGAAACGAAGCGACAGAAAAATCCAAGAAAAAAGAGTTCTGAGATTATTCCCTTCACTAGGCAACCTTTTCAAGAAAGACACAGTAAGATACGTATCAATCGACAAAAAGGGTCACAAACCCGCGACATTTTAGGCTTGCCGTATCTTCCCAGGCTGAGACTTGGACGGTATCCACCAAGACAGGACGCTCCAAGACCTTTCAACGAAGTCCACACACTATAGAGCGTGCGATCTATGTCGAACCATTGTGGCGATGGTGTCCCGCGAAATTACTGGATGACCCAGTCGCCTCAGGGGAGTTCTTCGAACGGTAAAGAGCTTGCAAGAGGGGGAATGTGGCTGGATAGCTTCGAAAATACACCACACTGGGATATCGGACCAATGCATTGTAAGTAAGGCGTTGTGGACTGCGAGCGGGCGGGGGTCGCACGACGCAAGGCTGAAAACGATGCTGACGATCACCTGGCACCTAGATGCCACAGGAACAAGGACGATCGGTACAGAGACACCATTCATGAATTATTCGACGCATCCTTTCACCCCGCAGCCCACTCCGACGGATAGTGTTTGCGTAGACCGCCAGCCCAAAGCCAAGGGTGGACCGGAAATGGGTTCTCAAAATGGTGGAGATGCGTGTTATACATCTACCTCAGGGGTACCCGCGAAGACTTCTCCGATAGGAAAGGTTTGGCCCATCAACACCTCCCTCAATGTAGGCGCCGTCGCTTCGAACGGCGAGTCGCCCGACACGAGTCTTAATGCCGAAAGGATTATCGATGTGGAGATGGATGAAGAGCAAATGGTCGATATTGCGAACGAAGACAGTGAACCCGGGATCGTGATCGACACATCCCGCGGCCGCGGCCCGATCCTTCCCACGAAATTCCAAGGCGATGTCGCCAAGTTGAAAGTATGGCTGCTTGCGAAGGGTGCAAATGCTCAGGTTGTGGAGCTATGTGACACCGTCTTCAAGAACGGGGTCACGATAGAAGCACTTGAGGAGCGGATGACGCGGGAGCAGTGTGAAGGACTCGGGGTCCGGGACGGAAAGCAATTTAGGCTATTTCTCGAGTTGGTGGTGGGAACGAACGGGACCGGACAACATCGGTGTCGTTTATGCTCCCCCGGCAAGGTGTATAAGAATCATCGGGATGCCTTGCGACACTTGCTCAAGGATCACTTTGGACTGAGCTTTACATGCGAACGGTGGTAAGTCGCATTGATGACCGGGAAATGCGTGCTCTCGTGCTTACTGAAGTTGGACAGCGCTCACCACTGCTTCACGCGCCCAGAGTTGAATAGACACATCAAAATCAAGCATGGCGTGCTCATCGATGGTTGAGGAGGTTCAGCGGATAAAACGAGCCGGCAAGAATGAGCTATGAGAAGAGGGCTCGCACTAGATGGGAGAATGAGATGGAATGATGTGTGATAGGAGAGTACGTTACCTTGAAATTTCAGTCGTTTTTCGTAGTGGTTAGTTGGAGGTGCTGGGGTCGGGGTTTCAAGCAAGGGGCCAATGTCCAGAGTGCAGATTGAGGAGGACGTGAAATGGGGAGTATCGAAGGAGGAGGAAGAATGAAAGGGCTCTGGCTCTGGATGAACAGCAAGGCGGTGGACCTTGTTGATGAGCACCGTCCGGAGTTTGAATGAATGATGGTGTGAATATTCTGGTAGGAACATTCTTGAGGGAACATTCTTGAGAGAACATTCTTTAGAGAATGGTACCAATTACGTAAGACTGCCTTTCCACATTCAATGTCAACTGTCATTGAATGGATTGGTGTGAGAGCAATACAAGTCCAAGTTGAGCGCCGCACACAAAGGACTTGGGAGAGCAGTAGCATTACTGGATTCCTGCATACTGCATCATCACCCAAGTAGTGAACTCTATACCTGACCTGGTTGCAAGTTGTGCCCACATTCACGCCGACCGACAACACCGAACCCAAATTCAAAATTTAGTATTAGACTATTAGTCCATCTCGGATCAGCTCTCCGTTTCCTCGATCAGTCGATAATTACGAAACAGAACCCCTAAGTTTAAGCTATTGGTACGACCTTCCGAATCATTGTTCCGCCAATAAAGGGGCCATCCAAGCCAATTACACGCTTTGTCGCCTATAAAGCTCTTCAGCTCGAAATACATCGTTTCTAGTGTCAATGGTGTTACTGCCATCGGGAGTGGTCAGACTCGAACACCATTCCTAGGAGCGTCCATACCTTCGATCTGGTTTCTTCGCAATTTCCACAAGTACCTCTCACTGATGCAACCCAGCCGTTGAACGCGGCACAGCGGCCCCCCCCAACCCTGGTCGACTTCAAAGGCTTCCATTGATCCTTTTTTCCAAAACGATGCATACCTCATGATATTGACAACAGTGTCCCACCAACGAGGCTATCACCGTTGGCCGCTGTTTTGAGGGTGGTTGTTTAAACGACACCCACCAATACCTTCCCATCTTCCTTGTCGCAGAACAACTCTATCCTGCCATTCCCACACGGAACACCTTCAACTCGATCTGGGATTGAAGTCGCCGCAAATCTCCCTCCCTTCTCTCACGAGACCAATACCATCATATCACCACCGGATCTGGTGACTATAAGAGAGTCACAAACCCAGCCAAGGCGTTTGGGAGTGGCTTCAAACCTTCGTAGTGGCCAAAGTACACGCCAGCCGATGGAAACCTCGATAGGGAATTCTCAAAAGGGACTGATGCACTACTAAGCGGTGTGAACCTGACATGGGGCCGTGCATCTGCTCTCACCGCCGTTGATGCAAGGTGAATGCTCTGGTCGAATGCCGGGATGCAGAAGGGCTGGTGGGTCCTGATCATCTGCTGTACTAACGTCGATTCGGTGTCTACGCTGTGATTGCAGCTGTGTACCAAAGCGGTTTCCGGGGGAGGTTCTGAATTTCTCCCTCTTAACTCATACCAAACAGCCTATTGGCGTTTGAGGGAGAGAACCAATTTGTCACTGGTCACATGGATGCTATTGGTTCCTTGAGCCGTGCCAAGGCGATCGCTCTACCCAAACCGGAAGGCCACCGTCCTGTACCCGCCCAGTACCCCCAAGTACAACATTCCAGTATAAGTGTGTCAAAGAATAGATCGAGCGTCATTTGGGAGTCGGACTCCAATCGTCAAGGTACGACTCCAACCAAAGGAACAATAGTACTGAGCACTGGCCAAAACAGCTGGAAGGATCACCCGTGTGGAGAAAGGGTTATGATTCAGATTCCGTAGTCATTCTCGGAATATTTGGGCGTTTCTGGTTTACTGCAAGGTGTCATAATGCTCAAGGGCGGTCGAATATATTATTACTGTAAACGCGCTGCTCATTGCAATGATCATGTGGCTAATATGGCCGTCCTTGGACCAGTTGATTATTGAGAACTGAAAAGAAGCCTTGTATGAAGATTGCGTGAAGCCTGCGTGAGCGCTAATATCCAGCGTGCAATCTCCGCAGTCACAACATAACGCATCACATCACTACGTCACGTGCCAGCATCGAGACTTCTGCTTGTCTTGTGTTTTTCTCCAAAACGACTGTGAATGGCGCTCTTCGAGAGCAGCGAGCGGACAGAACGGCTCCGATTTTCAGCACCAGTGGAGTTTGACACGCCTAAGAGGTGTTAGTATTGAGTTGAAGGCGGGACGTGTTAGGAGCCCTAATGAGGAGGGAAGATCTCCGCCTCGCGCCAGCAAAACGGCGAGGAAAACGTACTTTTCAGAACTGGCGATGTGCTGTTCGAGCGAAGTGGGAAAATCGCCTTGATCATATATTAGGAGATTAAGGTAGAGAGGCGATTTTGACAGTTGGAAATCTCACCGCTCCAAACAATTTCCAACAAAGACTCTGATTTGAAAGATTCAAGTGCCCGGAGTTTATGGGTTTTTTCATTGAGGTGGGTGTCCCGGTTGAAATATGTGCGTCCTAAACTCCCCAGAACCTGGATTTTCGAGGTGAATTGTTCGAGATGATCAATATAGACCGAATATTAAATTCCTGAAAATAAATGGACTCCAAATTTGGTGGTTTGTTGCTGTCACATTCCCAGCAACCCCGGTTGTGCTTGTGCACTTCACCACACCAGGCCGCGAAAGCCACAGAAATTCTGAGAACGTGTAAACTTGAACACTTTGAAGACACACTAATGGATAACCAACCCAGTAATGTTAAATTTTATGACGATATGGAAAAGTGGTTGGAACTTCCTACCCAAGACGAGCCTCATGGCGGATCGGCAACGAACGGTGGAGGTTTTGAGTCAACAGGAGAGCACGAGAATCCATGGGAATCCATACCAGGAACAGAGAGTAAGTATATAGCCATTCGTATTACTGCGAGCTATGAGCGGCTCGGTAACCGTTGGAGTCATACGCTGACGGCGATATGAACGTGTAGGTATGACCACGATAGACAGCAGCGGTATGAATGTCTCGACGACGAAACTTTTTGGCCAGTTTCCTGGGTCGCTGAGTGGTGCCGCCAGTGATATGGTGAACAATCAGCTGGGAGCGGCACTTCAGTGGAGTATAATGCGCAGCCAAGGCAGCAGGGGTGTTGCATCATACTCACCATTGTCCATGGGACTAGGAGGGTCACGGAAGGACCTCAAAATTATGTCGAATACGTTAGGATTGGGAGCAAATATGCCCACTGATCCATATGTTATGATCAAAGCCAGTGATGGAGAGCAGGTAAATCTCTCCCTGCTTCCTCCCGTACCATGTGGTGATCGACCGACCGAGCATAGGCAGTGCCCTGGACCCAACCCTCGATCAACGGTACCTTCGTCCACCACCCCGAAGCAACAAAACACACCAACGGTTCGCTTGGAGTGATAGACCTTGCAGGGATCGGCAGACCTACGACCGGTGCCGAAGGGATAAATGGCGACGCGATTATGGTGCCACCTTCTTCGCCCAGCGACCCATTCACGACATGCCCTACGATGGATGGGATACCGACCATGTCAGGTCCAGTTTTTGCGAATGGTGCTGGCTTCACCTTGGGTGACTCGCAGCCCATTATACCCCAAGATGGGAGCCATATGGAAAGAGAATCTACCGCGGGAGTACACGAGGGAGGTCCCCAACATGCTACGAGTGGGGCCTTGGCGAATGAGCCAAGTCACGAGTTGCCAACAGCGACTGCCCGTTGGCTTGGACCTCTGCTACCTGTGGACGCCGAAGGTGATCTTACCAGATTGAAAGATGAGCTGGTCGAGAATGGCGCGGATGTGGAAGCTGTGAATTTGTGTGATGAGGTCTTCAAAGACGGCATTACTAAAGAAGCGCTTCAAAAGCGCTTGACGCGCAAACAATGCAAAGGACTTCACCTTCAAGACGGGAAGCAGTTCCAGAGATTTCTTGAGAAGGTTCAGGTGGCCGACGGAACGAAGAACCGTTGTCGTCTCTGTCCAGGAAATGGTGCGGCGCTGTATAAGAACCACCGTGACGCTTTGCGTCATTTCCACAAAGATTATTTCGGGCTGTGGTTCGAATGCACGCGTTGGTGAGTCTCGTCCAAGGTGTCCAAACCATCATGTGCTTACCGGGGTGCACCAGCGACCATAAGGCCTTCACAAATCCAGAGCTAACGAGGCATGTCAAGATCGCGCACGGTGTGATCAGAAATGTGTAATGGATATCGCACATCGAGGACTTTTCGTAACCGGTCAATTGGCGGTGTCTGCGTGAATTGTGCTGGTTGTTAACCACGAGATACTAGACATTTTACCTTGCTTGCAATATGCATATGCCTTTGCATGTATGACATTAGCTTACGCGGTACTAGGTTTTCTGGAGTGGCTTTGGGCGGTGTCCGAGGGTGATAGGAAGATGTGGGCGCATCCGCCGGTAAACAGGTAAGGACACGAGAAGAAGAGAAGGACCTGTGGTTAAGGGTGAGTGGCGAACACGAAGGGGAACAAGAAGATAGGCGAGCGGAGGACAGCGGAAAATATATTCACTCTGGCAATGTCGAGATCGCACCCGTTGGGCCCAGGGATGTTCTTCTGATAAGCCAGCAAAGAAAGGAGCAAGAGAGATCGAGAACCGTTGACTTCATCGAAGATGAGGAAGCTGCCTATGAATGGAATCTCTGGCCCCGACCTCAAATCAGGTATCGACTAGGGCAAGTTAGATGACAAGCTCACCACTGGCTGCCTGTTGAGGAGAAGAAATGCTGACAGGGTTGATGATAAATGCCGAGTCCACTTTCCCTGTAGCAGGGTTCGCGGCAAGGGTCGTACGTCTTATATGGGTGAAGACTACAAAGTACGTTCTGTGCGTTCACCGCATGCTTCTGCGTGTTTATCGAGGTCTCCGATGCGTAACTCTGGCGGTTTTTGCACGCGCTACGACGCCTTCTCGAGTCCCTATAACACACATCAATGATGATAGGGTCTAAGAGTTTGGTCTTGAGGTGCCAAAAGAGCGGTTCTAAGAAGCGGGCGACATAAATTTATCGATTGGATGGGAAAGGGGGTGCACGGAGATGTTGAGGGAGGGATATCAGGATGAGACCAAGATGGAAGCCACCTCTTGATGCTCTGTTGCGATGGTTGACCCCGAGAGGGTTAACCTGCTGCTACTGTCATTGGGTTGTGTAGCCAAATGATGACGAGATGGGGCTGGGCGAGGTAGGTACTACGTGGATGAAGTCAGAGTGTGATACAAGAGGCCTTAGTAAGCCTGTATACATTACTGGTGAGTCAAGCATGTGGCTTGACATGGTTGTGGTGGACGTTAATTTTTTTCCAGTGGCGGGTTCACTCCTATGAGATAACCACGAGTCAAATACAACTAAAAGGAAAGCATGGGATAATACTGAGTATGCAGGCATCGGCGGTATGATGACCGAGACTGGTCATTCCCGCTCTAGCCGCTACGCCATGAAAGTAGGGGTGAAGTAAACATTCCGTACCTTGAATAAAGCTTGTGGACCAGGTCTGGTCCTTAGCGAGGGCGCCATCGAGGTCATGGATTGAGGGGGAACTAGGAATGCGGTCCTTAGTCCACTCAGGCTCGCTATGGCGTGGTGCGTCCTTTGTTCCTCGAGAGGCCAATCACCGGCCGAGACCCCAAAACCAAGCTTGCCGGCGGCCATAGGTACATTCCGTCGCCTCTCGTCCCCATCGACGTCCCAGATCGACCGCCGTATAATCTATGCACTGCACTACGACATGATCAAGACCCCAAAAACCGCAAATAATGGACCGCGCATCGGCGACCGAGATGGCCCGAAGCTCGCCGAAGTGTTTGTGGTCCAAAATCTCGCGGGAGGGCACAGGAAAAGTCCATGTGTCCTAAAGGCTTTCTTCGATGCTTCCGGGAGCTTATGGCCAGCGAACTCAGCCAAGAGTTTGCAGTTAAGTTCAAGCGCATAGTCCTTCGTCGCACCACCTGGAGCGGACGACTGAAAAGAAGGATAAAACCTGGCCTCCATGGCCTAGATACACCGAGAGTGACATAGCCTTCCTTAGCCTTAAAAGCACGTCCCGCTGCCCCGCTGCAATCTGACACCAACCTCGCCGTCGTCGAGAAGCAAGACCAGCGAAAACCAAACACCCAGTCGCAAGTGAATCGAATTTACTGATATATAGCAAACATTTATGCGTCTCGGCCTCTCCGCACCCTCGGGACCGCCAACGAATCGGTGTCTCGAAAGTGCAGGACGGTGAGAGCTCAGCAGTCCTCATACCGCACTCGCCGCTCCTTGTACCATACTCAAACTATTTCAGAATGCCTCTCTCAATTTCCGACAGAGGGCCCTTCCTGACTGGTGAAACTCTACCAAGATCGCCAAAGCCACTACATCCTCCAGCAGCCTTCGTATCTCCATTGCGGATGCTTCATGCTTCATCGAACTTCTCTCCTCATCTGAGGTGCACACTTTGACTACCCAAACCGTTAACCGTGAGGCTATCGACGAGGCATCCACATTTCCAATTGGTATTGGAGGAGACCCAACGCGCGACTTCTACTACATCTCTATCACATGGAACGCTGGTCAACTCATGCGCAAAAAACCACCCAAGCCGTTTCGTGTTTACTTCAACGCCGAACACCGACAACACAATGTAGACACACCTCGCTTATACATCATCCCCCAAAGTGAATTATCCATCGACGCGCTTGGCCATATCGCATTCAGCTACCTTCAGCTTGGACGGCTGCGGCAAGCGCGAGAATTGGTTGAGGCGCTATGCAAACGCGCACCGGGGCCGGAGAATGGATGGACGAGGCTTGGAGACATCGCTCTGTAGCAGAGGGCGTACAAGCTCGCCATGCTGGCGTTTGGACCAGGGGAGAAGGTACTCAGATACGTCAAGCGGCGTATGCTGGAGTGTGCAGAGCATACAGAATGGGGACACGTGTTCCAGAAAGGAGAGGTGGAGCAGCTACCGGAGAATCTCGCCTCTATATTTCTCGTTCCATGGACCCAAGACCTGCGGCGCCAGCTTCAGGATATTTACAGCGACGAAAGGTCTCCATCACTTACCTTAGATCCTCGTATTCCCCTCACCACCATTCTCCCCAACACCGCTGAACCTTTCGAGCTCCCTTCATTCTTCCGCTGGATTGTTCCCTTCCACTTTGCCGTCATGTCCACACCTCGAAACGAAGAAGACATCTTCATTCTTACCTCACCCATTCTCGGTATACGTCACGTCGTTACCCTCACAGAGGAGACGCCTCCCGACGAAAAAATGGCTCGTCAGCAGTCGAATCACCCACCCATATGCCCATCAATTCCCGACACTCGAACAAGTGGACCTCTTTATTGAGATGTTTCAGGACGAGAATAAGTTGCTGCTGCTGGTGCACCGGGCAGGTGGAAAGGGGCGGACGGGGACGATAGCGGCCCGTTACATTGCCACTTACGCGTTCAATGTATCGAGTTCAGAGAAGACGCAGCCGCTGATGTCACCTTCGGCTGCTGTAAATGCGCTAGAGGTGGTCCGACCAAGGTTATCGAGGGCACCGCAGCAGGATGAATTTGTGGGCAAGTGGATCAGTACAGTGTGGAAGAGCCACTCTGTTCTACCAGGACGCATGTCCGAACCGCCTCCTGCTCGTTGGAGATACGTGGCACCATTCCGCCAGAATTGGACCTCCTCGTGCTGTGCGGGCTTCAAAGTAGACCGGCTGGAAATGCTGTTACACTTTAAACGCATAACTGGTTCCCTGCACTGGCTCAGGAAAATCCTGGTTTTGCCGTGCCGTCCGGAGTCACGATCCCGACGCTTGGAAGAGGGTCAACCAAGACGAATCCCGCCCGCAAGGACGTCGTGTCATCCTCGATCGTTGCAACCCTAGCGCCACAGACAGGTCACATTGGCTGTCCCTCGCGCACTGGACAACTACGCCCATTTGCATCTGGTTCCACTACCCCGCTGACTTGTGCACCTCTCGTGCGCAACGATGGTTGCGCCACCCTACTCTCATCCCCGGCCCGCGCGTTCGAAACGCCGTCGCGTCTACCGTGAAGGAGTTTCAGCCGCCCACGCTGCAGGAAGGCTACCAAGGTCTCGCGATAGTGAGGTCATTTGAAGCCTGTGTCGAGCTGGTCGCACTGCTCTCCCCTCCACTCATGCTCTACAAGTTCCCACGGACAGCGCACCTACTCAACCTCGGCGCCGCAACGGAGGACGACATCGTCCAGCCTACCTCATCTGCCTTCTCCGCATCCAGTTTTACCCCTTCGAGCTAGGTCGTGGTCACGGAGAAGATCGAAGGAGCCAACCTCGGTATCTCTCTCGACTCCTCAGGATGGATACTGGTCCAGAACCGCGCACACTAGGTCAACCCGAAGACGCACTTCCAGTTCAAGAAACTTGATATATGGGTAGGGAAACACCGTGAAGCCTTGACACGAATACTCGGTGTAGACTCTAGCTACCCCGAGCGGTATATTCTATTCGGAGAATGGATGGTGTGCATGCACAGCATCAAATATATGCGATTGCCCAACCGGTTTCTCGCGTTTGATCTATTTGACCGGTCGAGGAGAGTGTGTGCATCGAGGGCCGTACTGGAAGCCAGGCTGGAGGGGTCGGGGATCGCAATCGTACCCACCGTTATGCGCATCGAGGGCCGACCAGAGGAGGGTGCTGGACCCATTATGCCGAGTGATGAGGAGCTCAAGGAAATAGTTCAGCAGCCGTCGCGGTTCCATGACGGGAGGGTGGAGGGAGTATACGCCAAGGCTGAGAAGGATGGGACCTTTGATGACAGGGCGAGTGTTCTTCTCGAAAGCTGAGTGCGGACAAATTGGTTGTCCCGACACCTTGTGGTACCAAACCGGCCCAACTTCTACGCTGATGTCCCAAGTGTGTCGAAACGAATTTCGAGGCAGTTCTCTGGTTTCTCCCGCTCACCTCATACTAGACTATCGACTGACGTCTGCTGCAGAGAACGTACTCGTCACTGGAAACATGGATGTTATCGGTTTATGGAACCCATGTAAGGCAAATCAGTTTCTCATCGGCAGACCATCCAAATTGGAAGGTCATCGTCCCCGTAAGTACGGTCCCAATTCCTGCGTATCAAGTGGGACAGGTTGAATGTCATTTGAGGTCCGACCCCAATTGTCAAGGCACGCTTCCGACCGAATACAGCCTAGGAAGGACGTTGTTCACATCTCTTTTCAATCATCTGAGTATTTCTGGTTCGCTGCGGGGTAGGAAGTCATTTAGGAACAATCTGAATATATTGCAGTAAAAGCTTTGCTAATTACAATGGGTGTCTGTCTAAGTGTGGCCGTTTCCGGTACCAACAATTCTCCACAAGCAGGTTCAATTATTGGAAGCCCTGCGTGAAGCTTGCGTGAAGCCTGTGTAAAGCCTGTGTGAAGCTTGTGTGTAGCCTATGCCCCACCAATACGGTGTTCTTGCTAGTGGCGCATGGTAGGAGTCGGTCAATGACAGTTGGCAGTCACGATGTAACGCAGTCACGTCACCGTCGAAATGTCCCATCACGTGCCAAGGTCGGTCGGCTGTTTGTTTTGTGTTTTTCTCCCCGTTGACTTCAAATGAAGTCTCCTCGAGGGTGATAAGCAGACGGAACGATTCGGATTTCCAGCATCATCGGAATTTGGTCCCTTTAAAAGCCGTTAATTTTGAGTTTGAGGCGATCCGTGTAAGGAGCCCCAAAGAGGAGCTAAGAACTCCGCCCAATGCCAGCGAAAAGGGGAGGAAAGGGAGCTCATCAAAGCTGGAAATTTGTTGTTCGAGAGAAATGGAAGTACTACCTGTAATTGACATTAGGAGGTGAGGGTAGAGAGGCGATTTTAGCATTCGGAAATCTCACCGTTTCCACATTATCCAACAAAAAATTTCAATGCAAAAGAATCAAGTGATTGGGGTTTATGAGTTTTCCTGATTGAGGTAGGCGTCCGAGTTCAGAATACGTGCGTCGAAATTTACCCAAAAAAGATTTTTTGGAGCGACTCGTGCAGATCACCAATGTCGGTTGAATGGTGATTTTTGAAATTAAAAAGGTCTCCAACACGAGGACGTGGTTTGTTCGTGTCACAAATCGTACTTGTCCTCCAGACTCGACCACTCCAGGCAAGGAAAGCCCGAAAGCGTGCAAATCTGCGTTCTGAAGATACCGCACCAATGGAAAAGCAACCTAGCAATGTCGGTTTGTGGGACGAGTGGGACAAGTTCGACAAGTGGGTGAAATTTCCGCCTCAGGACGAGCTTCATGGCGAATCGGGGACAAACGGTAAGGATTCTGGGCCGATAGATCAGCCCAGGGATATACAGAAACTCATACCGGAAACTGAGGGTAAGTCCATGGTTATTGGTATCATTGCTGGCGAGATATTGGCCGCTCCGGGGTACACGGTGACGAACATCAACGTGTAGGTAGCTTCACGACAAATGGTAGTGGTGTGAATGTCGTGGCGACACTTCCTGGCCCAATTGCTGGCTCGCAAGGCAGCGTTGGCAGCAATTTCGTGAACAACCAGCTGGGAGCGACGGCTCAGCACGGTATAGGGAATAGCCAGGGCAGCAAGGGAGATGCATCATACCTACTCTTTCCCGGACGCCTGGAGGGGTCTCCTGCATGTGTCAGAGCGATGTGGAATCCGTTCGGATGGGGGGAAAATGTGCTCACGGATCCACTTGTTGCAGACAGAGCTGGTGAAGGAGTGCAGGTAAGCCTCTCCTTGTTTCCCTCTGTATCATACAGTGACAGACGGGCGAGCATAGACAATGCCCAGTCCCAAGCCCCTGTCCAACAGTACCTCCGTCCACCATCCTGGACCAAGAAGCCACATCAGTAGTTCGTTCAGAACGGCCACATTTGCAGGGGCTGGTGGACAGGCGAGTAGTACCAACAAGATGAATGACCGTATGCCACTTTCTTTGTTCAACGATCCTTTCATGGCAATTCCTGTGGTGGATGGAATGCAGACCATGGCAGTTGCGCTGCCTATGAGTGATCGTCTTGTCATTTCGAGCGGCTCGCAGCCCGCCACCTCCCAAAATGGGGGTCGTGTGGAGGCAGTCACTCCAGGAGCATACGACGGAGGTCCCGAACATGCTGCGCGTGGAGCCCTGGAGAGACCGATTATAGTGCCTCCAATTGCAACTGGCCGCTCGCGCCGCTCGCGCCGCCCCTTACGGCCGGTGGACCCCGCAGAGAACGTCACGAGGTTGAAGGTCCGTCTGGTTGAAGGCGGCGCAGCTGTGGAAGCTGTGGATTTATGTGACGACGTCTTCAAGGATGGTATGACTAGAGAAGCACTTGAAAGGCGCTTGACGCACGCTCAGTGTAGGAGGCTTGACCTTCGAGATGGGAAGACGTTCCAGTTATTTCTTGGGAAGGACGAGGTGATGGGTGGGACGAGGAACCGTTGCCGACTCTGTCCAAGACATGATGCGATGTTGTACAAGAACCATCGCGATGCTTTGCGTCATTTACTCAAAGACCATTTCGGGTTACCCTTCGAATGCACGTATTGGTGAGTCGGTCCAAACGTGCCCTAAACCGCCGCTTGCTTACCAGGGCTCACCAGCGTGTACAAGGCCTTCACCAATGTAGAGTTGAAGAAGCATATTAAGACCTCGCATAGTGCACCCAGGGAGGTGTGATGGAAATCGTATATCGTGGGACTGTTCGTGACCAGAAAGAGGTGGTAGTTTGCGTTTGTATCAAGTCCAATACAGATTGGTATAATTGCCCGCGGGGTTCAGCAGGCCAAAGCCGTTGAGTACACAGAGCTCGAGGGGGGAGTGAATCAGTGTGTGGAGGAAGTTGGGAAGGGTGTAGAAATCTTGTAGAGCACCTATATGCGAGGTGCATAGACAGAGTTGGCGCAATAGCGGGAACTGGGTGAACCATACAGTTGAACCAGCCGGTTTGCGATTAAAACAGTAGAAAGATAACGCCGAGTGTTAGCTTGTGCTGGTGTAGTGGTGTGTCTGCCGATGTGACGAGTTGCAATATTACATTCGACGCTGCGAAAACAGTCAGGCCTTCCAGAGAACGTGGTGTGAGCAATAAATGATAGAAGCCGTCCGTTAGCACGTCCCCTTGGAGCCTGATCCTCATCTTGACAATTGACGAGGTGGCTCGATGTTCCTTCATCCATTCCACAATATCGCCCTCTTCCTCCACCTTGACCTCGGTTATGGCGAGACTCTGCAGTTGCTGGAGCTGCATGCGCCATGCAACCTGTCTCATCGAGCACTGCATATACACACACAGGTGTTGAGCTCCGCAAAGGCTCTTGGAGTGGTCTGGAGCCTATCCAGATCGAACAACCACGACGTGGCCATGCTCTTGAGATGAGCCATCAAGTCTAGAAGTTCTATGACTTCCTCCGGCCTGATGCCCATCGCCTCCGCCTCGGAGGGAAAGGCGAGTCGTCTGATGCGGGGAGGACCACCAAGATGATGCGGCCGCTTGCAGACTTGCAAGAGCGCCCTGAAGTTATTTTGCGTACGCGGACAAAAGTCGGCAAACGCGTGACGCAAAACGAGGTTGTTAAACAGCTGTGAGATGAGGCGGTATGGAAGCAGGGCCAGCCCGTTGGTAGTGAACTGAACGATGAGTTCGATGAGTTCCGGAGGGAGGTTGAGGAGGTTCACTCCGTGCAACAAACGCGATGTATGAAGCGAGCGTACGCGTGAAACTTTGCATTGGCCCTTGGCGTGACGTGCGTCCCTTGTGGCAAACTGGCAAGCCCTCAAAGCGAGAAGTTCGGTAAGAAGAAAATGGCCGGGAGAGGGGCTATCGGGGACGCACCTGCTGCTCGCCTTGCATACACGTACTAGAATCTGAGATGTACGGCTCGATCGTGGTAGGAGTCTAAGGACTGCCTCTCCGCTGCGCCTACCAAGGCGGAAAGCAAGCCAGTCCCCACACAACCTGTCACGGCCGAATTGTCGGACGGCTGCGAGAACGACCACATAGGTTATGGCATGAACATAAACGTCATGTCATCTGCGCGTTTATCGCATGCTCCAGCGTGTTTATTGAGGTCTCCGATGCGAAGCTCTGGCGGTTTTGCCCGCACTATGAAGCCTTCTCGAGTCCCTTTGACACACATCAACGATGGTAGGTCAAAGTGCTTGGTCTTGAGATGGCCAAAAGAGCGGTTCTAAGCAGCGGGAGACGTAGCGTCATCGATTGGCAGGGTAAGGAAGTGCACGGAGATGTCGAGGGAGGGGTGGCCGGATGAGGCCAAGATGGAAAGCACCTCTTGATGCTCCGTTGTGATGGTTGACACCGAGAGGGTTAACCTGCCGGCAACGATATTGGGTAATGTAAGGGGCCTAGCCAAACTATAACGAATGACACGTACCCGCAGCGCTTTCGGAATCCCTTCCACCCTCCGCCGGCCCTCCAACCAGATTTGGGATGTGCACCACGATATCACCGTGGTATACCCCGAACATGTCCGGATGACCAATTGCTTGAGCTTGCTAGCACTTGCCCATTGCGTTGGCTGATTGAAGAGCATTCGAAGGTTTGACTGAATGCTGGTCCGGAAGTCGATCATCTGGAGGTGAGTAGTACGAGCTCTCAGAGCCGTGAAGGTGGATGGGTGTAGAGGAAGTGTGTAAAGGATGTGAGGCGATATCAACGAAGCTCTCCTCTCCAAACAAAAGTCATCTACCATGAGGATAGCCAGTCAACCTCACTGATTTGACAGTAATTTATCTCAAGGAAGACGTTCATGGGATACGCGTGTGCGGCTTTGATCGGATGATCGACAAAGTAGCACCCAAAGGCAGACTCCCCAGGGTCTGTGGGCGTGACCCTCATATTGAGGCCTGCTTCCTTGGCATGGAACCCTTTTAAGGAAGCTCGTCGACGGATGGTATGGGGCAGGACGAGGTGGGTACTATGTGAATGAAGTCAGAGTGTGATACCAGAGGCCTTAATAAACCTGACAGGTTACTGGCGAGTCAGGCGTGTGACTCAACATGGCGGTAGTGGACGCTAGAATTTTCCCAGCGGCGGGTTCACTCCTATACCCGTGAGGTTGAATTAACTAAAGGAAAGCATGGGATAGTACTGAATATGCAGGTATCGGCGAATATGGTGACCATTAAGACTGGTTAATCCCGCTCTTGCCGCTACGCCGACTAAGTACTAGCCTGGAGTCGTCAGCATGGTAGCAAAGGTGAAGTGAACATTCCGTACCTTGAATAAAGCTTGTGGACTAGGTCTGGTCCTTGGCGAGGGCAGCCATCGAGGTCATTGATTGAGGAACTGCGCCGGGTGCGTCTCAAGCATGGTGCGTCCTTTGTCCCTCACAAGGTCCTTTGTCCCTCACAAGGTCCTTTGTCCCTCACAAGGTCCTTTGTCCCTCACAAGGTCCTTTGTCCCTCACAAGGTCCTTTGTCCCTCACAAGGTCCTTTGTCCCTCGCAAGGTCCTTTGTCCCTCACTCAGGCGTGGTATCGGGCGGCAGTCCACTGCCGCCCGAGACCCCAAAACCGAGACCCCAGGGCTGGCGGCCGGCGACCATAGGTTCATTCCCCGGTCGCAAATACAGTCCCCCTCGACGTCCTAGATTGACCGCCGTATCATCTCATCTCTAAATGCACCGCACTACGACATGATCAAGGCCTCAAAAACCGCAAATAATCGACCGAGATGGCCCGAAGCGTAACGCAGTCAAAATCTCAGGCGGTGAGCAATCCGGTCCGTCAAACGAAAGAATGTAGTGAATTTAAGCATAAATATACATTATATGAGGTTCTTGCGAGAGGGCTACAAAGCCTTAGGGTCCACAAATTTTCGACCTGACATTCGATGACAAGTTCCGTCCCCGACCCTAGGAGGAGCAACGGGGTGTATAGCTCCAGTTGTAAAGCCTGCCTCCTCTGGGGAAATGCACCAAGGAGGGTTCTCGACTGGTTCGGCTGGGCGAGCTAGCAACTGCGGAGATGGCAAAAGCAGGGCTGTAATAAGTTTGCGAGCCTGGCCACAACTGACTTGATCTGCTGAATACGGCGACTTGAGCCCTGGTCAGCTCAACGACGTTGGGGATTTACTAGAAGTGGTGCAACAAAGCTACCCCTTGGATTGCGCGCAATGCGAGATAAAAACGCGGGCCAAAAGTTGCAACGTTTCTTGATCAAGGAGCCTCTCCCTGCTCTCCTTTCCGTCCTAACTCCATTTCTTTTAAACCCACCCGGAGGAACACTACACAATCCGCTCACTTTGCTCGTTTGGTCGACACAATACACCCTGAGGTCGACACTCTGCGCCATCACCTTTAACTGATGCTCGGGGTAGTGAACTCTGACTATCTCTATTCCCTCATCCTGCGAGTTGCAATTTGCGTGTAGGAACATCGTGTACAGCAATTCCTCTCTCGTCTCTAAAGTCTCCATAGACCGTCATATCTCCGTACACAGGTCTGACAGCGCTCTGCTCATCAACGAGTAGGTTGTGCCCACGGCTAAAATCGAGGAGGTTGAAAGCCGACTGAGATCGCCCGATGCTCGCCGAAGCATACAGTGAGCGCTGCAGATGGTGCTTCACGAGTCTTCGCCCATAGGAAGAGCAAAGGAGTGTATAGCTCCGGTTGTAAGGCCTGCTCCCTCTGGGGAACTGCACCAAGGAGGGTTTTCGACTGGCTCGGACGGGGATGCCATTCGTCACCAGCGGTACCACTGTCTCCATCATCCATTCGTATCTGTTCCCTCGAATTAAACCTGGTGGGGAGCTTGTCCTCTTGCACTCGACTGGCCGGTAACTGATTTGGGATGGCAGGCAGAGATTCCACTTACCCGGTACCAACACCACCTTGAGTAGTCCCTCTCCCTGTTCAATGACCTATACTAGGCCTAACCGAACGCCCCCCGATCTGACAGCGACCAACGGCTTTACGACCTTACATTTCCTCCATACAACACTTACACCTTGACATCGCCCATTTCTTGTCTCCTGCTAGCACCATCACCATCACCTTGTCATCCCCCAGTCTCGTCCTCTGATGTAACAGCCATTGATTGACCCCCGCCACGCGAGCCAAACTACCGTTGCACACCACCCAATCCACAGTCATATGCGACTCCCCAAATACTCTTGCCGACATAGCACGGAGCCCTAATACCACTTTTGTGCCACGTTACGATCGCGCCAGATTTGGCAACTCGAGTCATGAAGGCTCGGCTCAGCCTCGTCATGACGGATCTCGGTACCCTCCTCCCTACTGATATCAAGAATGACAGAATTCATTCATGCACCGACTGCTTCCATCCTTGCAACAAACCTGGCCCCCCGCCACGTCGAAATCCGCTGGCTGCACCAGCCGATATCACCTCACCCACGGTTCAACGTGACTCAAATACCTAGTCTCTGCACCCGACTCTCTAGTAGAACATTTCGCCCGTGCTTTGGCATCACGGCTTAGAGTCCACTCAACGCGGACCCTACCCCGATGAAGGTGACAACGCTATACTGCAGAAGATGCATAACCGGCCAGTGGAGAAAGCTATGTTGGACACGGCGTAGGTGGCTCGGTGCCACGGCAGTTTATTTTTCTCTAATTAGCCTACAGTCGGAATTTCGGGTGCAGCGTACGGTCCTCAGCCCTCCAATTGTTACGGGATCACCGGCCTGGCTACATCATATGCCACATATGTAAGGCCTTCGCCAACAAACACGCGTCATTTCGTCGTATTCGCCACCGCCGCTGTCGAGATACCACGAGTTCCACAACGTACCCACCCGCACCCACCCCGAGTCTCCCTGCATATGCAGTAGGGTGGCAACCAGTGGACAATTCCCAGCCCAGACACGCCGGCCTGCTGTCCCACGACGCGACTTACCTATTGTGAACAGCACGCACGGTGTCCACAAAGCCAACGACGCGTTTCACTATGCCTGCAGGAGACACCCCTCACTTACATCACGCACATTCGAGACCACAGCACCAAACGATTCCTGGGAAGTGCTCACGGCCTGGTAAGCCCAATCGACGATCTTCGGCAGCCATTCGGCATCGTTTGATTTCGGCGCTGTAGTTCTGTAATTGTATAAATAGAATTATTTGAACACCTAGAGTACGTAGGTGAAGTTTCAGATTTTTTGAAGCGCGACAAGGCGGTCATCGGGGTGGGCGTGGAGTACCCAAAGAGACGGTCTTGATATATCGGAAAAATCGAGTTGCCAATCTCAGAAGACATCTTAAGTAGAGAGTCAGTAAGTACATTGACAAGTATCTTCTGTCATTGTCAATCCTACTCCTCCACAATCTCAACACTCTGATTCTTTGGGAGATCATACCTTGAGAGCCTTCAGCTCATCGTCTAGACGCTGCCATGGCTTCGTGCGTACTTTCCAACAACGGGGCTTGGAGGGTCGCTTTGATTTTGGCACCCGTTGGGCTACCGATGCGATGTCGCGTCGATCTCCTCCCATGCCAGAATCCTGCAGCGCACATCTCTTTGGGAAGCTTTTTCGCTTCCTCTATTCTTTCCTGTATTTTATTTTTCTCTTCCCCAACTTCCTTCCGCTTTGCTTTCTTGTCAGAAAGGTTTGGCTCTTTTGCTGCTTTGCACTCTCGATATTCGCGTACTGCTGAGACGCGCCTGCTGTTGAAGTCCAATGCATCTTTAATCCTCTTTTGAGCATCACTATGTGGTCGAATATTCTTTGGCGGCATGGTTGGTGGTGATTTGTGTCCTGATCTCCGAAGAGTTCAGAGCAGCCGTCGGCTCAAACGACACAAAAAGGAGACAAGAAGTCACGAGGTTAATCAAGTGGAATTGTAGAGGTTTAGACCCCGCTCAACTTGGGCCACGCCCAGCTCAACCTTGCACTTGAGCTTGGTCACGATTGAGGGCCGGCGAACCTCCCACTTTCGGTGTACAACAGTATTTCAACATAAACAATATATTATGAATTTATTACAATTCTCTACAGAAGGTTGAGCCCGTAGCGCGGACCGTCTATTTGGCTACTCCCTGACAGTAAATTTATAAATTTATAATAGGTCTATCAAATATGGGACTTAATTATTATGTACAAAATTGTTGCAGAGGCCTGCAATTAATATTGCTGAATTTGCTGAGGTGACCCGCGTGAAGCCTGTGTGAAGCCTGTGTGAAGCCTGTGTGAAGCTTGTGTGAAGCTTGTGTGAAGCTTGTGTGAAGCCTGCGATTGAAGAGACGGGCGAATTACGTCAGCTCGTCCCACATCCTTTATGTACCAAATGCGGAGACCGCGTCTATTTGTGTCGTGTATTTGTCACGCGTTTTCTCGACCCAATACTAGTGAACAACGGTGTTTGAGGAGAGTGAGTCCATCGTGGTAGTCTACTCCTCAATATTCGCGCTTCGATGAGCCTTGAGACGCGTCAAAACGCGATAATCGCAATTTCGAGGGTCTGGGACGAACCGTGCTCCCAAAAGTTCGGAAGTAGGGCTTAGAACAAGTAAGGATGAAACAGGAATCACCATCCAGGGCTAGAAACTGAGTTTTGCTATTGCAATCGATTTTTCTAGGACATTTGTAGGAAAAACAAATCTCTAGGCGCATAACGGTAGACCGTGTATTCCTCATTTGCCTTCCACAACTTGCCCATTTGGATGCCATTTGGACAGACTGAATGCCCGAAGTTAGCGACCGATTAGCTTTGAACCCGGAAGAGAAGCAAAGAAGGGACAGTAAAATCCAAGAAAAATAGACTCTGAGATCCATTCCCTTCACTCTTGATGCAGCAACCTTTTCCAAGAAAAGATAGTGAAAAGCGTATCGATCGACTGAAAGGATCACAAATTATAAGCTCGCTGTATCTTCCCAGGATCAGACTTGAACGGCACCCACCAAAGAGGACTCTCTGAGACGTTTCAACGAAGGTTATACACTATAAGGAATGCAATCCATGCCGAATCATTGCCACGACGGTGTCCAGTGGGATCAATGGGTGGCCCCGTCGCCCCAGAGGAGTTCTTCGGACGGTGAAGAGCGTGCAAGAGGGGGAGTGTGGACGGAAAGCTTCGATAATACATCACGGTGGTATACTGAACCAATGAATTGTAAGTAAAACATTGTGGACTGCCAGGGGGGGTGCGCGACGCATGGCTGAAGACGATGACTGACGATTACCTGGCATCCAGATGCCACAGGAACAAACACGATAGGCACAGAGACAGCCTTTCCGAATCACTTGGTGCATCCTTTCACCCCGCAGCTCGCCCCGACCGATGGCGTTCGCATAGACGGCCATCTCAGGGTCATGCATGGACCAGAAATGGGACCTGAAAATGGTGGAAGTGCGTATTATACATTTACCTCAGGGATGGGCGCAGAATTGCCGAGAGGAGCTGCATCGGGGTCGAGTGCTTTGGCTGTGTCTGTAGGTGGATCAAGAGCCACCCTGGATATGCAAACGATAGGAGGTAGGGATAGAGAACTGGCAAGTTTCTTCCCTTCTTCTTCGGTGCTTGATCTGACTGTGGTCACAGCCAGCGCAGACGCCTCCTTACATCACGCCGTCATCCAATATGACTCCCATACATCATAGAGACGATACGTCCATCATTGATAGCATGCAGTCAATAGTGGATATCGAGAGTGATGACGGCATGGCAACCACAACGAGAGCGATGGCCTCCAGGGCAACTGGCGAGTACTCTCCGTCTCGCGACGAGGTACCCGTGGCAACTTCTCCAGTAGGAGTTGGAAGTGTTTTCAATGCCGGCGCCGTCGCTTCGAACGACCAGTCGCCAAACACGAGCCTTGGCACGAGCAATGCCGAAAGGAATACCGACGTGCAGATAGATGAAGGGGGAAAGGCCGATATTGTGAACGACGATAGCAAACCCAGGGTCGTGACCGGCACACCCGGTAGCCCGGTCCTTCCCACGAAATTCGAAGGCGATCTCGCCAACTTGAAAGCACGGCTGCTTGCGAAGGGTGCGAATGATCAGGCAGTGGAGCTATGCAACACCGTCTTCGAGAATGGAGTGACGATAGAGGCGCTTGAGGAGCGGATGACGCGAGAACAGTGTGAAGGACTCGGGGTTCGGGACGGAAAGAAATTTCGGCTATTTCTCACCTTGGTAGTGGGGGTGGACGGCCAGATGACCGGACAACATCGGTGTTGTCTATGCTCCCCCGGCAAGGTGTACAAGAATCATCGGGATGCCTTGCGACACTTGCTCAAGGATCACTTTGGGCTAAGCTTTAGATGCAAAAAGTGGTAAGTCGCATTGATGATCGAGAAACGCGTGCTCCCTGTGCTTACTGAAGTTCGACAGCCCTCACCACTGCTTCACGCGCCCGGAGCTGAATAGACACGTTAAAATCAAGCATGGTGTACTCATGATGGGTGAGGCGATTCAGTGGATAAAGCGAGCCGGCAATAATGAGTTATGAGAAGAGGGCTCAGACTGGATGAAAATTTGAGAGCGGTGTCACGTAGGACCGAATAATGGTTAATAGGAGAGTACGTTACCTTGCAATTTCAATCGTATTTCACGGTGGGTTAGTTGGAGGTGCTGGGGTTGGGGTTTCAAGCAAGGGGTGCAGTGAGGGGGTCTGAAAATCAATATCTTGTGTCCAGAGTGTGACCTGCTTGACCAAGCTTGAAGAGAACGTGGGATGGGAAGGGAGGAGTATGATGCCCTGAGGCGCGGGTCGAGGGAGGAAGGAGGAAAGGGTTCTGGATGATATCATGACTTCCGCACAAATATGGTTGGTTCCAGCGGTCGAACAGGAGAGAGGACGGAGCATAACGGAGCATAACGGAGCAGGTCATATATGATGAGGTGAGGCTCTGGCTCAGAAGCGCTGCAATTGTGACCCTGGGTGTCAAGCTTGACAGCCTCGGTCTCTGACGGCTCTGGTGCCACTGCCTTTTCTAGTGCCATGCTCATAATACAATCTCGTAAGGGACCAATTCACAAGGGTAACCATTCACAAGCCAATTCACAAGGCTCGTCTATTTCGGCCGCATGATCCCAACCGCCGGCAATCGAACTAGGCCCAATCCTGCTGGCCGTCCTACATTTCCTCGGTTACATGTACCACATTTCTATTTGTTGCTGAGGTCTATCAACCTTACCTCGCATAGGTGCCGGAGGCGGTATTCAGAAAACCAAGGATGTCGTGGTTGAACAAAACAATCAGCGCATCGAGAACAGAGCCGAGTCACTTACAGTGCCCATCAAGGGACGCAACACTGAGCCCAGCACTTTCACCGATTCCCTTTCCTCTTCACTCGCATAAGGAGATGTGAGTGACAATCCGGGACATTCCCTAACGGCACTGGTATATATTAGTTCGAAGCAATATCATGATATAATCCAGATTCTAGATATCTGAGGTTGAGTCACAGTTCACGAGCAACAACAGAACGACCCCGAGGAAAGTCGCGAAGTTAATCCATGCATAGGAAGATATCGAATTCAAGATGAGCATCGGAGGCCCGTTGTAAATACTCCGAAGTTGGGATCACAATTTTGGTAAACGATGGCGCGAGCAAGGTACTCTCGAGAATGTCCAATTACTACTTCAGCTCTCTCTGAAACACTCTGGATAAGTGGAGACTAGGATTCATTGTGCGTCCCGTCCAATTTCCTAGGGTGGTTGCTGCACCATGGTTCTACTCCCGGCATCTGGAGTGCCTCTTAATATTTCGTCTTCCCAAATCTACAAACACTGTTCCACCCATAATGCGTCATAATTGCTTAGAATTTCATAAATGTTTGACTAGCACTGTTCTCGCGATCCTAATACACCTGCCAAATCTAAAGGTGACGAGTGTAAGTGATATGAATGTTGTATGCAATCGTTATCTGAGTTTACTGCATGCCTTGAATATTAATACTTGACCCATTCCCTTCCTGACCTACTATATTGCCCCACCAAATGATGTAGTATGCACGGAATTAACACGGCTTGCTCGTCTGGAACATTCTTTTACTAGAGTGTTAGGGCTTACTTCACCTTACACACAGCTGTGCAATATTTTCAGATCCATACTCGCTGCATTCAGAGGCTGGGTGGCAGGCCAATTTATCTCCGATAAGGGTGTCTGTTATTTTGCGGCTGGTGACAATACGTCAAGGAGGTTACTCGTACAACTATTGTTTCCCACCGTGCCTTGAATTTTACGATCGAATAACCAAACTTGTTCGCCACACTGTACTGCCTTCTTCGCTACGCGATCTATTCAGATCCACTTGACAAGTCTTTATATATACAAAAGTAGTTGACTTTGCCGTGGTACACTAACTCTGGGAATCGGAAACCAGATGAGGGAAGGCTGACACGCCAAATCGAGTCGGAGTGGGTGCTCTAAGTGCATATGAAATCTCTGTTCTGACTCCCAAGATCGGGCCGGCGATCGTTCCGATCTCCGAACGACAAACCTGTGTGACGCCCGCGTGAAACCTGTGTGAAACCTGTGTGACGCCTGCGTGAAGCCTGCGTGGGGCCTGCGTGGACCCTGCGTGAAGCCTGCGTGAAGCCGGCGTGAAGCCTGCGTGACGCCCGTGTGAAGCCAGCGTGAAGCCGTGTGAACGTGTTACGCCTCGTGTAAACCGCACGTTCATGGGACCTTATTCGATCAGGAGTCGGGTCAAATTCACTAGCGGCATCACGGCACCCTGTGTGACATGTGTCGGTCGCTCAGCAGTTCTTTTTATGGGGACGGCGTTTTTATTTGTTTTCTTGGTCCATAACAGTGAATATAATGGAGGGCGCTCGAAAATGAGTGCGCCGATTGAAGCGTTCTGCTTCTCAATCTTCGTGCTCCAACAACCCCTGGGACGCGTCAATACACGGTGGTAACAAGTTAGAGTTATAGTGTGCACCCAAAGGATGAAAGCAGGGGACAAAACGCGTAAGATGGAGCAAGAATTATTATACAAGACTATAACTTGAGCTTTATTTGCAATCAAAGTTTCTGAGACATGCAAATTTTAAGTACGCAACGGTAAATAGCATATATCCCAATTTTCACCTACAACCCGTCCTTGTAAATTCCAATCGCATAAACTGAGTGCCCAAGGTTAGCGATCAATTAGCGTTAAATCAGGAAGATAAATATGCACACGGGAAGTGGTCATTGTCAAATCGAAAAAATGGGCTCTGAGGTCCAGTCTCTTCACCCTTGGTACAGCAACCTTTACTAGTGGAACACAGCAAAAGCCGTATCGATCGTCAGAATGGGTGACATTATAGGCTCGCCAGTTCTTCCCAGGTCGAACTTGAACGGTACTCCACCGAAAGGCAGCGACGTTTCAACGAAGGTCACACTTGCAGCGATTGAGGATGACACGACGTCCTTGCAGGCGGGAGATGTCCATCTCCGGGAGGCTGCGACTTCCAGGTTCGTCTCGGCTGGCCTTCCAAGTGTCGGGATCGCGACTCCGGGGAACACGGCAAAACCAGGGTTTTCCTGAACCTGTGCAGGGTGGTGAGTTATCATGTAACAGTAATTACAGCCAGTCTACCTTGAAGCCCGCACTGCATGAGGAGGTCTGATTCTGGAGGAATGTTACCGAGTACCTCCAACGAGCAGGGAAGCGGTTCGCACATGCGTTCTGGCAGAACAGAGTGGCGCTTCCACACTGTACTGACCCACTTGCCCACAAATTCATCCTGCTGCGGTGTCCTCGACAACCTTGGTCGGATCACCTCTAACGCATGTACAGCGGCTGAAGGTGACACCAGCGGTTACGCCCTCTCTGGACTCAATGCGTTGAACCCATAAGCGGCAATTGAAGAAGCCGCTGTCGTACCCGTCCATCCCTTTCCACCGGCGCGTGCACGAGCAGCGGCAACTTATTTTCGTCCTGAAACATCTCAATAACGAGATCCACTTGTTCTTGTGTCGGGCATTGATGTGTTCGATGGGCATATGGGTGTGGGTGATTCGATTGCTGACGAACCATTTTTCGTCGAGAGGGTCTCCTCTGACGGTAACGAGGTGACGTATACCGAGAATGGGCGAGGTAAGAATGGAGATGTCTTCCTCGTTTCGAGGTATGGACATGACGGCAAAGTGGAAGGGAGCAATTCAGTGGAAGAATGAAGGGAGCTCGAGTGGTTCAGCGGTGTTGGGTAGAATGGTGGCGAGCGGAATACGAGAATCTAGGGTTGGTGGTGGGGACCTTTCATCGCCGTAAATATTCCGAAGTTGGCACCGCAGCTCTTGGGTCCATGGAACGAGCAATATAGACGCGAGATTCTCCGGTAGCTGCTTCACCTCTCCTTTCTGGAACACACGTCCCCATTCTGTATGCTCTGCACACCTCATTATACGCCGCTTGACGTGTCTGAGTGCCTTCCCCTTGATGGTTAGGTGCAAGCCTCGGCCAAACGCCAGCATGGCGAGCCTGTAAGCCGTCTGCTGCAGAGGGGTGTCTTCAAGCCTCGTCCATCCATTCTCCGACTCCGGTGCACGTTTGCATAGCGCCTCCGCCAACCCTCGCGTTTGCCCAGCCTTCCAAGCCGAAGGTAGCTAAATGCGATATGGTCGACACGTCGAGGGGTAATTCACCTGGTGGATGGTGTATAAAAGAGGTGTGTCCATGTCGTGTTGTCCGCGTTCGGCGTTGAAGTAAATACGAAACGGGTTGGGTAGAAGGCCAAGTTTTTTGCGGACGAGTTGACCAGCGCCCCATGCAATAGAGCCGTGGTAGAAGTCGCGGGTTGGGTCTCCTCCAATAACAATTGGAAATATGGATGCCTCGTCGATAGTCGTGAGGTGACAGTATGGGTAGCCAAAGTGTGCACCTCAGATGGGGAAAGAAGTTCGAAGGAGCATGGGGCATCCGCAATAGAGATACAAAGGCTGCTGGAGGATACAGTGGCTTTGTTGTCGGAAATTGAGAGAGGCGTTCTGAAATAGTTTGAGTATGGTACAAGGAGTGGGGGGTATGGTATGAGGACTGCTGTGCTTTCACTGACTTTATCGTCATGCACTTTCGAGTCACTGGTTCGTCGGCGGTCCCGAGGGTGCAGAGAGGCCGAGACGCATTGATATATTAGTATATGCGATTCACTTGTGCCTGGTGTCTGGTTTCTCGCTTGTATTACTTGTCGACGACGTCGAGGCCTCAGATTGCGGCGGGAGGAGCGTGTTTTCGCAGATGGAATGAGGACTGCCAGGTGCAATCTTTGTGAATGGTGTGCCTCGCCTCCAACAGCGACCGGCCGGTCGCATAGTCCCCTACTACTTGTATACTATGAACACGACATCACGAGGTTGAAAGCCCGTTTACGTGCGAATGGCGCCGACGCGGGAGCTGTGAATTTGCGTGACGAAGTGTTTCAAAGACGGCACCACTACAGAAATTCTTCAACAGGGCCTGACGCGCGACCAATACAGAAGACTTGACCTTCGAGATGGGAAATAGTTCCAGATATTTTTTGAGAAAGTCGGGGTGATGGACGGGACGAAGAACTGTTGCCATCTTTGTTCAAGAAGTAATGCGGTAGTGCATAAGGACCATCGGGGTCTTTTCGGACTTTGGTTTGAATGCACGTATTGGTGGGTCTGATCCAACGGCGTCCAAACTGCCGCTCTCACCGGAGCTCACCAACGGGCACAAGGCTTTCACGAGTTCAGAGTTGAAACGGCACGTCAAGGTCTCACATGGTGCGATCTGAGGCGGGTGCATAGGGGTTTTTGGTGGCGAGTCGATTAATGCGGCTTCTATGTGAATAGAGTCAGTAGAAATGATGAGGGACTATATGCACATGATCTACTCTACATTCAATTTGCATGCAAACCTCATAAAATAGGGTAAGTCCTGTGAGTCAAGAAGATTGTCAGTCGATGAAGTGGACGAGGGTAACTAGTCAAGCTGATCTAGTAAGCCAGCAATCGCAGTTGCAAGAAGGCATCCGATTGGTGATAGCGTGGTCGAGTTCCCATGGTCTATCCAAGGCTGCGGCCGCTGTAGGGTTAAGAAAAGGGGAAGATGGCTGGCTTTATAATAAATAGGTGTCACTGATAAGTGCAATGCTGTAGTTAGAACGCAGTGGTGCTCCCTTTGAGTACATAATAGTGATAGCAACTGAGGAGATGGCAAAAAGAGAGCTGTAATAAGTTTGCGACGAGACCTCGTGCGTGTCACGCAACCTGACTTGATCTGCTGAACACAGCGACTCGAGCCCTGGTCAGCTCGACGTGGAGCGTGCATGTATCTGCTAGCGAAGGTGTGTTGAGTCGTAAAAGTGATGGAACAAAGCTAAGGCTTGCTTCATCATGATCGCGCGCTCTAGTTCCTCAAGATAAAAACGCAGGCCAAAAGTTGCAATCTTTCTTGATCAAGGAGCCTCTCCCTTCTCTTGTTTTCATCCTAACTCCGTCTTTGAAACCCACCCGGAGGGACACACCGCTCTCGATCTCCGTTCCCTTTGCTTTTTTGGTCGGAACGTACACTCTGAAGACGTCTGCCTCAACCCCTGCGCTTCGCCCACGCGATTCTGTCCGTGTATATGCTGCAAAGGGAGGTCCGGTTGCTCTCAAATGGCTCTTCGCCAATATTGGAACGTCAATAGTTTCAATGCACGATGGGTCATGATTGCTTTGACGAGCACTGATGCGTTAGTCGACACTCTGTGCCATTACCTTTGACTGATGCCCAGGATAGTGAACCCTGATGGAAAATAAAACTCTCTCTTTGTCTACTTCTACGGTAGGATTACTTATGTAGTACCAATAGCTGAGCCACATATAACCCTGACCAATCTCTATTCCTGCATCCTGCGAGTTGCAATTTGCAGTGTGGGGACATCGTGTACAGCAACTCCCCTCTCGTCTTTGAAGTCTTCATAGACCGTCACGTCTCCAGACGCGATTCTGACAGCGGTCTGCTCATCAACAAGTAGGTTGTGCCCATGGCCGAAATCGAGGAGGTTGAAAGCCATCGGGCGGCGTGTCTATGGGCGGTCTCGGCGAACTAAAATTTGATATTCATGAGACAGCCTCTACTGAAGATTGTGGACACCCTCAGCGCGATGGACCAGCACTGTGGCCTCGATCATTCGATTTGCCGACCACCCTCTGGCGCGAGGCAACCAAACATGGATGAAACAGCATCTATGGTCACTCGTCAAGCTCTATTTAGGCCACACAACCGATTTAACCTGTACAACCCCGTTGGGGAGGCTCCTGGATCGTCGTTTTTCACCACTGTCGTCCAGTATCATTCGTTGAGAAAGGGTATTACTCTCGTCACTTCACTTGCACTTGGTGACTAGGATAAAACCACCGAGATGTGTATTACCCAAGCTGGTGCTTCCCCATAGCTCAGGGGTGGTCATCCCGATCCCAGTGTCAATAGTGGCATTGTGAACAGGAGCGCATCGTACTCAAACACGCTTCTTGGAAGCATCCACACATTCCATTTCGGTTCATCCGCAGAGGTCTCCCAGAGTACTTCTCCCCGGTGCTCCATCCAGCAGCTGAATGCGGTGGAGCTCCCTTCACACCTTACTCGGGAAAGCACTCGCCAATACCAGGGTCTAAGTCTACCCCTTCCAGGTCGGTTTCCCTCCATCACCAACGGTATTGCCGCCAACGAAGCCATCGCAGTCGGCCGCTATTGGCCAGCCTGCTGCCCCACGAAGCGGCCTACCGATTGTAAGCAGTACGTGCAGTGTCCACAAAGCGAATTACGCGTCTCACTGTGCATACTGGAACAGCACCTGTAGGAGATACCCCTCACTTACACCCTGCCAACCTGACGCACATTTGAGCCCACAACACCAAACGATTGCTGGGAAGTGGTCGTCCCATCTCACTGCCTGGTAAATTTATAGATTCTATCAGATATACGACTTGATTATTGTGTACAAAACTGTTGCAGGCCTTGCGATTAATATTGTTGATTTTTGCTTAGACGGCCCGCATGAAGCTTGTGTGAAGCCTGCGTGAAACCTGCGTGAAGCCTGCGTTGGCCAAATTACGTCAGCTCACTGCACAACCTTTATGTACCAAATGCGGAGACCGCGTCTATTTGTGTCGTGTATTTGTCGCGCGTTTTCTCGACCCAATGCTAGTGAACAACAGCGTTTGAGGAGCGTGAGTCCATCGTGGTGGTCTACTCCTCAATATTCGCGTTTCGTTGAGCCTTGAGACGCGTCAAAACGCGATAATCGCAATTTCGAGGGTCTGGAACGAACCGTGCTCCCAAAAATTCGGAAGTAGAGCTTAGAACAAGTAAGGATGAAACTGAAACCACAATCCAGGGTTAGAACCTGAGTTTTGCTATTGCAATCGATTTTTCTAGGACGTTTGTAGGAAAAACCAACCTCTAGGCGCATAGCGGTAGATCGCGTATCCCTCATTTGCCTTCCACAACCTGCCCATTTGAATGCCATTTGAATAGACTGAATGCCCGAAGTTAGCGACCGATTAGCTTTGAGCCTGGAAGGGGATTGCACATACAGCAAAGAAGGGACAGTAAAATCTAAGAAAAATGGACCCTGGGGTGCACTCCCTTTTCACTCTTGATGCAGCAACCTTTCCCAAGAAAAGACAGTGACATGCGTATCGATCGACAAACAGGATCACAAACAGGATCACAAACCTGTGCAAATATAAGCTTGACAAGGTCAAACTTGAACGGCACCCACAAAAGATAACGCTCTGAGAGGTTTCAACCAAGCCTATACACTATAAGGAGTGCGCTCGATGCCGAATCATTGGGACGATGGTGTCTTGTGGGGCGAATGGACGACTCTGTCGCCTCGACCGAGCTCTCCGGACGGTGAAGAGCGTACAAGAGGGGAAGTATCATCTGGAAGCTTCGATAGTATATCGCAACGAGGGGTCCGATCAATGAATTGTAAGTAAAGCATGTGGACTGCGAGGGGGCGGGGGTTGCACGATGTATGGCTGAAGACGATGACTGACGATTGGCATCTAGATGCCACGGGAGAAAACACGGTAGACACGGACACATACTCGACGAATCACACGACATCTACTTTCACTCCACAGCTCGCCCCGACCGATGGCGTTCGCGTGGACGGCCGGCTTAGGGTTATGCATGGACCAGAGGTGGTCCCTCAAAATGGTGAAGATGTGCATGATACATCTGCCCCAGGGATGAGCGAAAATTTGCCGAGAGGGCCTGCGTCGGAGTCGAGTGCTTTGGTTGCGACTATAGGTGGATCCAGGGCTACCCTGGATATGCAAATGGTAGGAGATAGGGATAGAGAACTGACAAGTTTCATCCCTTCTTCCTCGATACTTGATCTGACTGTGGTCGCAGCCAGCGCAGATGCCCCTTTACATCACGCCGTCATCCAATCTAGCTCACGCACCTCCTAGTGCCGATACTGAGAACGAAGGTATCGAACTTAGGATCGTGATCGGGACATCCCGCGGCCCCGTCCTTCCAGTCGAATTTGAAGGGGATATCTCCAAGTTGAAAGCACGGCTGCTAGCGAAAGGAGCGAATAAACAGGTCGTGGAGCTATGCAACACAGTGTTCGAGGATGGAGTGAAAATAGAAGCGTTGGAGGCGAGGTTGACCCGAGACGAATGTGAAGGACTCGGCGTGCCGGCCGGAAAGAAATTCCGGCTATTTCTGAACATGATGGTGGGCGGACGACATCGGTGTGGTCTATGCTCCCCCGGGAAGGAGTATAAGAACCATCGGGACGCCCTGCGACATTTGTTGAAGGACCACTTCGGGTTGAGCTTTAGATGCGAACGGTGGTAAGTCGCATTGAGCCGGTGCGCTCGTGTTCACTGAAATTCGACAGTGGTCACCACTGCTTCACGCGCCTCGAGTTGAGAAGACACACCCAAGTCAAGCATAGTGTGCTCATCGATGGATTAGGGGATTCAGCGGGTAGAGCGAGCAGGTAATAACTAAACGGGATGGAGATGAGAATGAGAGCGGTGTGACTTAGGACTTGGGACTTAGGATGGAACGATGGTTGATGCTTAGGAGCGTACGTTACCTTGCAATTCCACTCGTGTTTCATGGGTTATGGGTTGGTATAAGTCGGAGGTGCTGGGGTTGGGGTTTCAGGCAAGGCGCAAGGGGTGGAAAGAGGAAACAGAAAGAGTGGACCGGCTTGACCAAGCTTGAAGAGAAAGCAAAACGTTATGTTCCGCCCGCAGAAGTCCGCATGTCTACTCAGAAGCGCTTGATGGGGTGGGGACACCTGACACCTCCAATAGCATGAGATGATTTTTGATGGGCAGATGACATCTGACACCGCTCCTCGTATCAAGAGTCGTCGTGTTGTCGATATCGGCCGACCGCCAACCATTCAATCTCGCTTGGAAACAAAGGAGAGCACCGGTTCTTACCTCGCTTATTAGGTGCCAGAGGCATGATTCAGACAACGATAACGCATCGAAAACAAAGCACTTACAGGCTCATTAATGACTCAATACTGAGCCTACTACCTTCTCTAATTCGTTCCCAAGTCCAGGAGATTCCAGTGACAATGCGGGACTTTGCTAACAGCCCTGGTATACCATGAAGAGAGAGTCAGTTCAAGGCAATACCATGATATACTCCAGACTCTGGATATCTGAGGTTGAGTTCTAGTTCACGAGCAACAACAGAAACACTCGGAGGAAAGTCGCTAAGTTAGTCCATACATAGGATGATCTCGGGTTCAAGATGAACTTCGGAGACCCCGTTGTAAATACTCTGAAGTCGGGATATCAATTTTCGCGCGAGCAAGGTGCTCTCGAGAACGTCCAATTGCGGCTTTAGCTCTCTCTGAATCTGAAACACGTGCCCCACTTATATTATTGAATTTAATGAGTGTCCAAACTATCAAAGGTGGAACAGGGTCGTTCCCGCTTTCTCCATTTTCTCTGGATAAATGGAGGCTACTGTAAGCCCGAAAATTACAATAGCCGAGGGGGTCTGCGACGCTACGGTCAACCCGTAAGAAACAGCAGCCGGCAGGTGTTGAGATTAAGGTAAGGAAAATTTGCGGTAAAACCGTGGCGGTGCGGTACGGTACGTCATCACAACGGGTGGAGGTTAACTAAAGTTGGATAATAGCCTGTGGAAAAACATGCCCCACTGTTACATAATCCATACCTATTCCGTGCCTAATCCCACAAAGAAACGACCCCACCCTATACCTTGCTTTATTCCATCACAGGAAGCACAAAGAAACGGGGTGTGGTGTTTCTTTGTGCTTC
>Ga0307515_10002150_pt1 | contig 43260 bp, 42 predicted proteins | sample 17_EM_MG_FD_194513 | JGI IMG/M metagenome (GOLD analysis project Ga0307515, IMG submission 194513) | Populus trichocarpa ectomycorrhiza microbial communities from riparian zone in the Pacific Northwest, United States - 17_EM | ecosystem: Host-associated > Plants > Roots > Unclassified | place... | reverse complement strand
CGCCGTATTTCGGGGCGACGCCGGGCCGTGGTTCCAACCGGATCGCCAATGGCCGCTTTGTGATCGACGGGCACGAATACCAGATCGAATCCAACGAGAACGGTGTAACCCACCTCCATGGCGGCTCGGATGGTATCGCCAACCAGAACTGGGAGATTGTCGACCTCGGCGACGATCGCGTGACGCTCAGGGTCGTCGATCGCGCCGGCCGTGCGGGCTATCCCGGCAACTGCACTGTTACCGCGACCTATCACTTGAAGCCGGGCGGCGTGCTTTCCGTCATCTATGAAAGCACCACTGATGAGCCGACCATCGCCAATATATGCCAGCACAGCTATTTCTCGCTGACGGACGGTCACGATACATCCGACCACGAACTGATGCTCGTCGCCGACAGCTACCTGCCGACCAATGCGCTGCAGATCCCCGAAGGCGGGCCGAAATCCGTCGAGGGCACGCCCTTCGATTTCCGCGCGATGAAACCGATCAAGCAAATGGAAAATGGCGAGCGCGTGCTCTACGACCACAATTTCTGCCTGTCGGACGAGCGCGTGGAGAAGCGTCTCGTGGCCCATGCCAGGAGCCCGAAATCGGGTATCGACCTGCACGTCCATACGACCGAACCCGGCGTCCAGTTCTATGCGGCCTTCAAGATGAATGTGCAGGTTCCGGGGCTCGATGGATTGCGCTATCCGCCGGGCGCCGGCTTCTGCCTGGAAACCCAGATCTGGCCGGATGCCATCAACCAACGCGGCTTCCCCAACGCCGTGCTGCGCCCCGGCGAAGTGCTGCGGCAGGAGACGGATTACGTGTTCTCCAAGAAGTAGGCGCGCGTTTGCCTAAGCGATGACGGCGGTTTATGTTATCGGCAATAAGCCGATGCTGCAGAGGTCTCGCAATGAACGTCTCGGTCAAGGACGCCAAGGAATTGCTGGAAGAACTGGTTCGCCGCGCGGAGGCCGGCGAGCATATCGTTGTGACCAGCAATGGCAAAAAAATCGCCGAAGTCGGTGCAGTGACAGATTCCGAGCCGAAGGAGAGCATTTTAGGTGCTTTGAAAGGCAAGGTCTGGATGGCGGATGATTTCGACGAACTCGGCCCCGAATGGGATGAATACATGAAATGAGCGGCCGACGCTTTCTCGTCGATACGCATATCCTGATCTGGGCGCTTGATGGCGACGCCAAGCGCCCTGAACAATACCGGCAAATTGTTGCCGATGGATCGCTGATCTATGTAAGCATCGTGTCGCTTTGGGAAATCGCGATCAAGACATCGATTGGAAAACTTGAAATCCAAGCCGATCTCACTGAGACTCTGCAGCAATATAGTATTGAAATTCTGCAGATGACGATTTCGCACATCGAAGCCATCCGCACTCTCCCGCATCACCATCGCGATCCATTTGATCGCATGCTCATCGCCCAGGCCATGACCGAGAATCTAAGTCTGCTGACCGTCGATCGCCATTTCGCGCTTTATGACGTCGCGATAGCCTGAACCTCATCCGGAAGACCGGCCAAGACGTCGTTCAATCGATCCGGTGGCCTTCGGCGTCGAAGACATGCAGGTGCTGGGGCGGGAAGGCGACCTGGATTTTCGGACCGGTGGCGAGCATCGCGCGATCGAGCGTGAACAGCTTGAACGGCAAGCCGTGCAGCGAAGCATGTACGATGATGCCGAAGCCGGTGGGCTCCATCAATTCGACATTCGCCGTCATTCCTCCTTCGCCAACAACCGTGACATGTTCGGGCCGCACGCCGAGCGTCAGTTTAGCGCCATTGGCCATTGGACTTGTGGCTTTGACGGGCAGCACCGTACCGTCGGCAAGCTGGATCGACCCGTGCTCGCCCGCCAACACGCATTGTGCTTCGAGGAAATTCATCCCCGGCGATCCGATGAAGCCGGCGACGAAGAGATTGGCGGGGCGATCGTAGAGATCGAGCGGCGTGCCGACCTGTTGCACCACGCCGCCATGCATGGCGACGATCCGGTCGGCCAGCGTCATCGCCTCGATCTGGTCGTGGGTGACATAGATCGAGGTTGCCTTGAGGTCGGCATGCAGTTTCTTGATTTCGGCACGCATCTGCTCGCGCAGCCGCGCATCGAGATTGGATAGCGGCTCGTCGAACAGAAAGGCCTTGGGCTGCCGCACGATGGCGCGGCCCATGGCGACGCGCTGGCGCTGGCCGCCGGACAATGCCTTGGGCCGGCGCTCGAGCAGCGGATCGAGCCCGAGCTTGGCCGAGGCGGCAGCAACGGCGCCGGCGATCTTCTCCTTCGCCTGTTTCCTCAGCCTGAGGCTGTAGCTCATATTGTTCGCGACATTCATATGCGGATAGAGCGCATAGGACTGGAAGACCATGGCGATGTCGCGATCCTTCGGTGCGAGATCGTTGACCCGCCGGCCCTCGATGCTGATGTCGCCGCCGCTGACTTCCTCGAGCCCTGCGATCATCCTCAGCAACGTTGACTTACCACAGCCCGAAGGCCCGACCAGCACGATGAACTCGCCGTCCTGGATATCGAGATCGACGCCGTGCAGGACATGCACCTTGCCGAAGCTTTTCTGGACGTTCTGGATATTGATCGATGCCATTAGCTTAACCCTTGACGGCGCCGGCCGTGAGGCCTTGCACGAGATAGCGCTGGATGAGCAGAAAGAAGAGGCCGGCGGGAATGAGCGCCATGACGCCCGCAGCCATCATCTGCCCGAAATCGACCGAGAATTTCGATACGAAAGTGAGCAGGCCGACGGGGAAGGTCGCCGCGTCATTGCCGTTGATCAGCATCAGCGCGAACAGCAATTCGCTCCAGGCGGCGGTGAACACGAAGCCGAGCGTTGCGGCAATGCCCGGCAGCGTCAGCGGCAATATGATCTGGCGGAAGGCGACGAATTGCGTGGCGCCGTCGATCATCGCCGCCTCTTCGAGATCGCGTGGAATTCCGTCGAAGAAGGACTGCATGAGAAAAGTGGCGAAGGGCACGTTGAATGCCGTGTAGACGATCACGAGTCCGGTCAGGCTGTTGGTCAGCCCAAGCGGCGACAGGATCTTGAAGATCGGCGCCACCAGCATCACCAGCGGAAACATTTGGGTCAGCAGCATCAGCGCCACGATCCAGTATTTCGCGCGGAACGAGAAGCGCGACAGCGCATAGCCGCTGAGCGACGCGCAGACCGTGACGGCGACGGCCGTGGACGCCGAGACGATCAGGCTGTTCTTGAAAAAGGTCGGAAAGGCACTGTGCCGCAGCACGAAGGAATAGTGCTCCCACGTCGTCTCGGAGGGCCACATCCGGACGCCCTCGCTATAGAGCAGCTTGTTCGGCGTCACCGAAACCTTGAGCAGCCAGAACAGCGGGAAGAGCGCGAAGACGATGTAGACTGATATCGCCAGGCGATGGGCCAGGATCGGGATTATGCTGCCTGATCTCATGATCTCAATCCTTCAACAGCATCTGCCGGAGCAGGATGATCAGCATCGAATAGGCGAGCAGCAACACCAAAAGCACCAGCGCGATCGCCGAGGCATAGCCGAAATCGAGCGCCCGGAAGGCCTGGGTGAAGATGTAGCTCGCGACGATCTGTGTCCGGTCGGCCGGTCCGCCCGATGTCATCACCACGATCAAGTCGGCGAAATTGGAGACCCATACGGTCCGCAGGAGCACCGTTATGGCGATGGTCGGCGCCAGGAACGGCAGCGTGATCGAGCGGAAGCGCTGGAACCAGCCGGCGCCATCGATCGAGGCGGCCTCGTAGAGGTCACGCGGGATCGCCTGAAGCGCGGCGAGCAGCGTGATGGCGAAGAAGGGAATGCCCCACCAGACATTGGCAATGATCGGCCCCCACATCGCGTAATGCGGATCGGACAGAATGTTGCCAGGCTCGCTCGTGAGGCCCATGGCATAGAGCCAGTGTGGAATGGGTCCGATCACAGGATTGAACAGCCAGGCCCAGTTGAGGCCGGCGAGAAAACTCGGCACGGCCCATGGCAGGAAGACCAGCGCCTGGACGATGCCTCGGCCATGAAACGGCTTGTCGAGCAGCAGCGCCAGGATCAGGCCGAAGATAAACTGCAGGAGGACGGATGCGCCGGTCCACCAAAGCGTGTTCTTCAGTGCTCCATGGAAGGCTTGGTCCTTTGCCAGCGTCCGGAAGTGATCGATCCCGATAAAGCTGCCCGAGAAGGGATTGAGCAGAACGATATCGCGGAAGGCGTAGGAAATGCCGATAACCAGCGGCACCAGCATGACCCCGGCGATCAGGATCAGCGACGGCGCGCTGTAGAGCCAGGGCGTCGAACCGTCGGCAAGGCGTTTCAGCCACGGCTTGCGGTCGTGCCGTCGGTCGATCGTATCGGCAGAAATGGTCATCAGCCAAGCATTCCCTATGCGGCACCTCGCCGTCATGGACGGTAGTGTCTTCGCGCCACCTTCCCCGTGAAAGTTGGCGGCGGCCGGCTACCCCAGCCGCCCGCCGCCTATCTCGCTCCGCTTATTTCTTGGCGAGATGTTTCTGCTGGGCCTTGGTCAGGTAGTCGGCCCACTGATCGGCCAGTTCCTTCGGTGTGATGTCGCCAAGAAGCGCCTGCTGCGAAGTCTTGATCGCCAGCGAATCCTTGAAGAAGGCGAATTCCTCGAGATAGGTCGGCATCACGGTCGGCACCGTATTCGGATCGGCCAGTTCCTCGAACCAGCCCTTGAACTGGTCACCCTTGTAGAACGGGTCTTCCGCTGCCGACGTATAGGCTGGCAACGCGCCGATGCGCTTGTTCCATTCGAGATTGCCTTCCTTGCCTTCGAGCGTCGCGATCAGCTTCCAGGAAAGGTCCTTGTCCTTGGTGGAGGAGAACATCGACCAGCCGGCATAGCCGATCGTCGGGAAAGATTTGCCATCCGGCCCTTTAGGCAGCGGCATGACGCCGAAATCGTCCTTGCTCATCCGCTCGGCAATGGCGATCAACGCGTCCGGATCCTGGTCGAGGAAGGCGCAGGTGCCGGAATAGAAGCCGGCCACGACTTCGTTGAAGCCCCAGTTGACACTGTCCTTCGGCGCATAGCCCTTCTTATAGAGATCGACCATCCACTCGATGCCCTTGGCCCAGCCTTCGCTGTTCATGGTCGAGGTGCCGTCTTCCCCAAAGTAGGTGTTGTCGCCGGCCATGGTGGCGGCAAAGATCATCCAGCCATTGAGGCCGCCCGGGCCGCCGCGCATGCAGTAGCCATATTTGCCCGGCAGCTTGGAGACGGCTGCGGAGGCAGCGGTGAATTCCTCGAGCGTCTTGGGCGGCTCCTTCACGCCGGCCTCGGCGAGCAGTTTCTTGTTGTAGAACATGGCCCGCAGATAGAAGCCGTAGGGCAGCATGTAGGCCGTGTTCTTGACGTCGCGGCCGAGTTCGAGCGCGCGGGGCGTCAATTCCTTGGTATTCTCCCACTTTTCGAGATAGGGCTCGAGGCTTTCGAGCATGCCGTTATTGGCATAGAGCGACAGCCAGGTATCAGGCATTTCCATCACATCGGGCGTATCGCCGGCCGAAACCATGGTGGCGAATTTCTGGAACGCCTCGTTCCATGGCAGCGAGATGATGTCGACCTTGGTGCCGGGATTGGCGGCCTCGAACTTGGCGACGATCGATTTCAGCGTCTCGGTGCGCTCCGGGCTGGTGATCACTTCCACCAGTTTCAGCGTCGTATCGGCAAGCGCCGTTCCCGCCATCATGGTGGCGAAGAGGGCTGCGGTAATCAGTCTTTTCATCATGTCCGTTTCTCCCAGTTTGGTTTCTAGAACTCAGGTCGCGGCTGCCATGGCCGCTTCGATATCGCTCCACAGTGCCTCGGTTCCCTCGAGGCCGACATGGAGACGTACGGACCGCGCATTGATGCCGAAGGCATGCGCGGAATTCGGCTGCGCCTTCTGCTGAAGCACGACCTCGCCCGGCACAACAAGGCTTTCATGCCCACCCCAGCTGACGCCCAGTCTGAACAGCTTGAGGTGATCGGCAAAGGCGCGGATATCGACGCCCTCGCGGAAGATGAATGAAAATAGCCCCGACGTGCCATTGAGCCCGGGCGGCAGGCGGTTGGCGAGACCCGGATGGCAGACCTGTTCGACCAGCGCATGATCCTGCAACCGCCGCGCAATCTCCATGCCTGATGCCTCGTGGGCTTTCATGCGGATCGGCAGCGTGCGCAGGCCGCGGATGAGCAGCCAGGCGTCGAACGGCGACATCTTGGCGCCGAGATAGGGATAGGCTTCGGCCTTGATACGGCCGATCAACTCCTTCGAGCCCGCGACGACGCCGGACACGACATCGCTGTGGCCGCCGAGATATTTCGAGGCAGAATGCAGCACCAGATCGACGCCCAATTTGATCGGCTGCTGGAAGATCGGGCTGGCCCAGCTGTTGTCGATCATGGTGATGAGGCCATGCTTCTTGGCCAGCCCCGCCAGCGCGCCGACGTCATGCGCTTCCATCACCCAACTCGTCGGGCTTTCCATGTAGAACAGCTTGGCGCCGGGCAGTGCCCTGGCCACCGCTTCTTCGTCGCGGCCATCCACATAGGTCACCTCGACCTTGAGTTTCTTGAGAATGGTGCCGAACAGGCGGAAGGCATCGGGATAGACGTGGCGAACTGCCACGATGCGATCTCCCGGTTCAACGAAGCTGAGCACCGTGGACGAAATTGCCGCCATGCCGCTGGCAAAGCCGAGCGCATCCTCGGCGCCCTCAAGTTTGGCCAGCATTTCCTCGAACATGCGGACGGTCGGGTTTAGTCCGCGCGTGTAGATTGGCCGCACCTTCTCGCCGCGATAGGACGCGATCATGTCGTCGTAGTTCGAGAAGGTGAAGAGCGACGTCTGGAAGATCGGCGGCACGACGGCCTCCGCATAGTTGCCCTCGTCGTGGACGACGGCAAGCGAGGCAAGTTCGAACGGATCCAGCCCGTCATTCATTTCGACATTTCCTTGATATCTTCCTCGACCACGTCGAGAATCTTGAGCGTTTCGCGGCGCGCAGCCTCCGTATCCTGGGCGGCAATCGCGTTGAACAGCGTGCGGTGGAATGGGAAGGAGCGGCGGGCGAAATCCACGCGATCGAAGGGATGCGTCCAGAATCGCTCAAATGCACCACGCATCTGTTCCAGCAATTGCGCGAACAGCGGATTGTGGGTGGCGTCGTAGATGGCGAGGTGGAAGGCGAGATCCTCGGGTCCTGATGTGCCCTTGGCGATATGGACTCTCTCCATCTCGTTGAGCTTTTCCTCGATCATCACGAGGTCCTGCGCCGTGCGCCGGCGCGCGGCGACCATGCCGGCCTCGCATTCGATGCCGCGCCGCACTTCCAGCGTCTGCAACAGAACATCGCGCAGATGGGTCGCGTTGAGCGACAGCGGCATGTGGATCGTGGCGAGCGACACGGGCTTGAGCAGATAGGTGCCGCTGCCCTTGCGGGTTTCCATCACGCCGAGTGCCTGGAAATGGCGGATGACTTCACGGATGGTCGAGCGGCCGACGGCGAGCGCGCTCATCAGTTCCCGCTCGGCGGGCAGCCTGTCGCCGGCTTTCAGGCTGGCGCTGTCGATATAGGTGGCGAGCGCATCGATGACCTGCGCCGCCCTGTCGAGCGGCGGCAATGGCACGAATTGCGGCCTGCCGTTTACATCTGCCGTCATCCGGCGATTTCCCTGTCGACGCCGCTTCTTGAAACGAGCAGCTTTGAATTGGTCTGACATCCTAGCATTTCTGACGAATCGGTCGTTGTCAACCAACTCCGGAAAAGAGTCGGGTGAGCCGCTCACAACAGGGATATTGTTCCCGGGCGATTGGATGGTCGATCGATGCGATGGATAAGATCAGGACGACCTGGTGGGACCGTTGATGCGCTGGTTGCGCAGCAATTGCTTCATGTTCTCGAAGCGTTGGCCGTGTTCGGCGTCGCGGCGAAGGCCGACCGCCGAACACAGGATATCGACGACGACAAGGGCCGCGATGCGCGAGATCGTCGGCGTGTAGATATCGGTATTGTCGAGCGTCTCGACCAGGATCGCCACGTCGCAATGGTCGAGCAGCGGCGAGCGCGATCCGGAAACCGCGATCACCTTGGCGCCACCGGCCTGCGCTTCCTTCGCGACCTCGATCATCGCGATCGTATGGCCGGTATTGGAGAAGATCACCGCGACATCGCCGGGCCGCATCATGGATGCCGTCATCAATTGCTGGTGCGTGTCGGCCTGCGCGCCGCAGGGCACGCCGAACAGCGGAAACTTCTGCTGTGCATCGAGCGCCACGATGCCGGAAGCGCCGAGCCCGAAGAACTCGATGCTGCGGGCCTCGCTGAGCAGTGCGATCGCTTCACCCAGGGCCTTGGTATCGAGATGGCTGCGCGCCCAGTCGAGACTGGTCATCGTGTAGCCGAAAATCTTCTCGACAAGATCCGCCGTGCTGTCGTCCTTCGATAGAACGGAATGTGTCGCGGTCGTGCCGAGTGCCAGGCTGTGGGCGAGCCGAAGCTTGAATTCCTGGTAGCCGCTGCAGCCGATCGCCACGCAGAAGCGGATCACCGTTGGCTCGCTGACATCGGAAAGGGCGGCTGCCTCCGAAAGCGCGGCGTTGAGAATCCGGCTGGGATCCTCCAGCACGCGGTTGGCAACCTTGCGCTCGGATTTGCGGAGATCAGGCAATGCCTGCCGCACGATTTCGAGGATGTTCTGTCCGGTGCCCCGACTGGAGATCTCGTCATATGCCATGTGAGATTTCCTGCCACCGTCACCTACGCATCGTCAAGGCGAAACTCGACGCCGTAATTGGCGCGCAGAAGCGCGATGGGCGCCTGCGCGACGGCGTGGTCGATCTCTTCAGCCGCGATCGTGTTGAACGCGAACATGCCGTAGTGATGCGCGATCATGGCACCGATGCCGCAGTGATCGCAAAGAGTGATGGCTTCCGCAAGCGTCAGGTTTCCTGCGAAACCCGAGGTTCTCAGGGCCTCTGATCGCCCATTCACCGGCAGTAGCGCCAGATCGGGCGCGAAAGCCTTGATCTCTTCATCTTGGCCATCGAAAGGTACCGTATCGCCCGAGTGGAAGATTCTTACATTGCCGAAGCCCATCCCGTAGCCAAGAAACCGGTGTCGTCCGCCGCCGTCCCGCTCCAGTGTTTCGTGCGCGGCACGCATGACATGGAGTTCGAGATTTCCAATTGCCTTACCGTCGGCGGCATCGACCTCGATCAATCGGTCTGCATCCACGCCGATCCGCTGCATGGCGAGTTCCCGTGCAGCGGCGGGTACCACGAACTTCAGTTCCGGCAGACGTTTCGCCAACAGGCTCAGTGTCTCGCCATCCATATGGTCCGTGTGATGATGGGTGCATAGGACAAGATCAACCGGCCCAAGTTGATCCTTCGTCAGCGGCGCCGGCGTCATCCTCTCATGCGAAAAGGCGGCATCGCGGTATTTGACCGCGAGCGAATCCGAGAGATAGGGATCGATGACAATGCGCTCGCCTTGCGCATCGATCACGAAACCAGCCTGTCCGAGCCAGTAGAGCGACACGCCATCACCCGGGCCCTTCGCGAGCTTGGCCGCGAGCGGTTCATCGAAGGGGATCGTGCGGAGCGTGGCCATGCATCACGCCATCAATGCATGCTGTTTCAGGCCGAGCGATTGCATCAGGTTGAAGACCGCCATCTCGGTCGCGCGGTTGACGCTCTCCTCGGTATAGCCGCCGATATGCGAACTCGCGATCACGTCGGGCCGCGAGGCGAGGCCGGGAAAGACGGGTGGTTCCGGATCGAAGACATCGACGCAATAGGTCTGCAATTGCTTTACATCGAGCGCCTCGATCAGCGCGGCTTCGTCGACAAGCGAGGCGCGGGCGGTGTTGACCAGGATCAGGCCCGGTCTCACCGTCGCGAGCATGTCGCGATTGACCAGCGCGCCGTCCCGGCTCGGCGGGCAATGCAGCGTCAGGATATCGGCCTCGCGGAAAATCTCTTCATGGATCGCCCAGCGGAAGCGCGTGGGATCGATGCCGAGATCGGGGCGTGCGGGATCGAAGGCCATCACATGCGCCCCCATCGCCGCCGCCAGCCGCGCAACCGTGCCGCCGACGGCACCGCAACCGATAATGCCCACCGTGCGGCCGAAGAACTCGATGCCACGCCGCCGCGGCCAGCCGCCGGTCTTCAGGCCCTGATCGGTATAGGGCAAGTGACGCATGGCTGAGAAGATCATCGCGATGGCCAACTCCGCCACGCCGCGCGCATTGGCGCCGTCGGCCGTGCGTACCGCAATGCCGCGCGATTTCAGTTCGCCGAGCGGCAGATTGTCGAGGCCGGTGCCGTTACGGCTGATAACCCGGAGTTTGGAGGCTGCGGCGATTACCTTTGCAGACACGGGCTCAACCCCGGCCAGCCAGCCGGAGACGTCAGGCACCAGCCGCAACAACTCCGCCTCATCGGGCAGCTTGCCCGGCGTCGCATAGACGATCTCGACGCCATGGCCGGCCATGTCCTCGATCGCGGGATGCGGCGCTTCCGTCAGCGAACGCGGAGTGACGAGCACTTTGTGGCCCATGGTTCAGCCTTTCGTCACATCGAGCGCAATCTTCGAAATCGCATCGAATCCTGGTCCGCTCGGCGGTATGTCGATATGGAAGACTTCGGCAATGACCTGCGTCCAGCCATGGATGAAATAGACCCAGCCATCCTCGATCTGCAGGTCGCGTGCTTTCTTCTGCGCCCGCGCCTGATCGATAAAGATCAGTTCGCCGCGATAGTTGAGATCCCAGACGACGCCGTTTTCGGGAAACACGACCTCATCCGTCAGCGGCGAACCGGGCGCATCCTTGCCGAGGCCCGTGGCATTGACCACCACCGAGCCCGGCTTCAATCCGGCCACGATCGCGTCGTTGTCGGCAGCTTGCGGCGCCGGCACGTAATCGACCGGCACGGTCCTGCCCATGAGATCGTGAATGCGCCTGATCTCGTCGATGCGATGCTGGCTGCGGTTGGAAACCACGATGCGTGACGGCCGGTCGCCTGCACGCCGCTTGTGCATCATGTGCCAGGTCAGCGCGATGGTCGAGCCGCCGGCACCGATCGAGAAAAGCTCGGCGCCGGTGCGCTCGAAATAACCCTCGGGTAAGAAGGCATCCATGGCCAGGCCTGACGAGATCGGATCCTTGGCGTGGCAGACGAGTTTGCCGTCACGCTTGGAAATGCAGCTCGTCTCGTCCATCAGCCGCGCATGCGGATCGATGTCGTCGAACATGTCCTTGCAGGCATTGTAGAGATCGATCTTGTGGGTTGTGACCAGTGCGCCGAGCGACATCGGGTCGTCGCGGATGAAGGCAACAGCCTTGCGATAGGCCTCGGGCTCCGCATGCAGCGGAAAATCGATGCCCTTGATGTCAGCGTCCGTCAGCCCGAGATGACTGGCCCAGGCCGGGAACACCTTCATGATCGAGCTCTTGCCCGTCGTCACGCCGACGAAATAGAGCGTCGGCCGGGTTGCCGGAACGTAGACGTTCATCGTGATCCTCCCTGCATCGCTCAGTCGAGCTTGCCCATGATGCTGTCGACCAGCGCCTGCGGCCGGGCTGTGTAAGCCGTGTTGTCCATGGCCTTCCAACCGCCGTTGCCATCATCGACGATGCGGCTTTTCATGCCTCCTGCCTTGGCGATGATGTCGTAATCCTGGCCGGAATCGGCGGGATAGGCGAATGTCATGACCAGCGGTTCCTGGCCGACATTGACCGAGCGGTGGATCCAGAAAGGCGGCACATAGCACATCGTCCTCGGGCCGATCTCGACGGTACGGATATCACCGGCAGGGGATTCGAGCAGCATCACGCCGAGCCCGCTTTCGCCATAATACATTTCGGGCCGGTTCGGCCGCGCATGGATGTGACCGCGCGTCATGTAGTATTCGCGACCCACCTTGCCGGGCTCCATGCGGGTGACGCCGATGATGATATCGCCGGCATTCGCGGACGGCTTGTAGTCCGTCACTTCATAGGCAACCGCGTCGCCGCGCTCCGCGATGACCGCTGCGAATGCTTCCGCATCGTCGTAGAGCCCATCCAGGTCGCGGAATGTTTTCACATAGCGGTTGGTGGCGCCCTTCAGCTGTCCGGCTGCGATGTCGACATATCCGATGCCCGGCTCGAACAAAGCCATTGCTATTCTCCTGCAATTCGTTATCGGTAGTTATACTACATAATTGAACTTGATGCGCAAGCGACCGAACGCACTAATCCGATCCAATTTGTCTGTTGCAGCGCAAAATGGCTGCATTGCAGCGCAATACGCGTCACTATTGTGCGTATAAATCAAAAATGGGAGAAAATAACCACTTGACGGCATTCCAAGAATGTATTTTAACTACAAAAAGGAGGCCGCATTGCTTCCACGTCATGGAAATCGGAGGAGAAACACCATGAGAATGACTCTATCAGGATGCGTGCTGGCTGTTGTCATGAGCGCCGGCTCGTTCGGCGCCGCGCAGGCTGCCGATTGCAAGGTCGGCATTGCGATGTACACGCTCGGGGCTCCCTATTTCGCCGCACAGGTTGCCGCCGCCGAGGACCAGGCCAAGAAGGCCGGTTGCGAAGTGACCAGCGCCGACGGCCAGAACGATATGGCCAAGCAGATCGCCGATGTGGAAGACATGGTCGCCAAGGGCGTCAACCTCTTGATCCTCAACCCGCGTGATCCGGAAGGCCTCGTTGCCGCCGCCGACGCCGCGACCGCTGCCGGCGTCAAGGTCGTAGTCATGGATTCCTCTATCAGCACGAAGGCCAACGTCATCACACAGGTTCGTTCGTCGAACGACCAGAACGGCTACCTCGTCGGCCAGTGGCTTGCCAAGTCGATGCAGGGCAAGCCGATGAAGATCATCCTGCTCTCCGGCGACAAGGGCAATGAAGTCGGCCGCGACCGTCGCCTCGGCGTCTTCAAGGGCCTCGTAGAAGGCCAGTTGGTCAACGAAGGCAAGGTCAGCTTCGAAGTCGTTGGCCAGGGCTGGGGCGGCTGGGCTCATGAAGGCGGCCTCGCTGCCATGGAAGACCTGCTGACCGCACATCCCGACGCAAACGTCGTGCTCGGCGAGAACGACTCCATGGTGCTCGGCGCGATGAAGGCGCTCGAAGCTCAGGGCAAGACCGACGTGCTGGCGCTCGCCGCCGCCGACGGCCAGAAAGAAGCACTTGCCCTGATCAAGGATGGCAAGTACGGCGCGACCGGCCTCAACGATCCCGATCTCGTGGCCCGCACGGCTATCGATATCGGCCTCAAGGCCGTGAAGGGGGAACTGCCGGACAACTTCCCGAAGCTCAACCTGACGACGCCTGACGTCATCACCAAGGACAATGTCGACAAGTACTACCGCGCCGACGCTGTCTTTTGATACTCTTTCTCCCGAGACGGCTGTACAAGTCGTGAAGATGAGACGGCGGGGCCAACCTCCGTCGTCTCATTGCCTTCTGTCCGGAGTGCCACTGTGACTGAACTCGTCAAACTCAAGTCCATCTCCAAGTCGTTTGGCGGCATCCATGCCCTGAAATCGGTGGATTTCGATGTCCGGCCAGGCGAGGTTCATGCCCTGCTCGGCGAGAATGGCGCCGGAAAATCCACTTTGATGCGAGTCCTCGGCGGCGAGATGAGCCCCAGCCACGGCGAAGTCGTCATAGATGGCAAGCCTGTCGTCTTCCGCGATCCCCGGGATGCCCGCGCGCTCGGCATCGTCGTCATCCATCAGGAACTGGCGCTCGCACCGGATCTGACCGTGGCGGAAAACATCTTCCTGGGCGAATTGCCCGGCATTATTTCCCATGCCAGCCTGCGCAAGCGGGCCAAGGAACTCATCGATCGGCTCGGCTTCAGGATCGATCCCGGCCGCATTGCCGGCACGCTCGCGGTCGCCCACCAGCAGGTGGTCGAGATCGCCAAGGCGCTGTCGCAGGATATCAAGATCATCGTTTTCGACGAGCCGACCGCTGTGCTCGCCGCGCAGGACGCGATGAAACTGCACGAGATTATCCGCACGCTTCGCGACCGCGGCGTCGGCATCGTCTATATTTCCCATCGCCTGGACGAAGTTTTCGACATTGCCGATCGCATGACGGTGATGAAGGACGGCCAGACCGTCGGCACCGTCGCGACCGGTGATGTCAAGATCGACGATATCATCCGCATGATGGTCGGCCGGCCGATCTCCACCATGTTCCCAGAGCGCGGCAAGCGCGTAATCGGCGCGGAAATGCTCAAGGTCGAGCACCTCAATGCCGGACGCATGGTGCGCGATGTCAGCTTCTCCATTCGGTCAGGCGAGATCGTCGGTCTCGGCGGCCTGATCGGTTCTGGCCGCACGGAGGTCGCGCGCGTCATCTTCGGCGCCGATCCGCTGGAAAGCGGCACGATCACGCTGAAGGGCAAGGTGCTCAAGCCGAGATCGCCGAAGGACGCAGTCGAGGCCGGCATCGGCCTGGTGCCCGAGGACCGCAAGCAGCAGGGCGTCATTCTCGACAAGCCGATCCGCGTCAATTCCACCATGGCAAAAATGTCCTCGGTGGTGAATGCCTTCGGCTTCCTCAAGCGCACTAAGGAACGCGCCGATGTCACGGCGCTTGGCAAGAGCCTCAGGCTGAAGGCATCGAGCGTCGATGCGCCGGTGTCCAGCCTCTCCGGCGGCAACCAGCAGAAGGTCGTGCTCGCCAAGTGGTTTCACGCCGATGGCGATGTCATCATCCTCGACGAACCGACGCGCGGCGTCGATGTCGGCGCCAAAAGCGAGATCTACGCGCTGGTCAACAAGCTCGCCGAGGACGGCAAGGCCGTGCTCGTGATCTCGTCGGAGCATCAGGAGTTGTTCGGTCTCTGCGACCGGGTCCTCGCCATGGGGCAGGGCCAGATCCGGGGCGAACTGACACCCCAAACCTATAGTGAAGAGAACCTGCTGGGCCTGTCCATGACAGGCGGCGCACTTACAGCAAATCAGGGTAGCCAGGCATGACAATCACGACAGAAACCGCCAAGCAACCGGAAGAAAAGGCCAAGGTCGATTATCGTTCGATCATCCAGCGCTTCGGCACGCTCGCGATCTTCCTGGTCCTGGTCGTGGTCGCGACCATGTGGTCGGAAAACTTCCTTAGCCGTGGCAATATCCTCAACGTGCTGCGCCAGGTCGCGTCGAGCGCCGGCATCATGGCGGTCGGCATGCTGTTCGTCATCCTGACGCGCGGCATCGATCTGTCGGTCGGTTCCGTCATGGCGCTGGGTTCGGTGCTGACAGGATATTTCTGCGCCATGCTGGGCTACGGAACCGTCCCCACGATTCTCATGGTTCTCGCCTGCGGCGCGCTTTGCGGCCTGGTGACGGGTGGCTTCATCGCCTATCTCCGCCTGCCGTCCTTTGTCATGTCGCTGGCGATGATGGCCATCGCGCGTGGCCTGTCTCTGATCATTTCCGAAGGCAGGCCGATTCCGCTCGATGAAGCGGGTGCCGCCTTCAGTCGCTTCGGTTCGGGCTTCCTGTTCGGCATTCCGCAGCCGGTGCTGCTGATGTTCGCAGTATTCATCGTCGCCGGCGTGGTGCTCAATTTCACCCGCTTCGGCCGCATCATCACCGCAATCGGCTCCAACGAGGAAGCCGTGCGCCTCTCCGGCATCGCCGTGCCGCGCTACATTCTCGCCGTCTATATGATCTCAGGCATTCTGGCGGCCGTCGCCGGCATCATTTCGTCGAGCCGTACCGGCGTCGGTTCGGCGCAGGTCGGCGTCGGTGCCGAGCTCAATGTCATCGCCGCCGTCGTCATCGGCGGCGCGAGCCTCATGGGCGGCAAGGGCGGCGTGATCAACACACTGCTCGGCGCGCTTGTTATGGGCATCATCGCCAATATCATGAACCTCGCGGGCGTTCCGGGCTACCACCAGCAGGTCTATATGGGCGCCATCATCGTCGTCGCCATGCTGCTGCAATATAGCACCGGCTCACTGAAGCGCTGAGGCCAGGGAAGCAAACCGCATGACCTCCGCCCTTACGCTCGCCATCGATGTCGGTACGGGAAGCGTTCGTGCAGCGCTGGTCGATGACGCGGGCAGGATCGTCACCATCGCCGCGCGCGAGCACGACCAGATCGTGCCGCGCTTCGGCTGGGCCGAACAGCGGCCGGCGGATTGGTGGGCGGGCGTCGTCGCAACGGTCCGCAGCGTTCTCGCCGAAGTGCCCGATGCGAAGACCCGCATTTCGGTCGTCGTCGCCTGCGGCCAAATGCACGGAACCGTGCTCGTCGATGCCGATGGCCGCCTGACGCGCGATACGGTGCCGCTGTGGAACGACAAGCGCACGATCGACCTCGTCCGCGATTTCGAACGCGACAACGCGCCCGTGACCTATCTCACTGAAGGCGGCAATCCGCCGACACCGGCCTGGCCCGGCTTCAAGCTTGCCTGGCTGCGCGATCATGATCCGAACGCCTACGCCAAAGCCGCCCATGTCATCATGCCGAAGGATTACATCAACCTCCGGCTGACCGGCGAAATCGCCATGGATGAAGGCGATGCCTCCTGCTCATTCCTGATGAATCCCGGCACGCGGACCTGGTCGCCCGCGATGGTAAAACGTCTCGGGCTCAATGCGTCGAAATTGCCGCCGATCCGAAACCCGCTGGAAATCCTCGGAGCCATCACAGAGACCGCCGCAACTGAGACCGGCCTCGCCTGCGGCACGCCGGTGCTGGTGGGCGGCGCGGATTATCCCGTGGCATTGCTTGGTTCCGGCACGTCGCGACCTGGCCTCGTCTCCGACGTCACCGGCACATCCTGCATCCTGACCCTGATCGCGCGCGCGCCTCTGCTCGACCCCGATATATCCAACGTCGCGACGGTCGAGGGCAATTGGGGGCCGTTCGTGCTGCTGGAAACCGGCGGCGACGCCATGCGCTGGGCGCGCCGCGCGCTGCATGAGGGCAGGGAGAGCTACGACCAGCTCGTCGCCCGTGCCGAGGCGGCGCCTGTGGGTTCCGACGGCCTGTTCTTCCTGCCCTTCCTGACCGGCGAACGGCTCGGCGCGCATCGCAATGCCCGTGCCCAGTTTTTCGGTCTCGGCGCGGCACACGGATTGAGCCACCTCAACCGCGCCATCCTCGAAGGCGTGGCCTTTGCCGGTGCTCGCCACCTGAAGATCATGGAAAATGCGTCCGGCCAAAAGATCGAACGCGTCATCGCATCCGGCGGCGGCGCCAAGACCGAGCTCTGGCTGCGCATCAAGGCCAGCATCTACGGCGTGCCGATCGTCGTCCCCAAGGAGCAGGAATGCGGCATTCTCGGCTGCGCCGTCATGGGCGCGGTCGCGACAGGCCAGATGTCTTCGCTCGATGACGCGATCTCGGCCTATGTCCGCTATGCCGATGAAATCCTGCCTGACCCGGCCTGGCAGGAGCGCTATGGCAGGATGCAGCCGATTTTCGACAAGCTCTATTTCAACAGCCAGTCGCTCTACGACGATCTCGACGCGCTGGCCGATACATCATTGCAGGACGGGTGAGAAAAGAATGTATCTCGAATTGTTTAGCCTCAAGGGCAAGACGGCCGTTATCACGGGTGCCGCGCGCGGCATCGGCTTTGCCACGGCCGATGCGCTGAGCGAAGCCGGGGCTACTGTCATTATCACTGACATGAACGGCGAGGCAGCGGCCAGGGCGGCCGAGGAACTCCACGCCAAGGGCCGTTCGGTCGATAGCGAGACGCTCGACGTCACCGACCCCCGCGCCGTCGAACGGGTGCATGCGGCGATCGTCGCCAAGCATGGCCGCGTCGATATCCTCGTCAACAATGCCGGCATCGCCATTTCCAATCGACCCGCCGAGACCATGGACGACCCGACCTGGCTCAAAGTCATCGACGTCAACCTCAATGGCCTGTTCTGGTGCTGCCGCACGTTCGGCAAGGCGATGCTGGAACAGGGCGGCGGCAATATCGTCAATGTCGGATCGATGTCGGCCGAGATCGTCAACCGGCCGCAGGAGCAGGCGCAGTACAACGCCTCCAAGGCCGGCGTGCATCACCTGACGCGCTCGCTCGCCGCCGAGTGGGCAACGCGCAACGTAAGGGTCAATGCCGTGGCGCCGACCTATATCGAGACCGAGCTGACCCGCTACGTCTATGACGACCCCGAAATGATGAAACACTGGGTCGGCAACACGCCGATGAACCGGATGGGCCAGCCGCTGGAAGTCGCCGCCGTCATCCTGTTCCTCGCATCCGACGCGTCGAGCCTGATGACCGGCTCCATCGTAACGGCCGACGGCGGCTATACAGTCTGGTAATGTGAGGAGAATTTGATGAAAGAGATATTGGATACATTCCGCAAGGACCTCTATGCCGGCAAAAAGGTGCTGGTCTCGGGTGCCACAAGCGGCATCGGCCTGGCGATTGCCCAGGGTTTCGCCGGCATGGGCGCCGAGGTCATCGCCACCGGCACGTCGCAGGCGAAGCTGGACAAGATCAAGGATGATGCCACGCTCGCTGGGATCCGTTTCGAACTTTTGGACGTTCGCGACCGGGCGGCAATCGACAAATTTGTGCCGTCGCTCGGCTCGCTCGACGTGCTGGTCAATGCCGCCGGCATCGTCAAGCCGGATCAGGAGTTCAACGAGGACGCCTATCTCGAGGTGATCGACGTCAACATGAACAGCGCCATGCGGCTGGCCATGGCTGCGTATCCGCTGCTCAAGCAATCCAGAGGCGCCATCATCAACACGGCCTCGATGCTCTCCTATCTCGCGGATGATCGAGTGCCGGCCTATTGCGCCAGCAAGACCGGAATCGTCGGGCTGACGCGGGCGCTGGCGCACAAATTCGGCCCGGATGGCATTCGCGTCAATGCCATCGCGCCCGGTTATCATATGACCGCGATGACCCAGGATCTGTGGTCGGTGCCGGAATATGCGGGCAAGATCGAACATCGCACCGCGCTCAAACGCTGGGGCACCGTCGACGATCTCGTCGGAACCTGCCTGTTCCTTGCCTCGCCCGCCGCCCTCTATGTCACTGGCACCACGCTGCCCGTCGATGGCGGCTATGTGAATGGCGGCTGGTAGGCGTGAAACTGCGCGGGCACGGGCGAACTGCGCCCACCCACCTACAAATGTAAAGTTCCTGCACGATTGTGCATAAAGGAGACATCCCATGGCTAGTGAAAACGCTGGTGGCCGGTCGTTCGCCGGACCGAACACATACATCCAGCGCGCCGGCGAACTGGCTCGGCTCGGCGAGCATGTCTCTAGCCTCGGCGGCAAGGCGTTCCTGCTCGCCGATCCCTTCGTCCTCGATCAATACGGCCCGAAGATCAAGGAAAGCATGGAGACGGCGGGGCTCGCCTATCAGCTCGAACGCTTCAATGGCGAATGCTCGCAGGGGGAGATCGATCGTGTTACCGCACTGGTGAAATCCTCCGGCGCCACCGTGGTCGTCGGCATCGGCGGCGGCAAGACGGCCGATACCGCCAAGATGGCGGCTGTTGCCACCGGTGGCCGGATCGTCATCGTTCCGACCATCGCCTCCACTGACGCGCCCTGCAGCGCCATCGCTGTTCGTTACAGCGATGACGGCGTCTATCAGGAAGCACATTTCCTTGGCCGCAATCCCGATATCGTCGTGGTCGATAGCGCGGTGATCGTCCGCGCGCCGGTGCGCTTTCTGGTGGCCGGCATCGGTGACGCTCTCTCGACCTGGTTCGAAGCGCGGTCCAATCTGGATTCCAACTCCAACAATCTCGTCCGACCGAACATGCTGCCCCCGGCCGCCGGCCTTGCCATCGCGCGCGCCTGCCATGACGTGTTGATGCGCGATGCGCTGGCCGCCAAGCTCGCAGCCGAAAAAGGTGCGCTAACGCCAGCCGTCGAAAACATCATTGAGGCCAACACGCTTCTCTCCGGCCTCGGCTTCGAGAATTGCGGCGTCTCGGCCGCCCACGGCATCCACGATGGCCTGACCGTGCTCGATGAGACCCATGGCTTCTTTCATGGCGAGAAGGTCGCGTTCGGCGTGCTCTGCCTGCTGATGCTCGAAGGCCGACCATTGGCCGAGATCAGCGAGATGACCGCGTTCTGCCGGGCGCTCGGGCTTCCCACCCGGCTAGCCGATCTCAACCTGGCCTCGGTGAGCCGGGCCGATATCGAGCGGGTGGCGGAAGCAGCCCTCGCCGAGGGTTCGCCGACCTGGAAAGCGGCCGTACCGCTCTCCGTAGACATCGTTCGAGATGCGATCATCGCCACCGACGCCTTCACCAGCAGCTTCAAGAGCTGACGAATTTCTTGAAAGACAGGATCACTCCCATGCGCGCAGCCGTCATGTACTCACCCGGCGACATCCGCCTCGAAGATATCGCCAAGCCCGAACTCAAGCCCGGCCATGTCATGCTCCGGGTCGCCGCCGTCGGCGTCTGCGGGTCCGATATCCCCCGCATGCTGATCAAGGGCGCCCACAAGATGCCGATCGTCTGCGGCCACGAATTCTCCGGCCACATCACTGAGATCGGCGAGGGCGTCGAAGGCTTCTCGGTCGGCGAACTGATGGGCGTGCCGCCCATGCTGCCTTGCTACAAATGCGACCAGTGCATGACCGGCAATTTTTCCCGCTGCCGGGACTACGACTATTTCGGCTCGCGCCGCGATGGCGCTTACACTGAATTCGTCGCAGTTCCCGTTGGCAACCTGCTGCGCGCCCCTGATGGCATGGACCCGCGCGCCACCGCAATGATCGACCCGGCCTCGATCGCGCTGCACGCCATCTGGAAGGCGCCGCCGACCGCCGGCCAGCGCGGCGCGGTCATTGGCTGCGGCCCGATCGGCCTCTTCGCCATCCAGTGGATGAAGCTGATGGGCTGCACGGAAGTCGTCGCGATCGACATCTCGGAGGAAAAGCTCGCCCAGGCGCGCGAAGCCGGAGCCGACCAGACTTTCCTCGTCACCGACCAGATTCCGGGTGACATAAAATGCGATATCATTGTCGAGGCGGCCGGGCACAATTCCTCGATCAACGTCGCGGCAAAGCTCGCGGCGCCCGGTGGCCATGTCGTCTTCATCGGCATTCCGGTTGGCGACATCACGCTGGAGAACAAGACCTTCCAGCATTTCCTCCGACAGGAAGTGTCTCTGCACGGCGCATGGAATTCTTTCGGCGCGCCCTATCCCGGCAAGCAATGGACGGTGACGCTTGACAGTCTCGCGAGCGGCAGGCTCAAGTGGGAGTTCATGATCACCCATGAGCTTGGCTTGGAGGCGCTGCCTGATATGTTCGAGAAGATAAAGAACAAGAGCGAATTCTTCTCGAAGATCATGTTCCGGCCGTAGGCCCAGGAGTCCGCGCGTATGGCCAACCTTCTCGGTCTGGATTTCGGCACCGGCGGCATCCGGGTCGGCGTGTTTGATCTCGAAACCCGCCGGATGCTCGGCGAACGCGAGGAGCAATACCAGACCGCCTATCCACGCCCCGGCTGGGCCGAGCAATCGCCGCTCGACTGGTGGGACGCGCTCGGCCGGGCCTGCCGCGCCCTGATGCGCGACCTCGGCTCGCCCGAAATCGCGGGTATCTGTGCCGCCACCACCGCATCGACCGTGGTGGCCTGCAAGCGCGATGGCGCGCCCTTGCGGCCGGCGCTTCTCTGGATGGATTGCCGCGCTGCCGACGAGGCCGAACGCAGCAGCCGGTCGAAGAACCCCGTCATGGATTATGTCGGCGGCGCCAATGCCTCGGAATGGTTGATCTCGAAGGCGATGTGGCTGGCCGGCCACGAGCCAGCGGTCTATGCCGATGCCGACATCATCTGCGAATGCCTCGACTACATTAATTTCATGTTGACCGGCCGCTGGGTCGGCTCGCGCATGAACGCCACCTGCAAATGGAACTACGATTCCGTTCAAAAGCGGTTTCCAGCGGAGCTCTATGCCGAATTCGGCGTCGAGGGACTTGAGGCAAAGCTGCCGCCCGATATCTTCGCCGTCGGCGCGCCGGTCGAGGTCATCGGCGCGGCGGCCGCCGAACATCTCGGCCTCACCAACCGCCCGATCCTGTCGCAGGGCGGCGTCGACGCGCATATCGGCATGGTCGCGGCGGGGACAATGAAACCCGGCGAGATGCTGATGATCGGCGGCACCTCCATCGTCCAACTCTTCCAGCTCGACAGCCAGCGGCCGATGCACGGCTTCTGGGGTCCCTATCCGCATGCGCTGGTTGATGATCACTGGCTGGTCGAAGCCGGGCAGGTCTCGGCCGGTTCGGTGTTGACCTGGTTCGAGAAGAATCTTTTCGAGCTTGATGCTGCAGGAAGTGCCGCACTCCGCGAGAAAGCCGCAACCATTCCTGTCGGCGGAACGGGCCTCGTGACGCTCGATTATTTCATGGGCAACCGCACGCCCTATCGCGAGCCGCTGCTGCGCGGCGCGATCATCGGGCTGTCGCTCGGCCATGACAGGGCGAGCCTCTACCGCTCGGCGATCGAAAGCGTGGCGCTCGCCTCGGCCAATGTACTCAAGCGCGTGGCCGAACTTGAGGTGCCCGTCAATCGCATCGTCTCGTCGGGCGGTTATGCCAAGAACCGGCTCTGGCTGCAGGCGACGGTCGACGCGATCGGGATGCCGGTCGAACTGCCCCGCCAAGCCAATCTCACGATCATCGGCGCGGCTGCGGCGGCTGCCACCGGCGCCGGCCTCGTGCCCGATCTCTTCGCGGCCGCCGATGCGGTGCGGCAGGAGACGACGGTCATCGCGCCCGATCTCGCGGCACATGAAATCTACAAGCAATTGCTCGGCGAATATCTTGAGGCTACAGAATTGCTGGCGCCGCAATCGCGGCGGCTGGCGGCCCGCCAGCTGAGGGGCTAGGCAACAATGAAAACCGACCGCATCGAGCGCGACATCCAGTTCCGCAATCTCTCCGCCGAACAGCGCGAGCAGCTGATGATCCAGGTCGCCAAGCGCTACTATCATCTCGACATGACGATGAGTGATCTCTCGACCGAGCTTGGCCTGACCCGCTGGCAGGCCAGTCGGCTGCTGACGGAAGCCAAGGAAAGCGGCCTCGTCCGCATCGAGATCGTACCGCACACGCCGCGCATGCCCAGCCTTGAGAGCCGGTTCGAACGGGCTTTCGGGTTGAAGGAGGCGGTCGTCATCCCCTCCAATGCGGAGCAGGACGAGGGACTGGTGCTCGACGCCGTGGCGCGTGGTGCGGGGCAGTATCTCGCGGGTCTCGGCAAGATCCCGGCGATCGGCATTTCCTGGGGCCGGACCATGACGGCCGTCGCCCGCCGCCTGCCGCCCTACTGGAACGAAAGCGTCGAGGTCGTGCTCCTCAACGGTTCCATGAACGTCCGCTCGACCGGCCCGCAGACCAACAATGTCGCAGAACTCTTCGCCAGCGCCGGCCGGGGATCGGCGACGCTTCTGCCCGTGCCGGCGATCTTCGGCCATGCCGCCACCAAGGCCGCACTCGAACAGGATCCAACGATATCAGCCGTGCTGGACTTTGCCACGCGCGTGCCTGTCATCTGTTTCGGCATCGGCGCCATGGTGCCGGATTCGGTGCTGATCCAGTCCGGCTATGTGTCGCTGGAAGAGCACGAGGAGCTCAAGCGCAAGGGCGCGGTCGGCGATATCCTCAGCCGTTATATCGATGCCGAAGGGCAGATCGTCGATCCGGCACTCGATGCCCGGACCATCGGCATCAGCCTCGAATCCTGCCGCATGCGGACCTTGTCGATCGGCGTCGCGGCGGGGTTGGCGAAGCGCGATGCGATCCTTTCATGCCTGCGCGCAAAGTACGTGAACGTCCTGATCACCGATGAGGTGACGGCGCTCGCGCTGCTCGAACCCGCGTCATGAACTGACGTCTGTCTCGAATGGCAGCGCATCGAAGATTATCGTCGCATCCTCGCCCAACGCCCGGTCTTCGCCGAGAACCGGCACAAGGCCGCGTATCAGCGCATGGATTTTCGCGGTTTCCTTTCCGCAACGATGATCCGGCCTCAGGTCTATCCCTTGCGCCGCAGCCAGCATCTCGCAGGCGATCAGCTGCCGCCAGAGGTCGAGCATCTCGGCACATTTCCGCACCGTCAGTGCCGATTGCGTCGCATGGTCCTCGACGCCTTCCGACACGGGCAAGAAGTCGAGCATGACGGGATTGGCCTTGTGGCGGATCTGCGCCATCAGCGCCGTCACCACCTTCTGCATCGGCACGAAACCGGCCGAAGCGCCGCCGACCGGCGAGAGGTAGCGCGGCAGGCCGTTACGCCCCGCGCCGGTGAGCTGGATGAAGCGCGCGGCGCTTGCCGCGGCCGCCTGCGCGATTGCGAGGCCAAGTGTCTCGAACGCAAGCGACAAAGCCGGCGTATGGAAATTGCCGGTCGAGAGCACGCGGTCTTCTTCAAGGATTACAAGCGGATTGTCGGCCGCCGAATTCAGTTCGATCTCGATGATGGCGATGGCGCGTTGGAGCGAATCAGCCAGCGCCGCGTGAATGGGCGCCACGCAGCGCAGGCTGAGCGGATCCTGGATCGCGACGGCGCTCTCGAACAGCGAAGAGCCTTCGAGTTGGTCAAGGATCGCCGCCGCTTCGTCGCCCTGATGCGGTGCCGGGCGCGCCGCTTGGATCGCAGGCGCCAGGATCAACGGATTGCCACCGAGCGCCTCGAAGCTCAGTGCCGCCGCCTGCCTCTGGGCGGCTAGCAGGTCTCTAACGTCATGGAGTACCAGCGCGCCATCGCCAACGGACACTGCGGAGGCGTTGATCAGCGAAATGCCATCCTTGGGTCGCAGGCTGGCTGGTGTCAGCCCCGCTCTTTTCAGCGCATCGGCGGCGTCAAGAATTTGCCGCTCGAACTCCGCGCGGCCCTCGCCGATCAGGCAGCGCGCCATGGCCGACAGCATAACGAGATCGCCGGCACCAATCGAACCGATTGATGGCATCTGCGGATGGACATGGGCGTTGAGCATGGCGGCCAGCGCTTGATAGGTCTCCGGCGAAATGCCCGAACCGCCGACCGAGAGCATCGCGAGTCGCGCCGCGATCACTGCCCTCGTTACATCCCTCGGCAGAACCGGCCCCACTGCAACGCCGCGACCCCGGACCAGTTGGCGCTGGAACGCCGTGTGATTGCTCTCGACTGATGTTTTGAGATTGGCGCCGAGACCTGTATTCATGCCGTAGATCGACTGGCCGCCCGCCGCTGCGGCCTCGAGGATCGCCCGCGCCTTCATTAGACGGTCGAAAACTCCAGGTGCCGTCTCGATCACCGCATCGCCGCGCGCGATATCGACGATATCATTGATCGTCACGCCGCTGCCGTTGAGCCGAACGGTGCTCATGCGAAGCGCAGCCTCTGGCCGATATTGGCGCTCCTCGCCTTTTCCAACAGCGCGTAACCGAGCGCGATATCGCTCAGCGACAGGCCGCGATGCCAGAACAGGATCGTTTCGTCGTCGCTCTGGCGGCCCGGCTTGAGGCCAGCCACGATCTGCCCAAGCTCCGCATGCAGTGTCTGTTCGGAGAGCTTGCCGGCCTCGACATGGGCGCGCAGCGAGCCGAACTTGCCGCCCTTGCACTGACCCCAATCGTCCACCACCATCTTGGCCATGATGTCGGTGAGCGACAGTTCCACCGCGCTCATCGTGCCATAGGGCACGACGAAGGCGCCCGGCTTGATCCATTCGGTCTTCAGCATCGGCGTCGGCTGATCGAGGCGGGAGGCTTCCACGACGATATCGGCGCCCTCGACGCAATCGCGCCAGTTATCGACCACGGTGATTTTCTTGCCGAGATCGGCTTCGAGCTTGGCGCCGAAGGCATCCCGGCTCTCCGGCCGCCGCGAATGGACGCGGATTTCATCGAAATCGAAGAGATGGTCGAGCAGCCGCACGTTCCAATAGGCCGTACCGCGCGCGCCGATATGGCCGAGCACCCTGGAGGATTTCTTCGCCAGATATTTCGCCCCGAGCGCCGTGATCGCACCGGTCCGCATGTCGGTGATCACGGTCGCGTCGAGGATCGCCTTCGGCACGCCGGTGCGCGGATCGAAGAGGTTCAGCACACCGAATTCCGAGGGATAGCCGTGTTTGTAGTTGTCGACGAAGTCGCCGACGATCTTGACGCCCGCGAGATTGAGCGGCGCCACATAACCGCGCAACACGTTGAAGTGTCCGTGGAAATCCGGGTTCGGTTCCAGGTGGACGCGCGGCTCGATCACCGTCTCACCCTTGCCCTGCGCGCCGAGCGAAGTTTCGATCGCGGCGAGGATCTCCGCGTCCGATATGGCGAGCGCCTCGATGTCGAAGGCGTTGAGGTAATCGATATAGATCGGGTTCATGTCATCTCTCATTATTGCTTGGCCGGCGCGCCGACGCCGAGATTTTCGCGCAGCGTGCGTCCTTCATATTCGGTGCGGAACATCCCGCGCCGCTGCAATTCGGGGATCACCATTGTCACGAAATCCTCGAGGCCCGACGGAAAAAGCGGCGCCATGACATTGAAGCCATCCGCTGCACCCGCCAGGAAGCGCTCCTCCATCGCATCGGCAATCTGCGACGGCGTGCCGAACACCTGCCAGTGGCCGCGCGCGCCAGCGAAATTGCGGGCAAGATCGCGAATCGACAGGTTCTCGCGCTTGCCGAGATCGACGATCAGCTTCTGGCGGCTCTGCATCGCCTGGGTCTGGGGGATATCCGGCAGCGGCCCATCGATCGGATAGGCCGAGAGATCGCCGATGCTGAGATAGCTCGCGAGCAGCGCCACGCCTACGGCATCCGGAATGAGGTCCTGCAGCGCCTGGTATTTCGCCCGCGCTTCGCCCTCGGTTTCCGCGACGATCGGCGAAATGCCGGGCATGATCTTGATGTCATCCGGCTGGCGGCCGTATTTCTCCAGCCGCCGCTTCACATCGGCGTAATAGCCCTGCGACTCGGCGATCGTCTGGGATGCCGCGAAAACGACATCGGCCGTCCGCGCCGCCAGTTCCTTGCCGACATCGGAGGCACCGGCCTGCACCATGATCGGCCGTCCCTGCTGCGAGCGCGGGCTTTCCAGAATGCCATCGACGGTGAAATGCTTGCGCTTGTGATGGACTGGGTGGAGCTTGGATGGAGCGGCGAACTGGCCGCCCTGCAGATAAGCGCCATCCTCCACGCTATCCCACAATGCCAGCGCCGCATCGGCGAATTCCTCCGCCCGCTCGTAGCGTTCGGAATGCGGCCTCAGCCCGCTGCTGGCAAAATTCTCAGCCTCCAGTTCGCTTGCCGAGGTCACAAGATTCCAGCCGGCCCGACCGCCGCTCAACTGGTCGATCGAGGCAAAGGTGCGCGCGAGGCCATAGGGCTCGTTGTAAGTCGTCGATGCCGTGGCCACCAAGCCGATATGCGATGTGTTGACGGCCAGTGCCGCCAGCAGGCTGAGCGGCTCGAACATGGTCGAACGCGCGGCCTGGCTCGCCATATCTGGGCTGCGCTCGCGGATCGCCGCCGCATCCTCGACGAACATCATGTCGAACTTGCCGCGCTCGGCGATCTGGGCGAGTTCGATGAAATGCTCGATGCTGGTGCCGGCCGGCGCATAGGCATCCGGATGCCGCCAGGACGAAATGTGATGCCCGCCCGCCATCAGGAAAGCGCCCAGCCGCATCTTGCGATCGCTCATGACGCGCGCTCCAGGCTCGAGGGATGGGCCGGACGGGAGAGGCCGAGACGCTCTCGCAATGTCCCGCCCACGGGTGGCGTCACGAGCAGTCCGCGCCGTTTCAGTTCCGGCAGAACGGTCTCGATGAAGCCGCCCAACTCCTCCGTCTTGGATGGCATGAGCACGAAACCGTCGATCCCGCTTTCCGCTTCCCGTTCGAAAATATCGGCCACATCGGCTGCCACGCCGGCGAAATCGGTGACGCTCTTGATGATCCGCACCTCCGCTCGCTCACGCGCCACTTCGACGCTCGGCGCGCCATCGAGCACGAAAATCAAATCCGCCAGATGCGCAACCGGCGAGCCGTTGATGGCCGCCAGCACCGGCTTGCCCTGCGGCGAACGATTGACATTCAGCGGTCCGCGAACGGAGAAATTCGCGCCATTGTGGTCCAGCACATGCATCTTCTCGGGCACGAAGAAACGGCCGGCTGCCTTGTCATAGATAAAGGCATCGTCCTCCCAGCTATCCCAGAGCGCGCTCACCAGTTCCACATATTCCCGGTCGCGCGCTTCATGTGTTCCTGCAACGACCGCCCAGCCGGCGCGGCCGTGGCTGATCCAGTCCAGCGAGGCGAAGCGACGCGCCAGATTGTACGGCTCGTGCTGGTGCGCCGCCGCGGTGGCGATCAGGCCGATGCTCCTTGTTTTCGTGGCCAGTGCCGAGGCAAGTGTTGTCGGCTCGAAGGGTGTCGCATGCGGTGAGAGCATATCGACCGGCCGCTCCGCCATCCTGTCGCCAAGCCAGACGAAATCGAAACCTGCATCCTCAGCAAGCAATGCCTGTGTCAGCAAGGCGCCGAAACCTAATGCTTCGCGGCTCGCGCCTTGCCATGCCTTGGGATCATGCCCGAAGGGCGTTAGCGAAAGACCGAGATGGATCATCGGAAACCTCCGGCTATTTCGAAAAGATGGAGCTGCGCGTCAAACGGCCCGTCAGAGCACCGGACTCGTCGATCACCGCCAGCTCGTCGCTATTGGCCGCAACCATCAGCGACAGCGCATCACGCAAATTGACGCCCGCCTGCACGGTAGCGGCCGATCGCGACGAAACGCCGGGCTCCATGACATCGGCAACGGAAAACAGCCCCAGCCGCTTGATCGCCCGGTCGATGCCGACGAAATCGGCGACGAACTTGTCGACGGGACGCGACAGGATCGCATCGGGCGTATCATATTGCACGATCTTGCCTGAGCGCATGATGGCGATACGATCACCGAGCCGGATAGCTTCGTCGAGATCATGCGTCACCAGCACGACGGTCTTCTTTACCCGGCTAAGGATCTGCTTGAACTCGTCCTGCAGCCGGGTCCGGGCGATCGGGTCGATGGCGCCGAAGGGCTCGTCCATCAGAAGCACTGGTGGATCGGCCGCGAGTGCGCGCGCCACCCCGATGCGCTGGCGCTGGCCGCCCGAGAGCTGGCGCGGATAGCGGTTGAGGAATTCAGCCGGCTCCAGGCCCACGAGATACAACAGTTCCTCGTTGCGCTTGGTTATCCGCGCCTTGTCCCAACCCAGGAGGTTGGGCACCGAGGCGATATTCTCGGCGATCGTCATATGCGGAAACAGCCCGACATTCTGGATCACGTAGCCGATATGGCGGCGCAGCTCGACCGGATCGCCCTTTGTCACTTCCACGTCATTGACGAAGATCTTGCCCTTGCTCGGCTCGATCAGTCGGTTGATCATGCGCATCGTCGTGGTCTTACCGCAGCCCGAAGGACCGATCAGCGCCACGGTGGAGCCTTCCGGCACGATCATCGACAGATCATCGACGGCCGCGAAATCGGTGCCCTCAAAGCGCTTGGTCACGTTTTCCATACGGATCATGCGGCGGTTCTTTCTGCAAAGAGGATTTTCTCGGTGCGGCCGAGGATGAATTCGGCGCTGAGCGCCAGAAGCGCGATGGGCACGGCGCCGACCAGCAGCCGCGACATGTCCATGACGCTGATGCCGGTGGCAATGAAATCGCCCAGGCCCCCGCCGCCGATGAAGGGCGCGAGCGTCGCGCCCGCCAGCACCTGCACCGCAGCCGTCCGGGCGCCGGCGAACATGGCGGGTGCGGCGAGCGGAATGCGGATCTTGCGCAGCACCTCGCCTGTCGTCATGCCCATGCCGACCGCCGCCTCGATCGAATCGGGATCGACATCGCGCAGGCCGACATAGGCGTTGAGCAGGATCGGCGGCAGCGCCAGCACGGTCAGCGCCACGATCGATGGCCAGAGTCCGATGCCCAGCAGCGGCAGCATGATGGCGAGGATGGCGAGGCTCGGAACGGTGCGCAACCCGTTGATCGTGTTGATCACGGCGAAGGCGAGGCCCTTGCGATTTACGATCAGCACGGCTAGCGGCAGCGCGACGGCAAGCGCAATCGCCAGCGAAATCCCCGACATGGTCAGGTGCTGGCCGAGCGCTCTGAGAAACGTGGTCTGGTTGTTGTAGATCCATTCGACGGCGGATGTCAGCATGATCTGCCCCTCACTGCCACCGGACCAGCAGCCGTTCGGCCCGGGTCAGGACAAGGTCGAAGAATACCGCCAGAAGCGCCGTCAGCAGGCCTCCGACGAGGATCTTCTCGGCATATTCCTGGTCGATGCCGATCAGGATGATGGTGCCCAGTCCGCCGCCATCGATGAAAGCGGCGATCGTGGCAATGCCGATCGTGGTCACCAGCGCGATCCGCGATCCCGACAGAATGAGCGGCATTGCCAGCGGCAGTTCGATGCGGAACAGCCGCTGCCATTTGCTGTAGCCCATGCCGTCGGCGGCATCGAGCACATCGGGCGACACGCCGCGCAGACCGGTGACGATATTGCGCAGCAGGATCAGCAGGCAATAGGATGACAGGCCGACGATCGCCGGCTCCATGCCGAGCCCGAGAAACGGGATCAGCAGCGCGAAGAGCGCCAGGCTCGGGATGACGAAGATGATGTTGGAGACGGTCAGCGCCACGGCGTAGAGCCTCGGCCGGCGCGCGCAGACAATGCCGAGAACCAGCGCGATGGCGAGCCCGATCAGCACAGATGTGACCGACAGCAACAGATGCTGCCAGACCGCGAGCAGGATTTCGGGAATATGTTTGTGAGCCCAGCGCAATTGGCAAACATCCTATGGCAGGGGAAATAGCCGGCGAGGCGCCAAGGGAGCCTCGCCCGCATCTTATTGGCGGATCGATCATAAACGAAAGATCAGATGCCCTGTTCCTTGAGGAATTCGGCGGCGACGTCGGCCGGCTCTTCCTTGTCGCGTTCGACCTTGGCGTTCATTTCGCGCATGTTGTCGCTGGTCATCAAGGGGCTGACCTTGTTGAGGACTTCGGCGATTTTCGGGTTCTTGGCGAGCGCGTCCTGGCGGATGACGGGAACCAGGAAATAGGGAGGGAACAGCGCCTTGTCGTCCTCAAGGATCGTCAGCTTGTTCTCGGCGATCTGCCAGTCGGTGGTGAAGCCGTAGGAGACGTCTAGATCCTTGTTCATCACCGCGCTGTAGCGAATGCCGAGCTTGGCGAAGACCTTGAATTCCTTGAATTCGATGCCGTAGACCTTCTTGAGGCCGGGCAGGCCGTCCTTGCGTTCGGAAAAGCCGCCTTCGGCGCCGAACACCAGATCCTTGGAGACCGGACCGAGATCGGTCAGCGTCTTGAGCTTGTACTTTTCGGCCGTTTCCGGAAGCGTGATGATCGCATAGCCGTTGTTGATCTTGGTCGGCTCGAGTAGCGTCAGCTTCAGGTCTTTCTCGTAATAGTCCTTGACCCTACCATAAATTTCGTCGGCGGAGCCGGAGAGTTCGCCCTTGACGACAGCGGCCATCATCGTGCCGGTATATTCGGGGTAGAAATCGATCTCGCCGGTGGTCAGCGCGGTGTGGGCAACCAGCGTGGCGCCGAGATTGAGATGGCGTTCGACTTCGATACCCGCTTTTTCCAGCGCCTGTGCATAAATTTCGGCGGCGACGAACTGCTCGGTGAAGTTCTTGCTGCCGATCTTGACGGCATCGGCGGCGAAGGCCGGGGTGGCAAGGGCAAGGCCCAGGACAGTTGCGAAGATGGTGTTCAATTTCATTGGATGCCTCTCAACGTTAGATCCACGGATTTACTACAGCAGGAACATCGGGTGGGCGCGATTAAATCTACTATTTATGTAGATTTAAAGGGAAAACAAAACTCCCGATAAGCCAGCATGGGCGAGGTCGTTTCCAAACTCAACATATCCGCGGGTCTATTGTCTAGACATATTCGTGTGATGCCGATTGATCTCTTCGTCCCCGCCGGCATCCGGCGTGCCGGCGGGATGACCGAAGTGCTTCCGTGCTGTATGATCAGCCCTCGATCGCAGGCTTCAGCACCTCTTCGCACCATTGCCGGAAGCTGGTCGGCGTCGTGTTCTCCGCCGTGCGCTGCTCCCCGTCATCAAGACCTTTGTCCTTGGCGATCATCATGTCGACCATGCCCCGCGCAAAGGCTTCCGACGCTCCGCGTTGGAGAAATTGCGCCTTGAACGCGTCAAACGGAACTTGCTGGAAACGAACAGGTTTCCCAAGCACATCAGACATGATCCGCGCCATGTCCTCCTGCGACAGGTCCTCGGGGCCGAGTACCGGCGCCTCCTGACTTCCATTCCATGAACGATCGAGCAATAGCCGCGTGGCCACGGCGGCGATGTCGCGCGTGGCGCAGGTCGGGTGCCTGCGATCCCCGGTGAGCGGCGAGAAGAACACACCTTGCTTGCCGATCGACACCACCTGGCGAAAAATGTTGTCGATGAAGGAAGGCATGGTCAGCGCCCGGTAGCTCACACCCGTGCTGGCGATCAGGTCATCCATGGCAAGCGACACGGTGACCATCCCGGCATTGCCTTCGAGACCCGTGCCGCGACCAAGCGCTGAAACGCCTACGACGCGCTGCACGCCGGCCACCTTGAACGCTTCGCAGGCCGGCCGGGTGAAATCAAGATAGGCGGCCTCGATGCTTTCACTCGCCGGGTTCGGCGGTACCAGCCAGAACACGGCATCGGCGCCTTCGAACGCCCGGCGCACGATATCGGCATCGCCGTGCGATCCCTGCACGATGTCGACACGCTCCCGGATTTGTGCGGGAATTCGTGAAGGGTCGCGCGCGATCACACGGATGGCTTCGCCGCTTTCCAGAATATTCTCAAGTACCTGCCTGCCGATGGCGCTCGTGGGCGCGGTGATGACGATCATGATAGTCTCCAGCATTGTTTCGTGGCCGCATCCGCAGCCGCGAGGAGGACGATAGGGCGTTGAAGACATACGATCTATGCTGTAAAGTCCGCGTTACCTTCTCGATCGTCCGGTGAATGCATGGATCCGCTCTCAGATGTCCTCTCGCTGCTGAAGCCGCGGAGCTATGTGTCCGCTGGCTTCGATGCGGGTGGGCAATGGTCTGTGCGGTTCTCCGACCTGCGTGAACGCATCAAGTGCTACACGGTGGTTTCAGGCCAGTGCTGGCTGGCTGTCGAGGGTGTTGCCGAGGCGGTTCATATCAACGCGGGGGATTGCTTTCTGTTGGCGAGCGGCCGGACACACCGCCTAGCAAGCGATTTGGCTTTACCTTCAATCGAAGCTCGGACGATCTTTCCGCCGGCGCGCGTTGGCGGCGTCGTCACGCTCAATGGCGGCGGCGACTTCTTTCTCGCCGGCAGCCGTTTCGCCGTCAGCGGCCATCATGCCGGCCTGCTGTTGGGCTTGCTGCCGCCGATCATCCATATAAAGAAAGAGTCCGAGCAGGCGGCGCTGCGCTGGTCGGTCGAACAGATGATGCAGGAGCAGCGCGAGGGCCTGCCGGGCGGCTTCCTCGTCGCCCAGCATCTCGCGCACATGATGCTGGTCCAGGCGCTACGAGTTTATCTGGCCGAGGGATCGGACGACGGCGTCGGTTGGTTTTTCGCGCTGGCCGACAAGCAGATCGGCGCGGCGATCGGCGCCATGCATGCCGATCCCGCCCAGCGCTGGACATTGCAGGCGCTGGCCGAACACGCCGGCATGTCGCGATCGGTCTTCGCCGAAAAATTCAAGGCCATGGTCGGCGAGACACCGATGGAATACCTGACCCGCTGGCGCATGCTGGTGGCCGGCGATCGGCTCACCAATTCCGGCGATCCGGTTTCAGTCATCGCTTTGTCGCTCGGCTACGAGTCCGAAAGTGCCTTCAGCACCGCCTTCAAGCGGGTGATGGCCTGCTCGCCGCGCCAGTACGGCCGTAGCCATGCATTGGCTGCTGCTTCCTGATTTGGAACAGCATACTGATGCGTAAATAACGTCAATCCGCAGGGAGGAATTTCATGCCGCTTGTCTCTGATCCCGTCGTCATCGCTTCTGTTGCTCGCACGCCAATCGGGTCCTTCCAGGGCGCCTTGAAGGACAGATCGGCCGTCGAACTCGGCGGCATCGCCATCAAGGCCGCCTTGGAACGCGCGGGTCTCTCTCCGGACCGGATCGATGAGGCGCTCATGGGCTGCGTGCTGCCGGCCGGTCTCGGCCAGGCGCCGGCGCGACAGGCGGCGCATGCGGCGGGGCTGCCGCGCTCCGTGCCGTGCTCGACGGTCAACAAGGTCTGTGGCTCCGGCATGAAGACCGCCATGCTGGCGCATGACATGCTTCTCGCCGGCGCCGCCGATATCGTCGTGGCGGGCGGCATGGAGAGCATGACGAACGCGCCCTATCTGCTGGAGAAGGCGCGGGGCGGCTACCGCCTCGGCCACGGCAGGATTTTGGACCACATGTTCCTCGACGGGCTGGAAGACGCCTATGACAAGGGTCGTTCCATGGGCACCTTTGCCGAAGACACCGCCCAGTCCTACCAGTTCACGCGCCAAGCGCAGGATGCCTATGCGCTGGAATCGCTGGATCGCGCCCTCCGGGCAATTCGCGGAGGCGACTTCAACCAAGAGATCGTCGCCGTTGGCGATGTATCCATCGACGAGCAGCCGGGTCGCTCCAAGCCGGAAAAAATTCCACAACTGAAGCCCGCTTTCCGCGAGGGTGGCACGGTGACCGCGGCAACCTCGTCTTCGATTTCCGATGGTGCGGCGGCGATTGTCATGACGCGCATGTCTGTCGCGGAAGCCAACCATATGACGCCGCTTGCCGTCATTCGCGGCCATGCCAGCCACGCCCAGGAGCCGGCCTGGTTCACCACCGCGCCCATATCGGCGATCCGCAAGCTCGTCGAAAAGGTCGGCTGGTCGATCGGCGAAGTAGACCTGTTCGAGATCAACGAGGCTTTCGCGGTCGTCGCCATGGCGGCGATGCGCGACCTCGACATCCCGCGCGACAAGCTCAACGTCAATGGTGGCGCCTGCGCACTCGGCCATCCCATCGGCTGCTCCGGCGCGCGCATCGTCGTGACGCTACTGTCGGCGCTCAGGAAAGCCGGGCAACGCCGTGGCGTCGCCTCGCTTTGCATCGGCGGCGGGGAAGCGACGGCGTTGGCCGTGGAACTGATCTGATTTTGCTCGACGAGAACCAGGCGATGGCGTGACCTGGCGCGCCATCGCCTGGTGTTCAGAATTTTCAATGGCTTGAATGGATTTGGTGGAGCTAAGCGGGATCGAACCGCTGGCCTCTACATTGCGAACGTAGCGCTCTCCCAGCTGAGCTATAGCCCCACACGCGGTTGACGTCGAAAAACCAAATGAAATCAACCTCGGCGATATTTTTATTCGATTTTCCGGAAATGTGCAAGCAATGACGAACGGCAAACGCCCCTCACGCTGCGGCCCGCGCCGTGAGGGGCGTTTTTCTCTGATCTCATGTCATGCAAGGACGATCATGTCATCAAAGGCAAAATTCGCCTTTGTCATGTCCTCGATCCTGATCTCGTTGCCATGCCCGAAGTCGATGCTCACGTCGCCCTTGGCCTGCCGGATATCGAGCTCGTCGAATGTCGCCTGATTGTAAACACCTTCGATAAAGAGCCGGTCCATGCCGTCTTCGAAATCCCTGATCACGTCGGCATCGTCGGCTCTGTTGAAAATGAAGACATCGGCGTCGGCGCCGCCGGTGAGAATGTCGTCGCCACGGCTGCCATTGAGAAAATCCTCACCGGCCATGCCGGAAATGCGGTTGTCGCCCTTGTTGCCGGTGAGCGTGTTTCCCAATTCGGTGCCGGTGGCATTGGTATCGTTCCTGCCGATCAGCGTGAGTGTTTCGACATTGGCCGCGAGTCTATACGATACCGTGCTTTGCACTTCGTCGGCGCCAGTGCCTTCGGCGTACTCGACGATCTTGGTCTTGGCGTCGGAAATCTTATAAATATCGCCGCCGTCGCCGCCTTCGATTTCGCCTCTTACGGTACCCTTTCGGGTGTCGATCATATCCGCACCGTCGCCTAGGGAGACGCGGCCGATGATCCTGCCGGTGTTTGTCACGCTCATTTCGCCGTGGCCGCCAGAAATGGCGTATCCATCAGCACGCAGCACGCCCTTGTTGACAATTTCGGACTGGCCTGGGCCGAGAACGAATATCCCGAAAGAACCGCCAGAGATTTCGGCACCTTTTGAGTTTTCAATATAGGTACCGGACGCTTCAGTAAAAATGCCCATATCCAACGCCTGAATATTGCCGTGGTTGTGGATTTGCGAGCCACCGCCGTCGAAGTAAATGCCGGTGTCGTTGGACTTGATGGTTCCATAGTTGTCCACGTCGGCCCAAGTGTTGCCGCCGATCCCACCTTCGGCACTTCTGATATAGCCTCGGTTGACGATGTGGGCACCATCACCTTCGGAAAGGATGCCCGCCTCGGCATTCCCGGCGTTGATGCGGGAGTCCCTGCCGATCAAAACAGACGAATCGGCGCCGGTAAGCCTTATGGCGTAGGCGCCAGGACCTGTAACGGTGACATCGCCAAGTACCTTGATGTGACTGCCGGAAAATCCGCTTTCGTCAATACCGTTCTGATTTTCCACCGTGATCTTGGCGTTCGTGGCAAGCGTCCAGGTCTGGTCGTTCGCGTCGATGTTCCAGGTGGTGTCGCGGTTGGTCTTTTGTACAGGCATGGCGTTGCTCGCGTCCTTTGCGCGTTGAAAAGTTTGTTTCATGGATTTAAGCTCACGACGCGAGAGTGACGTCGTTTATTCAGCTTGTCCGCCTCCGTATTACCCTGGGCGACGATGCTCGACGCAATTCTGAAACAATGCGTTCCAGAGCACGGCCTCCTGGAGCCCATCAGGCGCGCTTGCACTTTGCGGCCTTCAGAGGACATTGCTTCGCCACGCAAATACGCTATTCATGCACCGTCCCAACCAGCCGAGGAGAAGGCATTGGCAGCCGCATTCGGAACATCGGGCCTGCGCGGGCCCGCGACGGATTTCACGCAACAGGTCTGCGCGGCCTATGTGACCGCCTTTCTCGAACGATGCGGAGAAGCACCGGCCCGGACGGCCTATGTCGGCGCCGATCTCCGCGATTCGAGCCCCCGCATATCGGGCCAGTGCCTGGCCGCGATCAAGGCCGCCGGCTGGACGCCCGTCTGGGCCGGCAACGTGCCGACCCCGGCGCTTGCCGCCTATGCCATGGCCCGCTCCGCACCCGCGATCATGATCACCGGAAGCCACATTCCCGAGACCTATAACGGCATCAAGTTCTACCGGCCGGATGGCGAATTCCTCAAGGAAGATGAGGACCCGGTGCGGCTCCGCGCCGAAGCGATCCTTGCCGAAGGCCGCGATGTCACGGCAATCGAACCCGGCGCGCCGCTCTCCGATGTCGCCGAAAGCTATGTCCGCCGCTATGTCGATACCTTCGGCCCGGATGCGCTGGCCGGGCTCAGGATTGGCGTCGATCTCCATTCCGCCGTCGGCCGCGACCTCACGCTCGCCATTTTCGAAGGCCTCGGCGCATCGTGCCACCCGTTTCGCCGCGTCGAAAGTTTCATCGCCGTCGATACCGAGGCGCTGGACCCGGACGATATCGCGCGGGCCCGCAGCATTATCTCATCGGAAAAGCTCGACGCCGTGGTCTCCACCGATGGCGATGGCGACCGGCCGCTGGTCATCGATGGGACGGGCCGCCAGATCAATGGCGATGTGCTCGGCGTGCTGACATCACGCCTGATCGGTGCGAAAACCGTCGTCACACCGCTCTCTTCCACCAGCGCCATCGAGCAATCCGGCTGGTTCGAGCAAGTCGAGCGCACCCGTATCGGCTCGCCCTATGTCGTCGCGGCGATGGCCGCCGCCACCCTCCATCCAGTCGCGGGCTTCGAGGCCAATGGCGGCTTCCTGCTCGGCGACGACGTGGCGCTTGCCGGGGGCACGCTCACCGCGCTGCCGACCCGCGATGCCATTCTGCCCGCCGTCGCCGCGCTGGTTCTTGCGAGGCGCGAAGGCCTCACGCTTTCGGCGTTGGCCAGCACGCTGCCGCCGCGCTTCATGAAGGCCGATCGCGTCAAGCACGTCGCCGCCGACAAGGCGAAAATCTTCCTCGGCGAGGTCGAGATGTCGCGCAGCTTCCGGCTGAATTTTGACACCCGCCTCGCCGATCCCCTTGAAATCTCGACGCTCGACGGCGTGCGCATGGCCTTCGCCAATGGCGACACGGTGCATTTCCGCCAGTCGGGCAATGCGCCCGAAATGCGGATCTATGTCGAAACCGGCTCGCTCGAAACCACGGACGCGCTGCTGGGTGAACTGATCGAAAAGCTGCAGTCGGCCTTCTGACCGGGGCTCGCAAGGGGAGGAAAAATGATCGAGATTCGCGACGCGCAAGCCGGCGACCTCGCCGACTGGATGGCGCTCTGGCGGGGCTATCTCACCTTCTACGAGGTCGAGATCGCGCCTGATATCACCACGGCCACCTGGGCGCGCATCCTCGATCCGATGAATGTGCTGACCTCGCGGGTGGCGCTGGTCGACGGCAACATGGTCGGCTTTGCCAATCACCACACCCATCTGACGACCTGGGATATCAGGCCTACGGGCTATCTTGAGGATCTTTTCGTCTCGCCCACGGCGCGCGGCCTCGGCGTTGGCCGGGTGCTGATCGACGATCTCGTGGCGCGGGGAAAAGAGCGCGATTGGGTCTCGATCTACTGGATCACGGCGGAGAAGAACAAGACCGCGCAGAAGCTGTATGACAGCTATGTCGGCAGGGATGAGTTCGTTCGGTACTGCATCAATCTCTGAGCGTTCAAGGCGTCTCCGGCAACGCCCAATCGATCGGCGTCAGGCCCTTCGACTCCAAAAACCGATTGGCCTTGGAAAAATGCCCGGACCCGAAGAATCCGTTATGCGCCGAAAGCGGCGAGGGATGCGGTGCCTTCAGGATCAGGTGCTTGTGCGGATCGACGAAGGCCGCCTTCTTCTGGGCATAGGAACCCCACAGCATGAAAACGGCCGGGCTTTCCTGCTTGTTGACGCGGGCGATCACCGCGTCGGTGAACCGCTCCCAGCCCTTGCCCTGATGCGAGGCGGCCAGCGAGCGCTCCACCGTCAGCACGCTGTTGAGCAGCAGCACGCCCTGTTTCGCCCAATGTTCGAGATGGCCGTGCCGCGCCGGCGGGATGCCGAGGTCCGTCAGCATTTCCTTGTAGATATTGACCAGCGACGGCGGAATGCGCACGCCCGGCTGCACCGAAAAGCACAGGCCATGCGCCTGTCCGTCGCCATGATAGGGGTCTTGTCCGAGGATCACCACCTTCACCTTGCCGAGCGGCGTCAGATCGAGCGCCCGGAAATATTCCGGCCCGCGCGGAAAGATCACCTTGCCGCGATTCTTCTCCTCGAGCAGGAATGCCTTGAGGCTTGCCATATAGGGCGCCGAGAATTCGCTCGCCAGCGCCGCCTTCCAGCTATCCTCAAGTTTGATGGATGGTTCGCTCATGGCGTGCCCTCAAGATGCAGGAATATATCGCTCTACGCTGATTGCGTCGGCATGTTCGCGCATCACGACGGTGTCGTACCAGGCCTGCATCTTCAGGAGCGTATCCATCTTCACGCCGAAGGCCTTCTCGATCCTCAGCGCCATCTCGGGGGTGAGGCCTGCCTTCTCGTTAATGAGGTCTGAAAGCGTCGCGCGCCGCACATGCAGCAGTTCGGCCGCCTTGGTGACAGAGAGCTGCAACTCGTCAAGGATTTCATCGCGAATGAAGGCGCCCACATGCGGAGGCCTCATCCCTATCTCTATGGGAGCTTCGTTCATCAGTGATAATCCTCCAAATCCAGGTTGGATATTTCGCCGTCCTCGATCTCAAATGTGATGCGCCAATTGCCCGACGCGGAAATGCTCCAGGTTCCAGCCCGGTCGCCGGTTAGTTGGTGGATACGCCAGCCGGGCGGGCCGCTTACGCCATCCATGTCACCCGCTGTGATCAGCGCGGCCATGATATTTCGAATTCTGTTCACAAGATTCGGACGAATGCCTTTTGCGTCATCGCTTTCGACGAAGCGTTTGAGACTCTTGTGCCGGATCGAGCGAATCTTCATCTTCGTTTATGTACGGTACAACCGTACAAACATCAAGGGCACTATCATGCCCGCTCAGAATCCGTCAGGGAAATGCCGCCGCCACGCGTTCCCTTGGAACTCGAATTGGCTATGTTGCTCCAAAGTATTTCAAAGGAGACGGATTTCATGAAGATCAAGGATGTGAAGACCTGGGTCGTGGCCAACGAGGCAGGTTTCGGCGGCCGCTATTTCATCTTCGTCAAGCTGACGACCGATGGCAACGTGGTCGGCTACGGCGAGGCGTATAACGCCACCTTCGATCCGCATCTCACCGTCAAGCTGATCGAGGATTGCGCCGCCCGCTACCTCGTCGGCCGCGATCCGCATGATGTCGAAACCTTCTTCCGCAATGCCTATTCCTCGGGCTTCTCACAGCGGCCGGACGTGACCATGATGGGCTGCGTCTCGGCGCTCGAAATCGCCTGCTGGGATATTATCGGCAAGGAGGCGGGCAAGCCGGTCTACAAGCTGCTCGGCGGACAGGTGCATGAGGCGCTGCGCACCTATACCTATCTCTATCCGAAATCCGGCAGCGTGGTGCCCGCCGATCTCGCCGGCACGAAGAATGTCTATAACGACCCCGACATGGCCGCCGCCACAGCGCTCGAATATGTCAAGGAAGGCTTCAACGCGGTCAAGTTCGATCCCGCCGGCCCCTATACGATCTATGACGGCCACCAGCCCCGGCTTGTTGACATCGACCTCTCCGAACGCATGGTCAAGGCCGTGCGGGAAGCCGTCGGCACGAAGGCAGACATCCTGTTCGGCACCCATGGCCAATTCACCGCTTCGGGCGCGCTCCGCATGGCCCGCGCCCTGGAAAAATATGATCCGCTATGGTTCGAAGAGCCTGTGCCGCCGGATATGCCCGAGGTGATGGCGCAGGTCGCGCGCGGCACGTCCATCCCGATCGCCACGGGCGAAAGGCTGACCACCAAATGGGAATTCGCCCGCGTGATCGAAATGCGCGCAGCCACCATCCTGCAGCCCGATCTCGGCCGCTCCGGCGGCATTCTGGAGACCAAGAAGATCGCCGCGATGGCGGAAGCCTTCCACATCCAGGTCGCGCCGCATTGCTATTGCGGCCCGATCGTCGCTGCCGCTAATATCCAGCTCGCGACCACGCTGCCGAATTTCCTGATTATCGAAGCGATCAAGCAGTTCGACGGTTTTCACGAGACTCTGCTCGAAAAGAAGATCGAATGGCAGGATGGCCACGTCATCCCGTCCAAGGAGCCCGGCCTTGGCGTCGTGCTCAACGAGGCGATCCTCGACGACTATCCCTTTTCGGGGCCGCAGCTGCATCTGTCGATGGTCGAACGGGTCATCGGCGGCTAAAGCGCACGTGGCTGGCGGCCCGAGTTGAGGAAGTTGGCGCAACGAGACTGAAGACAAGGGGCGAACCCTTCGAGCTGTCCTGCCCGTGGCTATCGCTAAGCGATCAGCCGCACCGCTCGTCCCTCTTGCGCTCGCTTTCATTGTGGTAGCTCGCGACTTGGGCAACGACTGCTGCATGGCCCCGGTGAGGAGGATGCCACGATTGGCGGCCTCGGTGAGATGGCCGGAGCGCAGCCCATGGGCAGAAACATCTCCGGATCGAGACCGGCCTGCTTGGCGCGCGCTTTTACAAGCAGATTGACGGTTTTGGGGGCGTCATGCACGGCGATCGAAATCGCCCCACTGTTCGATTTTCCGCAGCACCAGTCCGCTTTCGATTCCTGTTAGAGGGGCCGCCGGATTCCGTCGAATCGAATTGCTGATGGCGACTAAACCATTGCAAAATCATCTATGGAGAGCTTGAGCCCCTTGTCGATAGAAACGAATAAGCGGGATGACTCTCCCCCCTTTCCATCGGCATCGAAATAGATATTGCCGGTGGTGGATTGATAAATGATTCGATCATCGGCTTCGGCAGCTTTGCCCGTCTTGTTTGAGACAAGCATCTCCGATGTCAGTTCCAAGGGCAGCCCAAAGCTAGATGCACTGAGCGCAATCGTGTCGTCCTTGACCGAGAAATCGCGAATCTTGTCGATATCGTTGATGCTGAAATCGAAGAAGAAAGTGTCTTCGCCCTGGCCGCCGGCCAAGATGTCATTACCGAGGCCGCCCTCGATCAGATCGTCGTCATCACCACAAATGATCTTATCCTTTCCACCGCCACCATAGATTGGGCCGTCCAACGCGCCCTTCGCGCCGCGGTAAACGTCATCTCCGTTTCGCAGGTCGACGACGCCGACAATTTCTCCAGTGTTGTTGACCCTGTCGATTGAGTTCCCGCCGGTGAACGCAAAGTCCCTGCCTACAATTGTGCCAGCATTGCGAAGAACAAATGCCTCAAGTTCTCCAAACAGATTTCGAGTAACCGCCATTTGGCCACTGATCAGGCCGGTATTGATCAATATGGACTGAGACACCGTTGATTCACCGGTCATCGCGAGGCCGAAGGTGCCGCCACCGATATATCCATCGTTGAGAACGGTGCTTTTGGGTCCGCTCACATTCATGGCAATCTGCCCCGTTACGGAGCCAGTTTCGGTGACATGAATAACATTGCCTGGCTCGACGCCGCCTTGAATGAACATTCCACCCGAACCGCCGGCGACGGTGCCCGAGATCAGAAAATTGCTGGCGCCCGTTCCGTCCAACGCATAGTCACCGTTAGTCGCTGCAACGACGATACCGGTGTTCACCGTAACCCAGTCCCCGTTGCTCGACGAGTATCTCGTGTCCGCGCCGATATCGTTCGAAGCAAAGATCTTGATTGCCATCCCACATCCTCCAGAAAGAGGCAATAAGAATACTTTAGCGATATTGGAGTCAACTCGCGCGCGGTCCTAGAGCATGTCGCAGCTATTGGGAGCCATTCTGCCGGAGCAGGTTTTCGTCAGGATCAGAGGCGATTGGCGAAGGGCATACCCAGATGTACGGCCGAGCCGATCGCCTCTGATCCTGGCGGAAAGATGCCCGGCCCTTCGGGTTGGCTGAAATGGGCCGCCTGATCGACCGGCCGGCTTGGCCGTAGATCGTGGCTACGACACGCGCCAGCCGGTCGACCATCCGACTCCGTTAATG
>Ga0307515_10002149_pt1 | contig 43261 bp, 48 predicted proteins | sample 17_EM_MG_FD_194513 | JGI IMG/M metagenome (GOLD analysis project Ga0307515, IMG submission 194513) | Populus trichocarpa ectomycorrhiza microbial communities from riparian zone in the Pacific Northwest, United States - 17_EM | ecosystem: Host-associated > Plants > Roots > Unclassified | place... | reverse complement strand
ACACTGCCACAAGAATTCATAAATAGAAGCTTCTACTAGTTATCTTTCAATTCATAATATTCTAGGGGGGGGTTTAGGTGGGTGGCTGTGTTGTTATAAGCGACAAGGCGCAGCGCATGCGAAAGTGGGCCCTTTCGTGGGCCCACTACCGGCGAAGGGATAAGGGCTATAGCGCAGATATGGCACAGGAATAGTGCAATAAGAGATCAATAGTAACCTAACTCGCTCAAGTTTATCGCACAAAGCCTTGCTTGCTTTTGCACCTCCGTCTATAAGAATTGGCGTATAGTACACCCGCTGCAACTCCGGGGAAATATAGCCACACAATTCTCACTCTACCCTAAGACCTAGTGCAGCTATGCAATGGTATCCAAGCTGTCTGACAGACTAATCCAGTACCTGGACCTCACATCATCAAACGAGAAAGAAAGAAAAACCCCTTCATCCAATTGGTATATACGTAAAAGTAGCACAAAAAGAAAAGCTGAAACAAATATACAAGAAACCCGCCCTCCCCGTCATAACCCAATACCCCCACTCCCGGAAAACATAAGTGAATCCAAATACAGTTCATCCAATCATCCAATCATCCAAACTAATCCGACAGCACCGTCATCGTCATCATCATAGTAAGGTACCTAACAGGAGAGTTAAAACGAAGCCACATGCATCATGATCCCCACCCACCCACCACCCCCAACCACCCTACTTTTTATTCCCTAAAGCCGCTCCCGTAAAGAAAAGAAACGAAAACGAAAAACACCATACCCCCGCTATCTTGTGCCAAAAGCCGAACAATCAACGCGAAAAGAAACACACACAACACACAAACATCAAGAAAACACACCCGCTACCATCACCACCCACCGTAACTGCCGCCACCTTAATCGAGCAACGCAGTCCTACTCGTCTCGATAAAATTTCCTAAACAGGAGGTGCAAGAACAGGTTCACGTTGAACTTGATCATACCCTCGCACAGCATCATGAATTGGTTATTATGGAATTGCATCTGTTCGTTCTAATTAGTGATCATTCCGCCTCCATCGGGTCATTGGGGGCATACCTGCAACAAATCATCTAACAAAACCTGTGCTGACGCTCCCGGGATCATCATGCTGCCGTTACTCGCCTCGACGAAAAACATTCCAATCTCATCGGACGAGATGGTGAAATTCACTTTATCCCACCTCTTCTCCGGGAATCCCTCAAGTTTGACGAGGACACCCTTATCCGCTAGCCCCCGTGCTGTATACTTATAACTCCCAAACTTTGGTACCCTCCCCGAGCGCTCCAGTTCTCGCATGTGGAAATACTGCCGGGTGAAAGGGAGGATCGTCTTCTTTTTACCCTTCTTAGTTTGCAGTGTAACCATAGCTTGTTCAATGTAGTCGTTGTAGCTCTGAAGTTGGCCTTCCAAGTACACTGCCTTTTCCTTAAGATGCGCCAGTGTCTGCTGAACGCCTTCCATTTCTCTTGAGCGTTGGACACGCCGTCGGTGCTTGGTTCTTATGTCGACAGCGATCTGGTTGAGGATGTCTTGGTACATGTTCTTTCGTGTAATCTTGCCAAACTGTTCGAGCTTGATGATATTTTCGAGCGCGGTTCGTTTTAATTGTGCATACGTCATTCTTAATTAGTTAGCATGGTTTGTGAACAGAGAGGGAACGAAAAACTTACGCGTTGATATCCGTCAACATCGTATGGTCGGCATAGGCGCCCCTCCGTTTTCCGCCCGAATTCTCGGTTTCCTCCTCCAAAAGTGCATCCCACCGGTCTTCATCCTCCGCTGTAATTGGCTTCACCAAAATCTCCATCAAGTTGGTTCCAGTCTGTACCCGAATGATATACAGTATACACCTCTTCGTCTCCACAAACAGCGCCTTGACCTCTGATTCGGGATCGTCGATAACGTGGAAGCTTGGATCCAGCTGGAGGGCAATTTCAGTATGGCCGACAAGCTTCAGCTCAGTTTCCGACGTTTGCACGCTTCCTAATTCGCCGATTATTTCCCGGAGAGGATCCTCGCGCCCGTCAGCAACAGATTCAATTTCATGCGCAATCAGGCGATGGATCGCAAAGATGTCCGACATCTTGATGTACAATGTCGGTTTCTGCTTGCTGGTGAGATCCTCAAATTCGTCGATTTCAAACCTGGCTTCAATAGTAGGGACGTCGATGATCGCCTTAAAGACCTCCTTGAACTGTCCAATTGCAATAGACACGTACTCATTGAGCGGCTGCAGAAACATGTTCTCGTTGGCAAAAAGACGACCGGAAGACACCTGATTTAGAAGTTTCGATAACGCTCCCACATTCTTTTTCTGGATGGGAGTCAAGCTCTTGTTGACAATACCGAAAGCGTCTGGTCCTGCTATGGCAGGGCTAAAATACTTCTGGAAAACAAAGTGCTCGACAACTTGCAGAATAACCTCTTCGTTTTCTTCCGGAAACCTTTCCAAAAGAGCTTCGATAGCTTTGCGAGCAATATATCGGATACCATATGGCATGCGATCGACGTTGTTATCCAAGACACCCATAAAATCTTCAGAGAGGGTTCTTAGTGCCTGAAGGTGGGCGATGAATGTCTCTCTAGTCTCTGGGTCCCTGATAGCTTGATCACGTCCTACATCAGGATCACGTTGGCTCCTCATCCCTGTCCGGAGTTCTTCGTTGTTGATCGATGCGCGGTAGATTTGCAAGGGATCGCTCTCCAGATCGAGTTCGTCGTTGTCAATAAATTCTTCTCTGATGAGTGGTCCCAGCAGCTCACGTAGAAACTTCCGGTCTCTGGGTGATCGAATGTAGCTGCTGACAAGCTTGACCCAGAAGAAGTTGCCGCGCAAGAAGTCCTCCGGCCGCTGGCATTTGTCGATCTCTTCCTTGACGCTTCTAACGATGAGCTTGAGAAGATAAAATTCCTCTCTTCGCTTTTGAGAATATCCGAAAATACCCATGACCAAATTCTCAACCCTTTTCAGCTCTTTATCAGCTGTATTCTGTTCCCTTATCCTTCGAAAAAGCCTTGAGAGATACTGTGGTTGGGTTTGCAAGGCGTAGAACATCTGTTGATACTTCTCAAGGCGTTTCCTAGAGTTATTGTTGAGGGCTTTGAGATCAAATGGGTCGGAACTTGCGATATCGGTATTGCTGAGCAAGTTGCCAACATGGCCGGTGAAGCGTTTCTGATGTCTGATGACTTCGTCTAGTGTAATCTTGTTCTTGACCAACAGGGCAATCTTGACATCCAACTGGTCGACATATGCTTCGGCTAATTCGTTTGCCCGAACGTGCTGTACAACTTTTTTCCGAAGGCCTTCAAATTCAATCTCCTCATCAAAATCAAAGTCACTGTCGTTCAGGAGATGTACAAAGTTTTTGACAGTTCCAACGGGAGGGTTCTTTCCGCTCATCAGGGATTTATATGCTTCTCCTTGCTGCTTCGCTCGGACAAAGCTCTGCAGCTTGACAACCTTTTCCATGTTATCTCGGTAATGCTTGAGTTTGCTCTGGAACCGAGTTCTTTGGATAGTACCGCGTGCCGCAGCTTGGAGTTCAAGAATTGTCTCTTCCTGATCCTGAACGGCCAAAACGATATCATCCAATTTCCACCTGATCAGCGCGCCCCGTACTGCACTCTGAGTTTTCATAATACTTTCCACCTCATATTCCAAGTCATCCAAAAAGCGGCGACGTCGCAATCGATGTAGGAAGCCACGGACGTGCGCCTGAACCAGTATAACACTATCAACTTCGTCTTCTAGGGCACCCAATAGATCTTGGAGCTCCCATCGCAGTAATGCAGCCCTGCAGTTTGCCTGAAGCTCTGTGATACCCCCAACTGCAGCATTGAGCTTTTGGAGGGTCTCATCGTATGCCCTTCGGACCAAGACACCCTGGGCACAAGCTTGTAGGTCGACAATGTCATCTTCCGCTTCCGCCAGGCAAACCAGTTTCCACCGGTAGTCCCACCGCACAAGGACTCCACACGCTGCAGCTTGCAACTCCACCCAATGATCTGTGTTGGCCGCTAATGCTTGCTTGTCTGCCGAAAAAGCCTGTCGGGTGATATATCCTCTGGCCATGGCTTGAAGAATGGGAAGTGTGTTACTGGGGTCCTTTTCTTGCTGTGCGAGAGCCTGCTTGTCCGCCGAAACAGCCCGTCGGGTGATATATCCTCTGGCCATGGCTTGAAGAATGGGAAGTGTGTTACTGGGGTCCTTTTCTTGCTGTGCGAGAGCTTGCTTGTCCGCCGAAACAGCCCGTCGGGTGATGAATCCTCTGGCCATGGCTTGAAGGATGGGGAGCGCATTATTCGGGTCTCTTTCCTGCTCTGCAAGGACGTCCTTGGTTTTCTGCATCTTCCTTCGGGCCAATATGCCACGAGCAACTGCACCTAAGTTTGTGAACGTATCATCTGCATCCTCCAAAGCCTTCGAATCACTTTGTATCCTCCTGCGCACCATCACCCCACGAATAGCACCTTGGAATCGAGTGATAGCTTCCTCCTGATTGTAAAGCTCTGCTAGAAGGTCGTCTGACTGCCACCTCACAAGAGCACCCCTCGCAAGCGCTTGAAGTCCCACCAAGTTGTCCTCGTTTTCAAAGACATCATCCATTTGGTTAGCAAGTTGCTGTCTGACGAGAAATCCACGGATGGCGGATTGAAACCCCGAAATAACCTTTTGTTCGCTCTCCAGCTGCCGACGTTGCTCTTTGTATTCATCCCGCACTTTGTTTGCCCTGATTCTGGCCTGTAACCGCGCGAAGATCAGTTGGTTCCTGTTGCAATATTTCCGCTGTTCCATATGACGCTGCCGAGCCATGTACCCCCTAGACATGGCCTGAAGATCCGTAGCCCACTTTGAAATCTCTGCTCGATATGAGAATGACATCCTAGCGAACATTCCTCTAATCTTGGCTTGAAGGTCCAGAATGTCCTCTTCCGCATCCCATAGCTCCTCCATCAATTCTCCCAGTCGTATTCTAAGCAAGGCGCCTCTGCACATGCTCTGCAATTCGAGAATATCAAGCCGTACTTCCCTCAGCTCCCTGTCGATCCTCTCCTCTTCTGTTTCTACAGGTTCTGGCTCTGCCTCGACCTCGAAATGTTTATTGACGCCTCGGAAGGATGGCAAACTGACACCTGCGATGTCGAGGCCCTTTTGGGTGTTTTGGATTTCTAGTTCAGTGAATTCGAGCTTGCCGACGAGATTTCCAATCGCATGGCTGGTGAGTCCGAGTCGAAATAGGAGAAAAGAAAGAGCATGAATACAATAGATTACTTTTGGTATATTCTTCTTGTTATACAAGTCGGTGGTCTCGAAAAAAAATATCTATCCAGGGATTAGCAATACAAGGTCAATAAACTTCTGGCAAACTACCTCTGGTAGTTCCACTTTTCGCAGGAAGCGGAAGAAGCGATCGATATTGTCAGAATGGCGAAACTGTAACTTCGGAGATTGAAATATCCGTGGGACTAGTTCCGGTGCGAATACTCTTGTCAATTTCGCAAGCGCAACACCGTCCCGCAGCGCCTCTTCTAGCTCTACGATGGGCGGAATTGGCTCCCCGATGCAATCTTCCATCCATCTACACAAAGCAATTAGTAACATAACCAGCCAGCCAGCCCTCGGGAGCCTTACTCTTTTGCTTCACCAATATGGCACAGATATTCGTACGCTTGAATGTACTGCCGCCGTTTATCCATCCATGTCATCCTCTCCCAGCTCGACATATTATCTGTTGCAGCTCGTTGAAGACGCTTCCGTCCATGCATACCGGCCACATCTTGCCCCGATTCTATTCCGAATTCTTCCGCTGAACCCTCGCGTGTCAACCGAGATAGTGTCCGGAAGTGGGATACACTGCTATTGCGCAAGTGATTAATGTCATCTTTCTTTAGTGATGATGTGCCGACAATTGCAGAGTTGCGGTTCGCCGAATTGTACGGTGAAAGTGGTGGCTGGGGGCGGGCGGAGGAAGGTGATCCACCCGGCGAAACTGACGGCACACTAGCACCTCGGGTATGCCGCGGTCCTAATGGGAGTGGGGAACTGTTTCGCGGAGGAGTTGTGGGCCGTGATAATGACAGGTCATTGTTGGATACGTTCGCGGTATATGCGGACAGCATTGGCGATGCCCGTCCACCGACCGATGCTGTGTGCTTATGGCTCCCGCCTGACCTGCTCTCTAGGGTGCTGAATCTGGACGAGATCGAGGAAGTAGAAGTCACAGTCGTCGAGCGAGACGAGGGGAATGAATAGGTCGATAAACTGTTGAGAGATGACGTCGATGCTGTAGAAGCTTGCCGTCTGTGAGGGGCCGAAGGAGGATAGATGGACATGGCATGCACTGGGGGCGATTAAGCGGAGCAATTAAATTCTGCCCACTCAATCAGCGACGCCGGGGAAGGTTGCAACTCGACTCGAAGTGCGATGCTTTGGTTATGTTGATAGCTATCGGGTGGATCGTAAACAAGAGCCGCCAGCGGACTACCGAATGAGCGAGGGCGGGAATGATGCTGGCAACCACTTAGTTGAGTATTCGAACAATTGAGGGCGGAGCGCATATAGAGAAAGTGAGTCTTACCGGCGTCGTCGTCGTGGTGTCTAGGGCTATGTTGATGAAGTTCCCGGCTAAGTTCGAGGTCGTCGGGGGTGGGAGGAGGGGAGGTGGTGCAGGGGAGATTGCGAGACAAGGCCGGAGCTTTGACTCTAGCGAAAGTTGTGTGGATTGCGTGGGATGCAGATCAATGAGGCTTGGGTTATGCACAGCATCAGTTGTGTTTACTCGTTTACCAACACAGCCAATCCAGTATCCACGACAACCGCTGCCCAGCGTCAAGCTTCCTATCCGAGCGACCACATCTGACGACAACACACCTCAGCTAGCCGAGATGTAGATCGCGTCAAACTGCTGCGCGAGCCCGAGGGTTCCCGGGGGGACTAGAAGTCTGAGGAAGTCAGAGGAGAGCAGGCAAAAGAGATATATCAAACAAGTGAGCTGTAGTTTCCACCCGCCATTGTTGACAGCACTCTAGGGAGCCAGTGTTCAGTTCACTGTGCTGAGGAGTATAAACAAGGCATGGCAGCACCTGTCAATTCAATATACTATCCCGTTGCTGAAGCACCCCAACTTTTCTTTTCGGTGCAGTGCCTTAAACCTTTTGTACGTTACTAGATCTGTTCATCCTCACACTAATTACTCTACCCACACTAGGGGAGCTAACCTAGGGTACTAAGTGTTAGTTATAGGAGCGACAGCTGAGGTTGACCGTCTGAAGATACCCCGGTATCGAACAAATCTCGTCTCATCATTCATAAACCATACAAAAACGCAAACGAATGAAAGAAAAAAAGCTGTGACATGTCGCCGAACACCATCCCTCCATTACACATCACTCGTCCAGTGCAGACGAGTGAAGAAAGTGAGCTCAACGCTTGGCATTTTCGCGACTCACGGGCAACGTTTGAAAGTCAATTCCTCAACACAACACAGTTCAATTTGATTAAGAATGAAATAACAAGTAGTATACATATATAAGATCCTCTACCATCATGTAGGACTACCATTGTTGTCAAGCAGGGAACAGGCTCTCTTAGGCATGCCATCTATCCGCCAGTAAATACACCTTCCCAGCTACTCCTCCCACAACCGTTGTGACAACAATAACTTCCTCATGCGCATGAGGTTGTTGTTTAGGGTCTAGCATTACTTTTCTGAAGCGCGATTTCCACATAGACCATACATTGATGATTGTGTTCTAGTCATTGACAATGGAATGAATGGCAGTTTTGCCCACCCTAGTTTTCTGTTGCATTTTGTGAAAGGACTAACCTACAGACTTTAGCTGAATAACACAAATGGGTTCTTCGTGTGTTGACTCCCTTCTCCTGCCATCAGAACCGATAGGCATGACTGTGTGGAGTGGGAGCTTGGGAATGTGTTGCGCGATGTGAAACTAGCGCGGGTTCGCTCACTTTCTTCACTCGTCTGAGTGCATACAACAGCGTGTTACGATATGGAAGTTAGGGAGAACCGTGTGCGTATATTCTATGGTACAGAGAAGAGAGAAGGAGAAAGACTCGAGATATATACAAGAGGCATCAGCCCCTGCAGCAGCACCGTGTATCAGACCTGTAACATGTCTCCGGCACATGTACACCAGTAACACAGCGTGTTACGATATGGGGAGAGCCGTGTGCGTGTATAGGCTTAAGGTACAGAGAAAAGAGAAGGAGAAAGACTCGAGATATATACAGGAGGCATCAGCCCCGGCTACAGCGAAAGTGCAAATCGACTATAGACTGCGCTACACCCAGCTCATAACAAGCTTCCCGTGGACCCCTGCGCAACGCACAGTCTATAGTCGTCCATAGTCGTTCCATAGACATCTGCGTGTGGGCCTATGGAATTATGTATGGCTGGCAGTCAATGGACCTATGCCAGTCTTTACTACTGAGAGGCTTTCGCTGGTACTATACACACTAATGCACTATGGATACAATTATTGAGAGCACGCTTGAGAGCCAAATTGAGATCCCGCTTGAGTGAGCATTTTAGGGTGAATAGCTTTTTTCCGCGAGAAGCTTTGAGCTACCAGTGACGGAAGCTTTGAGCCGCCAGTGATGGAAGCTTTGGGCCGATGTGGAAGTTTTGACGTAGCCAGCCTACTTGTCTAAGTGCTCCTACCTCTGGCCGGTGACTATCACCGTCACTGCCACCATCACCATCATCATCACCATCACACTGAAAGAGAGCATGAGCAGCCTTGGACCGAATGTGTGCGTATATATATGTCCAAAATCGATGGGAAGTGGGCTGCAGATTCCGCTGGAAAAACCGAGTCGGAGATCTGCTCTTCCTAAGATCTATTTGTTCACTATTACCGAAGGAAGGATGACTAAAATTATCAACACCATGGCCGTGAGACATCGTGAGATCCCATCAGAGTGCTGGCATCTCAACACGCCAATTGTTTGACTCTATGCTCCTAGATACACTTTATTAAGCGCTTTTAAGTGTACTCAATTCCGGGCGCCTAGGTGCACTTGATTGCACGCTCCTAAGCAGACTTTCTAACAGTTTTAGTGGTATACTGGTTCCCGACAGTAAACCAGTGCAAAGACAGTTAGTTCTTGGCAGTGCAGTGCAGTTTATAAGGCATCGCAGTTCAGTGGAGTGCAGTTTGGAATTTGAAAATAAACCAGTACACCAATAGTTATACGGTGTAAGCATATATAAATCATACGCGGGGAAAAGTGTGTAATCTACCATGTTGAGTGAGAGATTGTGTACACGTGATAGTCAATAACTACTGAAGTAGGTATTAAGCAGTTTGTACTGGCTCAATCCAGTTAAACAGTTCAAACTGGTTTCCAAACTGGTTTGCTAAGCTGGTTCTGCATGCAGTGCAGTTTCAATTCTTAAATAGTTAGTATAGAAAATATAGTGCAGTTCGATGCCTATTTCCCAACCAGTTTCCACCGTTGGAAGGTCTGCTCCCAAGTACACTCATTTTCATACTTCCGGCTGCTCTTGGGAGCACAGAGTCGAGTGCACCAGGGAGCCCGGAATTGAGTACACTTGAAAGCGTGTAATCAAGTGCACCAGGGAGCGTGTAATTAAGTGTACTTGGGAGTATGGAGTTATGTGCACTTTATAGCCTGCCTCGCGTACTCACACTTCAGTCATTCCGTGCAATTGATATCATACTGTCCGCGTCCACACGCAGGTTCATAGGACTTCATAGTGCCACGCGTCAAATATCCTATGGAATACCGCCTGAAAAACAGCTTTTCTATGGGCTGCGCATCACGCAAGGTCATTTTTCCCGGTATACGTCTAACTGAGCGGCTGCGCCTTCTTTTTCTTCTTCTTGGTCCCGCCTTTCTGGAAATTTCTCCAACTACTGATCCCATTATCTCTCGTATTCTCCCAAGTGACATCATTCTCGCGTTTGCGCTTTTTCTCTTTGATCTCCATTTCCGCCTTCCTCTGTTCCCTGCCCTCTTCGGTGAGCTGCGCCTTCAGCTGCTTTCGCCGCCGAAGCTCATTATTGATTAGAACCTTGTGGGTCTTTTCGCGTCAATCCATGGCAAATTCGGGGGTCTTGAGCTCCGGATCGTCGACGGTCTATTTGCGCTTGTGGATCAGTAGCATGCGCACGTCGGCGATGGCCTCATCGAGCCACCCGCGCTTTTTATCATCCGAAAGCTCCACTTGCACTTTCTGGAGTCCGTCGAAGGCGTCGGGCGCTTGGAGGTTCTTCATCTTGTCCGGATAGATTAGAAGTGCTTCTTGCGGAATTGCACTTTGATGTCGGATTCCGGGGCACCCGGTTGGAGGTCGAGGATAGCGTAGCTACATATGTAGCGTGTCAGTACGTTGGGTAGAGTGCTAGGGCGAAGGGGGCTCATGTATCGAACTTGAAGGCAGTCAGGATACCTGTTGAGCGGGACGTTAGTTTCTGAAGATTATTGTGTAACGAGAAGATACGGAGTGGGTGTACGTTGAATTTCGGCATTCTGGAGAGTTGACTTTACTAAGTCGGAGTTCAAGGAGAGAAGCAGAGATAGACTTACATTTGTATACTCACTGACTTCCCGATCGAAGTCGGCGAGAATGTCCTTGTGATCTCGGTCAGTAGCCATGAGTCCGTTTGTATGGTGTTTTGACCTTTGTCGTCAAGTGTCCGTCTTGCAAAAGGGGAGGCAATAGTGGGTGATGGGGAGTGGGTAGAGAAGGGAAGTGAAGATGGATGTCGTAGAGAGAAGGCTGTTAGTTGATCCTTGCACGATCGTCTTGGCGACAGTACACCTCTCCTGCGTCGAACGGTTGCCAAGCCACATTACTGCCAGTCACCTGAAACAAAAAAGTTGGCTTGTTGCGGAAGTTTTTTCTCCTTGCCCCGCCAAGACACCGCTAAGAAGCCCCCACCAAGCCCTGGATGAGATAAATTGACTCGCAGCTGCCCCTTCTTTCTTCTTTTCTCTTGCTTGGACCGGTCATTACCCGTTTCCCTTGTCCTTGAATCCACTTTTCCTGGAGTTGAGTCAAGTATCTCTCTTCACACCTGCTGCCATACTTTACAAGATGCCTATCTCTGCTACTAACGGCGACTCCTCCGTCGGTGTGCTGGACTACCGGTCTGCCGTCGACGTCCTCCAAAAAGATTACAATCGGGACGGCTTAGATGTCAAGTCTCTTTTGGATTCTGAGAAGCGAGGAGGCCTGACGTGAGTTAAATGAACTGCGCCCTCTTCTGCCATCTGATCTAACACCCCCGACAGATACAATGACTTCCTCGTCCTGCCTGGTTACGTCGGTTTCCCGGCTCACGAGGTTACTCTCGACTCCAAGATCACCAAGCGCATCGCATTGAAACTGCCTCTGGTGTCTTCTCCCATGGACACTGTCACGGAGACCGACATGGCTATCTTCATGGCTCTCCTCGGAGGCGTTGGCGTTATTCATCACAACTGCAGCGCCGACGAGCAGGCCGAGATGGTGCGCAAGGTCAAGAAGTACGAGAATGGTTTCATCCTCGATCCCGTTGTCATGAGCCCCAAACACACCGTAGGAGATGTTCGCAAGGTCAAGGAGGAGCATGGTTTTGCTGGTATCCCCATAACAGGTAAGACCTCCTATTTGTATGTTTTCGTTGTATTTAAGCTGCTTTTTGGAGCGATGATGAAGTCATAAATACTTTCGTTCCACTGAAACCCTATGTGGATACTTATTTTGTTTTAAGACGGAACTGAGCTCCTTTCAACATTTACTTTCTCGACGACAATTATCTATAGCACTTGTATGCTAACTTAATAATCTAAAGAGGATGGTCACTTGCACTCCAAGCTCGTTGGTATTGTCACGATGCGCGACTTCCAGTTCCTTAACGACAACTCCACCCCTCTCTCCGAGGTTATGACCACCGATCTTATCACCGCACCGGAAGGAATCACCCTGAAGGAGGCCAACAAACTCCTTCGCTCCTCTAAGAAGGGGAAGCTTCCCATCGTTGACAAGAACGGCAATCTCACCGCTCTCCTTTCTCGTTCCGATCTCATGAAGAACCTCCACTTCCCTCTCGCCTCCAAGCTTCCCGACAGCAAGCAGCTTATCTGCGCCGCTGCTATTGGTACCCGCGAGGACGACAAGGAGCGCCTGCGCAAGCTTGTTGATGCCGGTCTCGATATTGTTATCATGGATTCCTCCCAGGGTAACTCTACCTACCAGGCTGAGATGCTCAAGTGGATCAAGAAGACCTTCCCGCAAATCGACGTCATTGCTGGTAACGTTGTCACCCGCGAGCAGGCCGCCAACCTCATCGCCGCTGGCGCTGACGGTCTGAGAATCGGCATGGGGTCTGGTTCCGCCTGCATCACCCAGGAGGTTATGGCCGTTGGTCGTCCTCAGGCTACTGCCGTCTACTCTATCTGCGAATTCGCCAACCGTTTTGGTGTCCCCTGCATTGCCGACGGCGGTGTTCAGAACGTTGGCCACATTGTCAAGGCCGTTGCACTAGGTGCATCCACCGTCATGATGGGCGGTCTTCTCGCCGGAACTACTGAGAGTCCCGGAAAGTATTTCCTCAGCGCGGAAGGAAAGCTCGTCAAGGCATACCGAGGGATGGGATCCATTGACGCCATGGAGAGCCAGAAGAGCTCCGACAACGCCGCTACCGGACGCTACTTCTCAGAGGGCGACAAGGTTCGGGTCGCACAGGGTGTCAGTGGATCCGTCCTCGACCGCGGCTCTGTTACGAAGTTTGTGCCGTACCTGCAGGCTGGGCTACAGCACTCGCTCCAGGATATCGGAGTAACTTCCATCACAGAGCTACAGAAGGGTGTTGCAGAGGGTACTGTCCGCTTCGAGGTTAGAACTGTATCTGCCCAGGCTGAGGGTAATGTCCACGGCCTCCACGAGTTCAACAAGAAGCTTTACGCGTAAATGCGGAAAGTTTTAAAGTTGGAGTTGGGTTCGGTGTTGAACGGGGTGGGTTTTTTGTGTGGTATATATATATCTTTGGCGCAGTTGGGTTGGGCAAGGGTAACTGGAAAACGGGTGAACAAAAGTTAGGGTTTGATCTTTTTTTCGTTATAGTACCTGTATTCTACTACACCTGTTGGTGTAACCCCTGGCAATTGGGAACGTGAACAAGAATAAAAAAACTTGTTAGAAGAACTGAGTATGCATTTTTATGAGTGATAATGAAATCTAAATCATTTTACTTCTGTGGTGCTCGTTGATTCTGTGGATGTTGATGTGATTCCAATGGGGAAGTCTCATCACGACAAAGTTGGTGTTGAGAACACAAAAATAGCTATGATGCTCGGCTCTTTTCCATCGTATCCGCGACCATCAGAGTTGGATGGTTGGCGGGACTGCAGCTGCTTCTGCGAGATGACGAGATGCGATGGTGGTTCGATTTATTATTCGCTTAGAAATCTAATAAAAGACGCCCCGCATTTCTGTGCTACATCTCATCTCAAGGCTGAACTCATCATCTGCAACATCCGCTATACACACCAACCGCTACCTTCATACTCAAAACAAACACGATGCGGTTAATAAGGCGCAACCTCGAGAAGGACAGCTCAGGCTCCATCACCCTCTACCCCGAAGAGCCCGAAGACATGGTTCGCTGCCCTCCTCACCCCACACCCCTCTACTAACAGCTCAGTGGCACGCCTATAACCTGATCCTCCCCAACGACGTCCTCCGCGCCTCCGCCCTCCGCAAAGTAACCCACTTGACGACCACCGGCTCAACCGCCTCGCAGCGCGTCCACACCGTCCTCTCGATCACTGTCGACAAGATCGACTTCGACCCGCAAGAGAGCGCGCTACACATTTCTGGGCGGGTATGCGAAGAAAACAAGTTCGTAGCCGTCGGGGCACATCACACACTCGATCTCGAACTGCACCGGAACTTCTCGCTGTTCAAATCGGAATGGGACTCCGTGGCGCTACAGACCATCCAGGAGGCGTGTAACCCTGGCGAGAAAGCGGAGATCGCGGCTATCACCCTGCACGACGGCCTCGCGTGTATCTGCGCTGTTGGCGAACATGTCACTGTCTTACGCCAGCGCATCGAGGTGCCGATTCCGAGGAAGAGAGGAGGCAATATTGAGGCACATGAGAAGGGGCTTGAGAAGTTCTATGCTGCTGTCACTGAGGCGTTTTTGCGACTATTTGATGTTGAGAAGTTGAAGGCGGTGCTACTGGGTTCCCCGGGGTTTTATGCACAGAAGCTGAGAGACTATATCTTTGCCTACGCAGAGAAGAGCGAGAACAAACCGCTGTTGAGAGCGAAGCCAAAGTTTATTGTCGAGCATACGAGTAGTGGACATAAGCATGCGCTCAATGAGGCGCTGTTGAGTCCCGCGGTAAAAGCGAAGTTAGCGGATACGAGGTTTGCGAAGGAGACGGAGGCGGTGGAGAGGTTTTTTAAGATGATACATACGGAAGAGGAGAGGGCGTGGTATGGGGGGAAGGAAGTGGCTAAGGCGGTAGAGAAAGGTGCCGTGGGCACGTTGCTGGTGAGTGATAGCTTGTTCCGCAGCCAGAGTATAAGCGAACGGAAGAAATGGGTGGGGATCAAGGAGGAGGTGGAGCGCCAGGGAGGCGAGGTCATGGTGTTGAGTAGCATCCACGAGAGCGGGGTGCGGCTGGATGCGTTAGGCGGTGTAGCGGCGATCCTGACGTATCCGCTGGCAGATCTGGATGAAGATAGCGACAGGGAGGAAAATGATTGAGCAATTGACACCGAACGCCGCCGTGATATTATACAAGAAACCGTACAGTATGATACAACCGCCTTGCTTCGTGCCTAGACTCGAATGATAGCCATCCGCTCTCCACTCTTCGTTCGAGCTAGTGAGCAGGTAATCAGAGTCTGGGGACGAGACAAACAACATCCTGCTTCTGTAACTGAGCCTCCCCTCCGACTAACCCTCCCTCCCCGCTGGCACCCCCGTAGCTTCAACCTCCTCCACCCGTCGCTCTCTCCCAATCCCAAGGTATTCAAACACCCACCCACCCACTCTACCCTTTCATACACCGTACCGCATCCTGGGCCAACCCAAAGCCAAGCCCAATTATCAACCCCTTCTTCGCCGTCCTAACCGCAAGCCCGTAACTCAGCCGGTCTGTCCGCCACATTAGCCCCTCCTCCTCTCTTTCAAGCGCCAGCGAAGCCCCTTCTGCCCCGACCATCAGCGAGTTACTCACGCCAAAGACTAAACCCTCCACTCAACCCCAATCCGGCGACGACCGTCCCCAGCGCATCGACCCTCCCACGCAATCGATCCACAGCATCCTCGAATATGACGAACATGGCAACCCATGCGGCCACCCTCGCCCCCATCTGCATGCCCGAAACCATGCCCCCGTACATAGTCCGGTAGTTCTTGGTTTTGTGGTAAAAATACCATCCCTTCGTCGTCGTTGGCTGGCGGTGCGTGTTTTCGGCTCGGAACACGAGCGCTGCTCGGTGGCCCCCGAGTGTGCCCCCAAGTGCGCCACCGACAAGGAAGCTGGTTCCTGAGAGGGTGAGGAGGCGGAAGGGGAAGGGGAGGGAGAGACGCGGGGTGGAGGGCGGTGACATCGTGGTTGGGGAGGAGAGCTGTCTACAAGGGTTCTAAGGCTAGAGGGAAGGTCGGGTGTGAAAGTGAGAGGATTACCCGGTGGAATAGAATCCTAGCCCACAGAGTGCGAGTGAGAATGCACATGAGAACTGGTATGTGAATTAAACCTCGACTTTTTGTGATTGCCGTGCTGTGTTTCCGAGCTTTGAGATGATAGGTCAAATAAGCATCTCACGACAGCATCTCACCCTAAATGAGCCTAGGCACAAGGTTAAGATTTGTAGCTCCCCAAGTAGAGTTCATCTTCCTTCTACAACACTTTGTATCGACCTAAGCGCTTTATCGATCTATTGTCATTGCATCCATGCCCCTCCATTCTCCCGCGTCGTACGTCTTCCATCTACTGGTTCCGTTTTACCGACAATGTCACACAATGACACCTTACACCTGCAGGCCTACTTGGATTACAATATTCCTCCTCACCCATAAATGGGCACCGAAAACTGCTCCTGGGTTCTATAAATAGCCACGTCTCCCGCCTCAGCATAGGCCATCCGAAGCAACAGCACTTTCCCTTGGTCCTTTTCACTCTTCCACACTTTTACAGATCCGCAGCAAGAATCCTAGAGCAAAAGAGCGTACTAGTACTAAAGTACTTATGTCCATCAGATTCCTACTCATGGGCAACTATGAGTCACTTTTTATTGCTGTTCTGGGTATGCGTACATTACTCGGGACCCAAAGAGAAAGATACCAGGGTTACAGCGTATGAAGAATGGAATTGCCGCTCAATGAATAATTTAGGCATAGTGAAGGCCAGGCGGTTGGCAAAAAGCATGATCTTCTGAACGATGTACGTTCCGATTTTACAGAGTATAACTTGCCCCTGGTTCCATGGATCAACAGGTTAACAAGGGAAGTATTTCTGGGCGACTTCTGATGGAGTGAAGAAGATCGTAAATACCTTGTAAGACCGAATGAAAGATGTGCTGAGCTGTGCAACGGAAGATTGAGGTCAGAACTGGAGCCTGGGCCAAACTTCGGGAGCCCCCAATAGTCACTTTGAAAGAACTTGAAATAAGCTCCAAAGCACGCGGCTGTGACAGCTGTCAAATCTAGTCGCTACGCTAATATCCCTGTACTTGTAGGTGCTAGTGTCGTGACTGCAGGTGCATGTGTTCCCCACACCTCTAAGCCGTATAAACAGCCTCACTTTATAGGCTTTCCCTGCAGATGTGTTCAATCATTCTCCAGTACACAATAACTTACCGTGCGTCTGATAGTCGAATGGCTCTATTACCTCGGCCGAGGCACTCATGAAGTGGTAGTATAGTGCAGAATGGTAGAACGCCTCTCAAAATAGGAACCTGTTTCCAACATGACTTGCAAGGCTGGCAGACGGCCCGCCTTGTATTCCATTGCGAAAGACTGCCTTTCTTACTGTAAGAACTATTAACCTCAGCAATAACCATAACTTTTGATGCCAGATGAGAAATTTGTTACACTCTTCAGGGCAACGCACTATCCGTCTGCAAGCTTGCCGTAAAACACTGTCTAATCCTTCACTCAGTTCGATGTTATTCGGCGTGACGCGAAGTACAGGTAGATTAGAAGTTGGTGAGGATGTACTGGGAAGGTGAATTTTGGGGGTCTACATTATGTAGAGATGAGAATGAGAACATAGCTAAATAGACCCAACCATCACCAGGATGGTCCAGTCCACGCCCGAGATTTCGGCGAATATATCCAGCACGGTTGTCGTTGGGCTGTTGGCGATTTCGTCTTTCAAGACATCGGCCACTTGTTGCTGCAAAGCAAGTAGTATTGAATCTATTCTGATCTCAAACCTATTGGTACTGAATGTGAGCAGTTTGCATAACTGTAGCAAGCCATCATTCTTTGATGGCGTACGCAGATAGGGCAAGTCTTGCGTATTTCTGAATGCTTTGCGGACTAGTTCTCTTAGGTTGTGGCTCGGGAATTCGTCAGAGCTAGATTTATCTTGAGGGTGGCTGCTGTTGATAAGTGGACAGGTAGAGACCAAGAGGGCTGTAGGATTTCCTTTTGGGCTCAGGAGCCAGCAGAGTTGATAGTATGGACGCAGACACATGCCTCACCGTTAGATAGGACATGTCTACATACCGTGACCACAGGTTTCCCAGGAAAATGGGATGTCGGCTACAAAGTAGCTTGGTTTTGTGAGAATTGGCGGAGAAATGAAACTGCAGTCGTATGTACTCTACAGTGGTCGGTAAGATGAATCAGAAACAAAGGTGCGAAAGCAGGGCATCGAAATAGGTATACCCGTTCAAGAGCGCGAGATCTCTAGCAGATCTCTCGCAACCAATGACATTCTCGAATCTTAGGCAAACTTTTGTTTTCCGATTCGTCGTACCGACCACTTGTACTCGGGTAGGGGAGCAGAAATCGGAAAGGATCTAGAACGGAAATTTAAGCTGGTCAAAATAATCCAACTTAGGGGAATGAGCGCGATTGCGATTGGCTGAAGTTACGGGGTTGTATGAAGCTTTGGCCAACCAACCAACAACCCCGTAGTTTCCATGTTTTTGTTTCCCAGCACTTCGCCGCGCGTAGTTTTATTTCCATACCCCAGTACTCTACTCGAGGGAACCGTAGAGCAAGGTACAACACTAGTGGGGGCCAGCTCAGCCGCAAAAGGAAAGGCTACTTTTACGTAGTGGGTTTGATTAGTCCGCGTTTGTGATGCATGGACTAGCAGTTGAGCTCGTTTAAAGAAGCGCATATGCTATCTCTTGGAAAGCGGCCGAATACATTGCCCTGCACCAAGTTCAATCTAAGGGTTTTGGGTCCGCAATTTGATTGGATGAATGTGACCTCAGCTCAGAGTGATGTAAGTACCGCCAACTGAAGCTTAATGGCTGATATCCGTATGGACACAATCCATGCATTTAGTATCACTCGGCCCTCTAGGTTCTCACCAATGATCGGGCAACGTATTCGCCTCTTTCGCCCTCCATGGGGTACCATAACTATTATGGCACGGGTCACAGAATCTACTGAATATAGTGAAGCCTCTGATTCATTTACATTTGAAGGGTTAACTGAATAGTGAATTAATTAATATAAGGACCACTTGGCCACTCAGACAATACACAATACTTGATAAAAGCAAAAAGCAGACATATTGAGCAAAACAGCGCATAAGCCAAGGACACCTGTGACTGCCGATCTTAAACAACGGCCGCTAACTTGAAGTCTAACACCACGGGACACCACCTGTGAATGTTAGTTATGACCACAGAGCATGCCGGGTTCGCTAGAGCTGGAGTGACCTACTCTCGCAGGTGGGTGAACCTCTGGTGTAATAGGCCGACACCCAGCAACCCCAACCGGGGACCCAATCCCATACCCTGCCCATATTGTTAGGTCATATCAATATACCAATGTCAGAACGTAACTTACTTGTTGCCAAAAATGGATTCGCCGTTGGCCTTGCAGTTCACGCCAAAGAAGTCGCTATTGCTTATCGAGTGTACCACTGGGTACCCGGTTCCGGCCCCGCTGCGGCAGTTGATGGGACCACCGACCACCCAGCACCATTTGTCGCGCTTATACAAGGAATTCGAATTTGCCTCCGGTAAGGCAATTGGGTTGGCATCAGCGGCCGGCTGGGCCTCAGCAACGGCAACAGGGCTGGCCTGAGCAAGGAAGGGAAGAACAGCCACAACAAGAGCTAGATTAAGCTTCATTTTTGCAAAAGAATAGATAAGAGTGAGTGGTTGTTTCGAGGAACGACTTGTAAATCGAGAAGAGACTGAGATTGTTTGTGAAGTTGAACTGAGTTGCTGGTGTTCACGCAAAACACGGGGGAGGACGATGATACTTATACTCACTTCTACAGCAACTTATCACCTATACGCTCAGGTTTTGGGAAATTAGTTGTATTGCTCTATTCTAGCAATTGACCTCATCGATCAACTGAAGTAACCAATAAAACAGGCTCTGCTTGGCCACAGATCGTGGTGTGAACTTTGAGTTGGCCAATCAAGGATGCTCCCATTTACTACCCGAATAATGCAACCAATTTCCCAAAACCCAAGAGTGCTGACTGCTACGGATTGTCCTGTCCTACTCACGATCATGATGTTCCAGCCTTACTTCCAGAAATCTCTAAGAATAACCAACAAATCAGCTGCTCAGCACCTCTCTTTTATTCGACGTCATCACGGATAGAGCACTCCGTCACTCCTCTGTTACTGTAGGATCTGGTTACAACGTTACGCAAAAGCCGAATACGATCAGATTATACGGTCATGCGATATCTTCCTATAGTGTGGTTCCTCTGCTTCGCCTGAGGCTCTGGTCAGTAATAGGTTCTGGATCAGTCAATAGATCCTGAGAGTGTCTTGGGAAGAACTGGTCTAATTGTCTCGTTCCCAGCCTGCGCAATAAATTTCGATCAACGGAGCTTGCGAGCGAGGCTAGAAACCTGGGCACGAGACAACTTGTCTTAGGATTTCGCTTCGGTCATACAGCGTAACCACTAAAACGTTGTCTCGCACCTAAACTCCGGCGATATTGCCACTCGTAGATCGTCCGTCGATAAACGGGGTATGGGTGGTAACACCACTAGAGTCTAGGTACTAGACAACTTAAAACGTGCATTTAGGCCACAAAGTGGCCTATGTCAATAGCCGAGATTAGGTGCTTAAAACACAGCGTGTAGAGATTTAAGGCAACAAAAGTGGCTCAACCTTTACACACGAGGGATATATCATCCTCATTTCCTTCAGCTAGTCTTAGTATCAGTATCACATGTATGCTCCATATGGGCGATTTGAACTCTCATATATCAACTAATGTATGCACTTTCATTTTGGAATGGCGGTAAGCAAACATTAAAACACAGCAGAGTCGTACGCACAGTTACCATTCGTCACACACTTCCTCGCTGTTATTTGTATATCGGAAGCATGTGCGTTTGTCTATTGCCTAGAAAAAAGAACGCTCGACATACAAGATGTTGTGTCGTTGTGATGGCGTTGATATAAAGTTAGCCTAGGGCCGTGGAGGCTCTAGCAGGATGAACGCTGTTCATTGGTCATATAGTTATTAGTATCACGTGCTGACGAGGGTCAAATGCCTTACCAGCTGCACAATATCAGTCAACGGGTATCACCGAATGGAAGAAATAAATGCCAAGTACTGAACAAAATGACTCATACCCCTTCAGCTATAGTCAGTATCGTCTACTCGAAATGAGGATGTTACTCCTGGCTCTGAACGTGGGCCCAACCATGAGACGTACAATTACTGCTCTGCTTTCACATCTGGGGGATTGACGATCCTACTCAAAATAGAACCAAGTTCTTCGTTCACGGGATATTTCTACACTGTTGAGGGATCTATCCTTGTCAATTTTCTCGTTCCCGTTACTATCTTGGTTGCTTTCGTGCCTCTCTCCTCCGAGCTTGCGAGGATACAGCGGCCCAACGAAGTCGCGCCCACCTCTCACCGGGTATGGGACAAGGCACAATGCTACACACCACGTGCTTCACCCGGCAGAGTCTACCTGTACTCTACAACGGAGAGTTCAAAATGCTGATTCGCTACCCCGGCGTAGTGGAAAAGTATCCGAAACTGGTTCCTGGGCGTTAGATTCTGGCTCCCTTGACATCAAGTACTGGTTCTGATTCCGCCATAACAGACTTACCTACTTAAGTAAGTACCTAGGTAGTTATATCGTCACTTTCAATCTTCCTTGTTGCATGATTGGTTCGGCGCCTTGCAAGCTGTCTCACCACATTATTTGCAGATATGAGTTCCGGTCACCAATTGTAGTACAACGCATTCCTAGCGCACCTCGTTGCGCAGCATTTGCTACCCCACTTGTAGCCGCTGAACTTGTGTGTTCCCATCACCCCGCACTTTCCCAACATTTCGACACAGCAGCACATTCAATTACAAGGTGCAGCAAGCCATGTCGTTCGGGTTCAGCATCGGAGATTTTATAGCCGTAGGCGAGCTCGCCTGGACGCTTCACCGCCAATGCTACCTTGTCGCTCGAAATGCACCGCAAGAGTTCCAAATACTCACGAAAGAGCTCGGAACGTTGCATACAACAATACAAATCCTTCGCGAGGAAGTCGCAGACCCCGCTTCCGTTCTGGTGAAATCTGGAGATGACCGGATTCGAATGGTCAATGAAATGATCGACCGCGTGAAAGATACATTGATGGCCATGGAGAAATTCGCGGCGAAATACGAAAAACTGTTGGATAAAGACCGTTCCGTTTGGAAGCAGAGATGGGATAAATTTAAATGGTCCACGGAAGCATCGGAGCTGGATGGGCTGAGAAACAAGGTAGCCTTATGTGTCATACTATGTATGCGGACAAGCTAACTTGCCGCAGCTTATCTACCATAACGGAGTTCTGAGCCTATTGCTCACTTCTGCCGGGAAGTATGACACCAACAATCACATACTGATATCCAACACACTGACGATTATAGTTCCTCCCTTCAACGGCTGGAGAGCACTTCACAAAAGATCGAAAGCGGCGTCAACGAGATTAAAGTCTTTCTTCGAAGATCTGGGACTGGGGATCTCTCGTCGGCACCCATAGTTACAGCCTCAGTCGGAGATAATCTGTTCAAGATTTCCTTCAGTCAGATCCTGTGAGTTGAATCATAGCTCGGCAGATTATATACCTCTACCTAATGAAATTAGCATGAGAAACGCAGAAATTACCTCCAAGTGGACGTCGATTGGGATTGAGGACTGGTTTCGCGCAGGACGCTGGTGGCTACTAAAGGTATATATACTATTCACGGCTTTTGTGATAAATACGCTCCTGGCTAGGAAATTTATATGGCTGACATATGTAGTCTCAAATGGAACTTCATTCCTTGGACACAGTATCAAGGCAAGGGTATCTGAACCTTGTAAAAGCAAGTTGGATTCTAGTCGATATTGTCATGCGGCATCCACAGCTTAGTTTTCTGGACTCTATCGTACATCTCGAAGTGAGGTTATTGACAGAGGTACGCATTGCGGATAGTACCTCAGATCCCTATTGAAGCGATAAATAACTCCCAGGCAGGCTATAACGGAGGAGTTTCAACGCTTAGGGAACCTCAGACTACAGCTTCCTAGTCTCGATGATCTCGACAGTAATAGTGACGACTTGCGGATTTGGGAGGCGCAAGTTAAAGGTCCTTCTTTCCAACCGGGCGGCAAATCCAAGACTCAAAAGGGTTCCTGGGTGGTAGAGGACGAGCACATACATTTTCAAAAGTATGCCCTCTAACCACCTATCTTGTTGGAGCCTTACTGACAAGATATCTCAGATTCGCTCAATATCGACAAGACCATCAGTTGGTACCATGTCTAGTACTCTTCCTCACCCACAAAAACCATAAACGAGCCCGGTTGGTGGTATATGATCAGAGCTGGATCACATTAGCAGAATTTCAAGGTACCTTTATGTGCTTGCGGTACTGGCAGATTTAAGCTGATTTAGTCCAATAGCGGAAACCTTCAACCGCAGCTCCCTACTGCGCCATGAGTATGAACTTCCTCCATCAGTTGGTCAAAGGATAGTGCTACCTCATGTTGATGGTATAGCAACTTTCTCCTAACTAAATTTATAAATGGCGCTCACAACTGTAGATGCCAGACTTCTATGTATTATTTTGGAGGCAGGCGAAGAATATATGGCCTATGACAGACTCTCCAACAACCTTGAAACGTTTCATGCCTTTTGTTTGCTGATCGCAATAAAAAGAGGAGCGTCAGCTTATCTCGAGCGTTGGATTCCCGATAATGCCAATCCTTCGCTGATCGTTCCTTTACTGGCGCAAGCGGATACCTTGGCGATGCGCTTCCGTGGCCGCAGCCTTCCGAAATGGAAACAAGACCATGTTGATGATTCGGAATATGCGCTTGGGTTGATAAAGATTTTGCAAGGAAGATCGCTCGTGTTGTGGTTGGCATATAATGAATTCTATGAAGCCGCTAGTCTGTTGTTGGAAGCTAGCGACGTGCTTATACCGGATGGCGGTGATATCTTGCGGTTACTATCGCCACTCTATGCTGTAATTAATGATTGTTATCATGTTTTAAGTCTTTTGATCCAGGAGGGAATGGATCCGAATTCTCGAATTCCCTCCAGCTGGTGGACCTTGCTAAAAGTTGCTGCTTTGCATGGGAGCAGTCTGTCAGTCGAGCAACTCCTGAAAGCTGGCGCCGATGTCAATGCATTCTTAGGTAACGACAGAGAGAGGACAGCACTCCAGGCTGCTGCCGAAGGCGGTCATCAAGCTGTTGTCGAGCAACTCCTGAAAGCTGGCGCCGATGTCAACACACTCCGAAGTAATGTCAGAGGGAGGACAGCACTCCGGGCTGCTGCCGAAGGCGGTCATCAAGCTGTTGTCGAGCAATTCCTGAAAGCTGGCGCCGATGTCAACGCACCCCCAGATGAAGACGAAGGGAGGACAGCACTACAGGCTGCTGCCGAAGGCGGCCATCAAGCTGTTGTCGAGCAACTCCTGAAAGCTGGCGCCGATGTCAATGTACCCCCAGGTGAATACAGAGGGGGGAGGACAGCACTCCAGGCTGCTGCCAAAGGCAGTCATCAAGCTGTTGTCGAGCAACTCCTGAAAGCTGGCGCCGATGTCAATGCACCCCCAGGTAAATACACAGAGGGGAGGACAGCACTCCAGGCTGCTGCCGAAGGCGGTCATCAAGCTGTTGTCGAGCAACTCCTGAAAGCTGGCGCCGATGTCAACGCACCCCCAGGTGAAGACAAAGGGTGGACAGCACTCCAGGCTGCTGCCAAAGGCGGTCATCAAGCTGTTGTCGAGCAACTCCTGAAAGCTGGCGCCGATGTCAACGCATCCCCAGGTAAATTCGAAGGGAGGACAGCACTCCAGGCTGCCGCCAAAGGCGGCCATCAAGCTGTTGTCGAGCAACTCCTGAAAGCTGGCGCCGATGTCAATGCACCCCCAGGTGAAGGCAGAGGGAGGACAGCACTCCAGGCTGCTGTCGAAGGCGGTCATCAAGCTGTTGTCGAGCAACTCCTGAAAGCTGGCGCCGATGTCAACGCACCCCCAAGTAAATTCGGAGGAAGGACTGCACTCCAAGCTGCTGCCGAAGGCGGTCATCAAGCTGTTGTCGAGCAACTCCTGAAATCTGGTGTCGAAGTAACGGGGTCTAGTAGATCGTGCGAAATCGAATTCGCGGAAGAAAATAACCACCATGTTGTGGCGGACATTCTTCGAGCTGCAGGTGCACGCAGGCGAGCCTAACGTAGTACTCAATTGCCATGCGGCGGGCCGACGTCTGGCGATTTGCGATGTATCTCCTCACTACCCCGGGCCCCGACGTATCATTGCAATGCGGAATAAACGAGGCGGCCACTTGGGTTTTTTGGCACATTTTATTTCACCGTATAGTTTCATTGCGCGAACTCAGCGATTGTTAAGAGAGGTGGGAGTGAGGATTAGAGGTAATATGTATGGTTTAATGTTGCAATTAGTTTTCTACCACTCCGCAACAGTAAGGAGGCGAATTATACTTTTGCTTATGATAAAGGTTTTGCTATTGTGGGCTGAATTATCGGATTTCCCTCTTCTGAGGCCGATGGATCACGACTAGTCACTCGTCACACTCACCGACTAGAGTGTTACGATATGGAAGGAAAGAACTGTGTGCAATACTATGGTACAGAGAGAAGAGAGAAGGAGAGAGACTTAAGATATATAGTACAAGAGAGTGGCGACTGTTGCGCGGCCTTTTGCCACCTTTGCCACCGGATATGCAACATACAGTATTACAATATATCACTCGGCCACGGTGCAAGGCACGGGGCATACGATAAGGCATAGTGTATACCGATAAGACATAGAGTATGCCGGTAGGGTATAAGGCATTATGATGGAGCACGGCACTATTGTATATCCCTGAATCACCGGTCTAAATGGCTTTTCAGAAGCTTATTTCAGCCCTACAAAGCCACCTTATCTATCTAAGGGTAATCTCGATTGGTCTTGTACTAAAATCCAACCCTCACGACCGATACATACAAGATCAGTTTACTACTATTTCTCAGAATTATCCTATTAGTTATTGGATACAGGGCACCGACTCAATCATGCCTTATTGTGACAATGCCATTCTCTGTTTCACCGTGAACGGGCGCCACATATTGCATTTAAGCAATTGTTGCCGGCAATCTCTATATCATGTTGTCTGACAATGTTCGATGTATTTATAGTTCTTCGGGTACTATCGACAATTTGCAAGAACAGAGCGGATGTATAATAATCCTCTGGAGATACATTCAACCCAGAGAGGAACTGCTTATTCACCGTTAAGCCTTGAACTACGATGAACGCCATCACAACGAGATATTTGCGACACGAGCAACCTTGATCAACACCTATTATATAAAAACACATTTCCACCAAATAAAAGATAACGCGGGGCACATAATCCCACATGTGGATAACGCGACCCGCGTTAGAGATCCCACCCGGGATCGAACCGGAATTGCCGGAAGTAGAACCCGGAGTGCTGACCATTACACTATAGAACCTGCTTCGATGCAGGAAACCATCAACAAACCTCTATAGTGTGAGTGATACTCTGGGACCCAAGCAACAAACCAGGGTTGACAATGCACCAGTAAGGCCTCTTGAAGTAGTCATTGAAAGCCATCAAAGTTATCGCATGTCAATTGTGCCGAAAGTCGATGGGATTGATGATCGATGGGAAAGAATGGGTGCCATTAATTTCGAACTCAATGAGTTGGACGACTTGTTGAGATTGGATGACAAGACATGGGCAGAAAATTGAACGCATAATCAACAGTCATTTCGCCCTGCCCCACCTCGCCTATAGCTACTGGAGACGTTGATTGGCTGTTGGGGGAGTCCTTTTTTGGACTCAAGGCGGCGGTGGTTGAAGAGTCTGTATTGGCTCCCCTCCCACCTCATCGCGTTATCCAGCCGTTTCTAGACGTTACTGGAGTCGCTTCTATAGACTGATTGTTTTTGCAAAATTAACCTAACCCTAAGCCACATCCTCGCGCTTAGGAAAAAACACCTACCTACCTACTGTACCAAAAATCGCCCCTTTATTGACGCCGGATTAGTGCTGCATGAATGTTAGATTCACTGTAAATGTACACATCAGTGTGACTTGTGGGGCATTTCGGAATTTGTAAGAATCTGAATTGTATTGAATGCTAGATGAATGTTACAGTAATGTGGCACTGGAGACACACTGAAATGTTCCATTGATTCTACATTGATCGCACATTTAAAACAATCCACATTGATGGAAATATGACAGTCATACTACACTAGTTGTACACCTAAATATTTCTCAATGTCTGCACATCTCCGCAGGTCCCACCACCCCCACCGCCATACTACACGTATAAGGTGGCCACCCCGTGTACTGTTTGACTACAAAACATAAAATCATAGTAGATTGTTCTATGGCTTGAACCTGCGTACTCGAGTACAAGTACTACTTTGTAACCACTACAACATGTAGTTTATTGGCATTCTATTATGTTAGGGCTTTATGTAGGTACCTGTGTTTATTACTCTCACAGTAATGTGATGAGAATGTGGAATTCATGTAACACTTAAATGAATGCTGCATTCTATTTAATGGTCCAGTAGTACACCATTAAATTGAATGTTTCATTAGTTGCAATGTCACATTTGGTCACATTCTGCTTTACTATGGCATTTGGAACTATTCTCATTCATCAAAATTTTCATTCACCACAATGCTACATTCACCAGATTCCGGGAGTTATGCTACACTCACAAAGCTGTTGCATTGCTGCCGCATCAACAAACGGGGGGAGTTTGGCACTGTAAGTACCTAGTTATGTACGCAGGTGGCTACAAGATCATGTGGGTGTATAGTCTGCAATGTGCACAAGCAGGATTTTTGCTAAGTACTATTTGCACCCAAAGCCTCAATCTCAACCACTCTCTCGCTCATAACCTTATGATCGTTCTTAACCCTAAGTAACAGGCTCATGTGCCCAACAGCTCTCCTTAAGTCCACCTGGGTTTATTTGTTCAGCCGTTTGCATAGTTTAGATCTGGTCTGGTAACAATTGAAGGATGCTGCTCGGCGGTATCTAGGATTTTGTGGATATTTGTGATGATTGCAGGCCAACGTACGAAAGAAATGGAAGAGCACTGCACTGGGGTCCGTAGAACTTCTTACACTCCACGAAGTCTTGCACCATCCATGCGCGCACTTAGACCACCTAAGTTAGGCTACTTTTGTGGAGCCATTACCAGCCGTGGACATGTCACCGCCACGGCCGTTGCTACATCGAGCAAATATAATAAAGGAGTTCGAACACCCCTAGATCTACACTTGATTGTATAGAGTCCCTCCATAATTTTGAACTGATTGATTGCAAAAGGCTCTCCACTTCTGGAGGTAGGTGCCATGCTCCCAAAGGTGGACGATTGTTGATGTCTCATGCCCAAACTAATGCCGATAAACTAAGTTCACAATTATGGTCAAAGATTTATATTGTATGAGCCGTGGTACCCAAGCTATCTACAATCGTCGCCTCTCACTTCTTGCTGCTACCAAGCTATGTCTAATCCCCCCGTCTCAATATGGGCAGCGCCATGTGCGGGATATGTATAATATTAGTAGGATGGATACGCAACATTCCAGCACAGTTCATGAGTATTGCAACCTTGACAGGCTTTACTGGCTATGGGGATCATTTTCTGGGTTCTGACTTCTTATTTCCCTGTAGCCATGTTGTACAGGTAGAACTGACCGGCAGTATGGTTAATTCCGGATATCTGAGAAATGTAAACGCTATTGGCATGAGCGAGGTAATTAAGTAGCAATATTTGCACTCCTGACATTCCAATTACTCGGTGCGAATTGTAGGTGGTTTAGACGGCTTGGAGGAGGTGAGTAAGAGGGAATCGGTCAGAGCGAAACAATGATTGATAGTCGTAACTAATATTTGGAAAATTAGTGGACAGAGAAATATGTGCGCGAAGCAATTAATTCACTTACGGTCAAGAGAAAGAAGATGGATGTTGAGGTCCAGTGAACAGGGTGAGGCAGAAGTCGGTGATCGTGATTGAAGGCCACATCTGCATCAATTTGATATGCCTAGGCTGGCAGTACGCGTAACATGGTGGCATAGGCTTCAAGTAAGAAATATTCACCGGGAAGTCCTTAGGCCTCGTTTTCTTCGCTTTCCGTAATAAACATGCCGCAGTTTGGAGGTTATGAGGGACTGTGGGGACAACTCCGATCTGCATTGTTTGTAAGATTGTTCCCTCCGGAAGTCACTCGGCACATTGCCCTGCCCCGGCACCTGCTCCTCAGTCGTATCTCGGGGTGGTTTGACCATCATACTAAAGAGAGACATTACACCATCAATAGTTTGTAGCATGGATTGGTTCCGCCCCGCCACTCCGATATCCACATTGCAGGTGATCCTCCCGTAGAGAACAAGTGGTTTGAGGCACTTGTGGACTAGGCGCAGGTGATCTCGCCTTTGTCTGCCCTTGTGCCCCTTTCCGCACATAAGCATCGAGTAGGTGTCTGCGGATTTCCGAGATATTGGCTGCTTCATTGCAGGGTCAATTTCGTCACGGATTTGTGTAAGTAGATCGTCAAAGTCGTTTAGTTATTCTCGATTGAATTGAAGTCTTTGGGAGTTTGGGAGCGTCTAAGCATTTTAAGGCGTCCTTGGTGGTGAGATGTAGTGTAAAGCTAGACGGAAAGGTCGCCTTTTGGTAGTATCTAGGATTTAGGAGCGTGTGAGAGAGTTGTTCGGGGTCTGACGTGTGGTAGAGTCGAGATCAATGTTGTTGTTACATAGACCTGGATGCTTGCAAGCATGTGAGCTGAAGATCGTTGTGTAACTGTCCTCAATTGAACTTCAGATTTGAACTTCAGATTTCAGTTCCTATTTTCCTTTCTTTCCTACGTGTTCCCCTGCCGACATGGTAGAAACCGCTAGTCTAGAATCGCGCTAGCTCACTGCCGAGCTTGGTAGGTCACATGAGAGGCGGGAGAGAGAGGCGGGAGAGAGGAAGAGACGCTAAAAGAAGGCGCTGAACGGCTGTGACTGTCACATTCCCGAAAGTGCAAAAGGATCTTTGGAACCAGCTCCGCTAGGTATTTGTATTGTCTCTCCATAGAGGAGGCTGAGCAAAGCTTGGCTCTTGCGTCATGACGAACCCTATTGTGGCAACCTCAACGCTGCAACCCCCAGCATATTTCATCTTTCTCCCAGAACCACCAACCATTGTACAACAAACCCGACCCTATCAAGCAGCACCGCAAAACATGGCTCTCTACCACCGCACCACATCTCCCATCCTGTCCCTTGACGTCTCGTCTGTCATCCCAATAAACCGCGCTCGCATCGAACCCACCGGCACTGTTGTAACCGTTTCCGGGAGACCCAGTCTGCTTGCCGAGGGCAGATGGCTATTGGGAGATGGTACTGCATATATTGAATGCGGAGGCGATCTCGATCTCGGGGCTGGACTCGATTGGAGGATTGTTAGAGCAAGAGTACTCGATCGTAGCCAAAGAATTCGGCTGCAAATCATCGATAGCCGGGGTAAGTGAGCCCTTGTGTTCGTTCATCTTCCACGAAAATTGAGAACTAAGCTATGAGTCTATGTGGTAGTGTGGCACCCATCCGAAAACGATTTGCTCAAGGATATGGAACGCAGAAAACAAAAGGAGGAGGCTTTGCGTAGATGTGGGATTAGCGACTGCGAGGACGAGGAAGACACTGCGTATTGTCATGCATGCAAAATGGGTGAGTCGGCATCTCCCTCCGACCGCGCTTGTTGCTAACATGGCATGTTATACTATAGATGGACACGACTTCAGTGAATGCGTCACTCAGCTTGGCCCTCTTGGCGTGAGCATCTGTCTGAATCCATTACATAAAATGCTGACAATTAAACAGCGTGCCCCCAAGTGGGTTTCTAGCGGAATATCAGCAGAAAGTCGAGATATTGCTCGACAAATTTCGGCGGACTGTTTCGGCTCCTTAAACAAGAGGCCAAAAGACATAACGGGACGACTATGATGATGCCATTTTAATTTCAGCTCGTTGTGATATCTCAAAATTGGCGTCAGACCTCGTTGGTAGCTTGCGGTTAAGCGCTGTGCTGCATGTTGATCGTTCATCCCGATTTATGCTTGTTCTACCCTACCGGCTGAGGTCTCTACTTGACCAAGAGGATATCCCCTTGCCCAAGATGGCCGCTTTCTAGGAGGGTATCCTGCCAGGCAAAATTCTTGATTGCGAGGTGGGATATCTCCTAGCAGCTAAGAACTGTGAAGGTGGTGAGAGGGATATCCTCGGTACCAAAAGCCTTTTCTTTAATTCGTCTAGAACTATCAAATAAAATCTATCTACTGTGCTTGTTGTATCCTTATAGTCTTCCTAGGGAGCTTTTCACCTTGTTTTTGATACCACGGCACCGCCCTGTACACTGTGGCCCCTTGCAGTTACAAGATATCGAGATTCGCTCACTGGTGAGACCCTCGCTGCTGCTGCATGGAGGGACAGAGTGATATTCATTTCTTCGTGAAGAATTAGTTGGTAAATAAGTAGTACGAGAGAAGTGTGCAAGCGGTTGTTATTTTGTGTGATGACTGATTGTTGATCTATCATGGGTATATACGCTCAGATATGTACAAGAGCTCTGCGTATATATCTGCACACATATATGCACCTTAGCTGGTACGCATATATGCGCTCTCAGCTGATCATTACTAGCTGATGGAAGTACGCCCATCTCTGCAAGTCCTACATTGCATCTTGGCTTCCAGGGCTTGGTGAGTGGGACATCTCCCACCCGCCAATTAAGAATCTTGCTCGGGAGGATGCCCCCCCAGCAAAGCGGCCATCTTGGACAAGGGGATATCCCCTTGACTAGCCGGACATCCCCTTGGTCAAGCGGAGAACTTGAACGGTGGGGTAGAACAGATATCGACTTGGAGTATCTGAAAGATGAAACTGAGGCACAGAACTTAGTGCGCCTGCTCCAAAAAACCCATCGCGAAATTGACGCATACTCAGCCGGGGGCGAATGCTTCTTACTGTTGCAACCTCTGCGGGACCCCAGCACCACAAGAAGCTACCCATGTCCCAAATGGATAAGTATGTTGACTTCTGGAACTTGATGGCATACGACTTCGCAGGGTCATGGGATAAAACAGCAGGACACAGTGCGAATATCTACCTTTCTACCTCCAACCCAGACTCCACCCCGTTTAGCGTAGACGCTGCAGTAAAAGCCTACACTGCAGGTGGCGTAGCCAGCAACAAGATTGTTCTTGGGATGCCGCTATTTTTGTCATGCCTTCGAGAACACCGATGGCGCAGGTACAGCATACTCTAGCACCGGTACAGGCTCCTGAGAGAAGGGCATTTGGGACTACAATGCTCTCCCCCGAAACGGTGATAAAGAGTTCAACGATCTTTCACTGATGGCCTCCAGTAGCTACAGCCCATCTGTGCGCAAGATGATCTCATACGACACACCCATTATTGCTACCCACAAGTCAAACTATCCATGCTCTCTTGTATATAAAGACACAGATTCTCCCTTAGATAGCTCAATAGACTTCTTCCGCTTTACACTCGTAACACAACTACGCAATTTTGCATCGAGTGATATCGTGTACATCGCCGTAGTGGTGCCAATCACACTCCTACTTGTGTGAAACTACAAAAGATTTAAACACTTGTCTCTCAGTGGCCTCGGATTATTTTCAATATCTTTCCACAAGGATCTAACCAGCTTGGCATGTGGCGGGTAAAGATTCTTGGTTGGTGGGTGGAATATCTCCTACCGGGGATGTAAAGACATTCTGCTGGCCAAGTGGAGCACTTGATAGGTAGGATATCCTACCGGTCATAGTGCCACGCTATCCTCAGGTTTCGGCACTTCTCTTTTAAGTTCTTTGCTGGCATCGCTGCATACTCACCTGCAATCTCTACCACTACATTAGCACTACTGGAGAAAGCTGAGCGGCCCTCTGGAGTAGATGACGGGATGGCAAAGTTCTTGGAGTAGGTCCAACCACTGATTGAGAGCAGTTTTGAGCTTCTAGTTGTTCTTTTTGAGAATAAAGAGCTGCTTGACGGTTCCATAAACATTGGAACTACTCATATACAGTTGTTAATAGAGGTAATAGCCAAGAGCTGTTCTAATACATACCCAGAGTCATTTCAAGAATCCGTAGAGTAGTGTTTTTCGATATCTGAATAGCTGTCGCTGAGGTACCTAGATAAAGGGTTTATCACGTTTCGTCCTTTAAGTTTCTATGCAAAAGACTTACACCTCACCGCTCTCGGGTTTTATATTGGCAAAGACGTCTGCATGTATCAGAATCCACAGACTACAGTCCGCATAAAATTATCCGACTCACACAAATGTGGGTAAGATGGGTAACCGGAACGTCTTGGACGTGGTAATTACGTCCATAAACTCCCTAATCGACTAACAGAGTCAGTACTAGTCACTGAATAAAACTACTAAAGGGCATATAAACCCAGTTAACAAAGTAACCGATAGCTTTGTATTCTGAAGCTGAGGCCTCAATAGAGGACAACACAATGAGCAGAAGTACAATTTGGAGTGAGAAGTTCATTATTTGCAATACAGTCTAGGAGGATGAAGAAACTTATATATTGGCTCATTTTAATTACACCCTTGCCGGCACTTATATTAGTTGGCGGGATAACCTATACTGCCGATGTGTGAATAATAGGGGACATAATACAGGTTGATCTATTTGGGGATTCAGTATTTTGGGCTTTCATCTCATTCTGAAATCTTAGCCTTCAGGATGGGGACCATAAACAGCCTTTCGCCATTGTGAGCGCAATGGTAACCGAAATACGTAAGTACTTCAAACAACCCATTCCTTTGTATCTGTGTCAATGCGGCTCACTGTGATTGACTCTTCTCGGCTTTGTATCCTCACATTTGATCATGGTGGATCCTCCGCAATGGGATAACCCTGATCTTTTAAAACATCTGGCTCACGATAGTACGGACTTCCTTGCCAGAATGGCACTCCCACTTTTACAGCTTCACGTACCTATTTTTCGGGCTCCAAGGCTGTTCTCCGACTTCGGTGTACAGCAGTTCATGGGCCAGGTGCTCATTACATATGAGCTTCCACCTACTGCCAACACTGTATGACGCGTTATGCAATCATTTAGTGGTAATAACCCCATAAAAGCTGATGGCAATCTCAATGATCCCGACAAATTAGTGTCATCGCTGATCTACTGGAACGTTTTATCAGGCTTGCCTTCGGGAAAAGCCGTAGTAGCCTAGACTTGGTTCAACCGTATGGGAAACAGGGTTGTGCAGACCCCAGAAGCACAGGAGTTCATCCCCGTCTGGAAAAGTAACCCCTATGTTCTTTTTCATGCGATCTGTATGGACCCGACAGCATATGGGTACCAAAGCGCTTGCATATGGACCTGAAAACCGGCCTCCAAGGCTGAGCTGACAACCAAGGTCGGCATTTGCGTACGTGCGACACTGTTTCAGAGTTCCCGCCACGTCACTGTCAAAATTTTACGGGTGATTACCGGACGTGCGGCTGGCCCGCTGAGACATATTGCAGGGATACTTTGTACTCGTACGTCCTACGTTCCGTTCCCGACATGAACCCAATAGCCTCGCGCGATGACAACAAAAGCAATGTCTCGGTGAAAAACATCAGAGCAAAACTTGGCTATTCCATCCCTCCAACGCCATCTCAGGCCCCCATCCACAAAAAACGTATGGATCCCAGCACTCTCTTACTGCGGTAGCACATTTTCCGCAAAATAATTCCCACCAACAATATTTCCCCTTGGCATATAATGACACACAACATACCGCCCATTGGTGTTCTCTGCACCATGTAGCGGATCACAATCCACCTCTGCGCACCCAACCCTCTTGGTACCTTTCCACACCATTTGCGTGAAGTGACCCGTCTCGTGCGAAAAGCCTGGGTTTTTGAAATTATATTTGGCTCTCTCTGCTTGTCCGAGGTTGTTGCACACGTCTTTCGGGGATTGGTAGCCGGCTGCGAGGTTCTCGCCGGGCGATAGACCCTATGGAAATTAGCGGTTGAGGCAACGCGGAATACGGAGGGTGGAGAGGGTTACGGAATGTACAAAAACGCAGCCCTCCGCCCACGATTTTGCGCTGGCTTCGAGGTTGGAGTCCCAGGTTAACTACGAAGGTTAGTGAGTGCAGAGAGGGAGGGGAAGATGGGGGAATACGTACAGGCGAGGCGTGGTGCTGAGCACGAAGGGAGTTGTGCTCTTTCAGCATGATATTGTTGAAATTAGGATCATGGGGACTGCTGGCTGCGGCCAGCACAGAGAGCAGGAGGACGACGAGGAGGGACAGGGTAAGCATTTTTTCGTGAAGCATTAATGTTTTGACATTTTACCTGTGCGGAAGTTCGGCTTTTATAAGTGATGGTGGCCGTAGCACCTGTCCCCCCATATCTGCATGTTCGTCTGTAGTTGCGTGAAATATCTGCCGGTTTTGGAGGACTGTGCTTATCTCCCAGTTATGGTCCTGCATCTCGGCCGGCGAGGCTGTCCAAGTCATCGTACGGTGTCTTCGTCCATAAAGATGCAAATAGAACACCCTGGGGGCGATTGGAGTTTATTGGGCGGATTATGCGAGAGAACCGTGGGGTCCTAGTGAGCGGTGGTTGGTTCACTGCAGTGTTACCCTTCAAGTCGTATACAGAAGGATGCAGGAACAAAACAGCGGAGAAGACAGTGTAATCGGATGGCACTGGTGAACGTTGAAGTTTTGAAGTCGGTAGTGTCCGAGCTTCGGGCGTATCTTGTATTCGGGTGGTGCCCCTCTTGAGACACCGTAAAATAACCGCGATTTCAGAGTTGTTCTAGACATTGTTCGAGCAAAAGAACAGACCAAATCGGAACCGAGATTTTCTCCCGAACCCTGACCCTAAGTTTCTTCCTCCCTGCTCCACTTTAGTGTGGCGTTGAAACAAGCTTTACACTAGTCTCCCGACACATTCATCTAGCCACATACAGGTAAAATCCTCACGGGATTACGAGACTAAGGCTTCGTACATACGAGATCTTATCGGGAACGCTTTGTTTGTTTACATGCTCTCTTGATGGATTGATGGATTATGGACTAGATTTAGTTGCGAGATATCAACAGCACGTGAACACGGAAGGCTTTGATCCGAACTAGCTGGAAGGAGAAGCACAGCAGAGTAGAGTATAGGGATGGTGGGAGACTGCATACAAATCTGCGGTGTCACTGCTTAATTAAAGATGCAAACGGCACTGCAAAAATACATTCAAATACTTTTATGAAATTACGGATCTAATCAAATTTCAGTGCGAGTGCCTGCAAATGCCGAATTAGCACAAAATAACAGCTCGCAGGAACACATGAAGGGATAAGTACCTATATTCCCTTGGCCTTATATTGAGTCTGTAAACCCGGCAGATTTCCTGAATCCTGCCATGGGAGATCATATCAAAATTTACGGTAAGGATCACGAGAATGACGCCGGTGTGGTAGGTTTCAATGGAATCTTCAGAATTCGTCTGTATCCTTGGTCCGCCTGCCGTACACAGTCGGGTATGCTTGTGGCCGCAATTCTCAAAAATAGTCGGATCGAAACCTCAAACTCTAGTCCACAATCTTTGGGTCGTTTGGGCTTCATATAATTCATAGTCATAACAACATGAGGGGGATTCTCTTTGCGTTAGCCATGAAGTGGTCGCTATCTTGTTTTGGCTGCTCTTCCTCGTATTTGGATATTCGTGGGCGTGGGGTACTATTGTCGAGAGGCCGGTGGCAACAGCTGTGACTACACTCGCTCGACTAATGTTGGCTACCTCATGGGGTATTCGTAAGTTTAATTCTGATGATTCCCCCTTTGACATAACACACCTATTCTTTGAGGAGGTCAACTTCGTCAACTGTGTTTTTGGTTCCCACTTGTAACCGTCGGAGCGTTTTCTCGCTTTTCAGCCTAGGGAGTAGTTTTGCCAAGCCATTAACTTTGATCATTATGAGAATCAAGCGGAAAATAGCTTTTGTTCGCGTTGAGATGGTCAGTGCAGGCCTTTATATGACTGCCCTATACCTGGTCTTGAGCTCCTTGGCGAAATCTCTGATACCAGTTTGAAAGATATTATAAAGCTCTGTAAGTGGAATAGCAAAACTAAATGATGCAATCGGCTGTCTCTCCGCAGGCCCGGGGTCGGCGTTAGGGGTCTCAATCTGTCGCAACGCACCGGGAACAAGTGTGGTCGGTACGGGCATCTATCTGCCTCGAGTTGAATGGGTGGGTGATCCACATGTAGACCCTAGCACTTAATGTTCGGGAACTAGTGTTCTTAAGTGGCCCAACCGGCCGGCAGGCTTTTTAGCGGCCTGCAGATCAGGCCGGCCCGGCCGTAAAATCTGAGGCTTGCCTTGGCGCAAGCTATGCCCGGCCTCCATTTGAAAAGCCTACGCTGCAAAAAGCCTGGCGACCGACCGGGCCTGGTCGCTTAGGAACACTGTCCGAAAGATGTGGACGGTGCTGAAATGTGGCGTATCCCGGGCTCGCCGTAGGCATTGATTAGTCTCCGGATGCAATCTATGAAGGAAGAAGATTGGAACTTCTTTTCTGCAATTTTGACCTAGGCGAGAAGGTTTCTCAGCCTCCGGAGGGTCTAGATGGCCAATATTACATTCTGCGGGAGTCTTTTCCCACGGAAACTGGTGATCTTCCTCCGTCCATGTGATCGGAAGGCCTTCCTTTGTATATTCCGGATTTGATGGTGCGGGGTTCGATGGCGAGATAATACCCTTGGCAAGGCAATGGCTACAATTCAAAGATTCTTTCCGATACCCCAACATTGTGATTTCCGGCACCACTGTTGAGAAAATCGCACAGTTCCTACCACACGATTGCAATCGCAGCTCCTCAAAGGCCTGCTGAGATCCGATGCCGAAGATCCATCATCGCTAAAGGAGTCGTCCTGGCTGCCAATGTCGGAGCTGCTCAAGTTTTGCAAGGGCATCTACCCCTCTATGCACGATGATGAGCTCGACGATGTACATGGTCAGAGAGAGGATGGACCTAAGGAAGTTCCTCCTGCATTTCTGTAACGATTACCACAACCAGGCCGCGTTGGCCGGTGTACTGGTCAACATGGTGAGTGAAAGCTGTTCCACCGCCGAGTGCAATGCGGTAAGTAACCGCGGTATCGAGACGCTCTGACGCTATTTCCTGATCAGTTTGTGTATATAGCATTAAAAATGATGATGCCGAGAGGAATCGCGTTGCTGGTAGTATTGCGAGAACTGGGGAGGGGTGGCGGGATGTTGCTGGGTGGGCGGGGAGTGTAATTCCCCACTGCGCGTCAGAGTGATCATAGTATATCACTCACTCATGGAACCCCAGGTCTCGGTAGGCTCGTCTCGTCTGCAACGCTAGACTTGTCTGTCGGAATAAAGAGCGAGTTCGAAGTAGCTATCGCGTATTTATATTTGAGGTCGAATAATTGACAAAGTTTTCGTCGCTCAACAGTAATGGGTATTAAGAAGCATCAAATAGAGCAACTTGATCCGGCTTTAGTCTGTCACCGGAACGAGTGCCTGACTTCTACCAAAGTGAGGGATATTCCTCAATCACTCTTTCGTTTCCCATACATGAGGTACTGCGTGGGACCACCAGTTTGCCGACCTCTTCGCTGGACGTGAGAGTGAGGGGGAGGGCACGCCAATTTCAGCATGTAAACGCTTCGGCATAACTGCTATTACCACCGGTAAGCCATGCTAACCAGGTTGGATGATGAACCTGAGGCAAATGAGAAGTTCCCGAATGCCGGGTCTGAGTCCGACCTAGCTGCTCGAAATCTCATTCGCCGCCCTCCTTTTCGCGAACCAACGTCGGCCGTTGTCCCTTTGCACCTCCCAACACTGCAGGGACTAGGAATGAGGTTAGGATGTCGGTGGTGAAAAATAACACGAGCATGGCGGGAGAACTTCACTGACAGCATCGTCGATGTTCACCAGTTCCCCCTCCAACCGCAAAGACATGCCGTGTGCGTTGCATCTTGGATTGGAAATGTGCACCCGAGCGTTACACCCTGGGTGTGCAATAAGATCCATGCGAATTCATCATAGTTGCCAGGAGTCGTGAGAGAAGGTGGAAATGGTAAGTTCAGGAGGTGCTTGCGAAAGAGGAACTGTGAACGTGGTTTTATTTTGCCACAAGTAATTGCTTGCCTGCTTTCCTTCTATTCCTCTCTGTTGCATGTGGACCTGACCGAGCTGAGATTCAGCTTAAAACGAGCATGGCGGGTGTGCAAAACCGGCAACAGCGGGGACTTCTCCTTAATGTCGCCCCGAATCCCCTTTTGCTCGTCTGGTTCTCTGGCTCCTTGTGGGAGTCCACGCTCGGTTCATCTTCGTCGGAATGGGGCATCGCATTGTGACGATGAATGGCGCCTCTTCATACCCCATATTTATTGTAACCCCACCACGCACCAGGATGTGGTTACAAGAACAGTGACATGTCGAGAACAATACCAAATGTATTTTCATCTACATCCTATACCTCAAACACAAACTAAACCTCACCAAAAGTATTTCTGGCATTCTCGGAGGTCATCTTCCTCGTACGCTTGCTCGTATCTTACGTATGGGGACGATCGAGTTTCGTTTCGTCCACGCATAGTGGCTGATCGAACACCCCAACGAACGTTCACTTGCATGTGGCTTGTGAGTTCACATATCACATTACGCCTCGTAGAGACGGTGTGCCCCTGCCTTCTGACGTTTTTGGGCCCACCACCCTGGGGTGTGAGTTGTCGCTTCAAATTGCGGTTCTCTTGCAGGCTGTCTCTTTCAACCTCTGCTCATTCTCTTGAGTCGGTTTGGTTCGTATCCAGTCACGCTCCCGTGCATGGTCCCGCGTTTGGGCCGCCGCGGCCAACTCAGTTGCTTGTTGGGCCGTAACTTCGGCCTCGACGAGAAATCGACTGGGCAAGAAACCCCATTAAGGCGAGTGTTGATGCGATTGGTTTCTGACACGTTCGTTTCTCGAAGACCGGTAAACCATCCAGCTGAGGTTGCTGATGCTACTGTGAACTTTGGCGATGCTTCTACGTATCCCATATTAGTATCCACATACATTTGCACCGTAGGAAGACATATGCCACGGTTCTCAATATCGCCTTTGGTATCGAGTGCTCCACCCTTGTGGGTCCGCTCAAGGTGGAACCCGTTCTCGAGCTAGGATCGTACTAGCTCGTAATGAATCTTCACGTGTTGCAGCTCTGGAATATCGGCTGCTGCAAACACGGAGCGGATATTCGGCTTTGGAGGTATTGCAGCGGAGAGGGCTGTGAGAGAAAGAGAGAATTGTAATTTGAAATAAGGTATCACTGAAGAATCAGTAAGCGCTTATTTCAGCGGACTTGTCGGCCCCGATCGCCTCGCAGCATTCCAGGACTTTGTTTCCTCGGGTGGTAGCGGGAAGCTTAGGTTTGTCGGATAACCTTGTAGTGCGGGACGATAGTTTTCGTTGATAGATATCCTTGGATACCTGCACACTCTCAGCCCCTCGCCCTGCTAAAACGAGTAGGAATCCATACCCTGCGACTGAAAAGATGAATTAACATTGAATATAGGGTGATTTGGAGGGCTCTGTAATTATTCCATCATGTTTGTCCCTCATGTTGGTGTTGCCAGCTAAGCAGTGGGTAAGCATTCAAACAAGTACCACGCAGTGGGAGGAAAGGACAGTGGCAAGGAAAGAAGCAGCGGGGAATACAGACCCTCGTGCTCAAACACATCTATAGTCTGTTGCGAAATTGTAGTCCGGGATTAATTGCAACATATCGATTTTGTCAAAAAGGAATCGTCGATTGCATCAATCTTTGATTGCGTCAACTGCCGAGCTCAGTTGGGTCCGTATGAAATCTTTCTAATCCGTCATATCCCCTCCCAGATGCAGGGTGTTTCCGTCCATGAGCTAGGTGATAGTCGGGCTGACATTTTCCCTCTGAATCGATTTATGCAAGGATGGGTGAAGAGCATCGGACCTTCGGAGTCATACGTTGTTAAGCAGCTGCATCGAGGATTGATATCACCTCACCCGAAAAGCCAGGTAGGGTGATGATGTAGACACAGACATGTGAAGAAAGAGTGGCACGGACAATCCACTCTGGTCAGCTGTCTGGTGGGGGTTTAACGGTCGGAATGTCTCGCGACAGTTCGCTCCGGAAAGTTTGATGTCCTCATGGGACGGAGGCTTCCTGCTGCCTTGGGTTGAGCGCCTATTGTTGGCTGGAGAGGAGATGGCTGGAGCTCCGAGGAGCGGGATGGATGGTTAAGGTGGGGGCATTGTGGGGTGACGCGAAACCCTGATGTGACTCGCGTTAGCACGTGACTGAGTGGCGCAAGAAGTCACTGCGATCTGCATTGCAAGTGCCAGTTGGATCGGTGGCACTGAGACACGACATGGCAGAAGACTGGATGCTCCATTCGTTACCTTCGATTCTAATCACTATTTTTAGCGCTCCCCATGCCATGCGGCTCCAGGCGCGTGCGGCTTAGCTCCCGAAAGCTTAACTCAACCATCCCTCCCATCCTCCTCCCTCCACCACTCTCCCACCCACGATGCCCATAGTCCAAGCCTACGACACCTGGGGTCTCTCGAGCAATGCGACCCTGGCGCTGGACTCAAAAACCATCTCCTCCATGCCCGTCGCACACCGCATTGCCGGCCGCCCAAACCGCAAAGTCTCCTACCACCACAACGCACAAGCCGAAAATCACCACTTCGGCACAACGCACCCGATGAAACCTTGGCGACTCACCCTTACAAACCAACTCGTCCTCGGCTACGGGCTGCAGGAGTACATGGACTGCTACGCGACGCGACCGGCAACCGAGGCCGAGCTCGCCGAGTTCCACGGCGAGGACTACCTTAACTTCCTCAAGCGCGTCACCCCGGAGAATGCAGACTCCTTCATCCAGCAGCTCCCCCGCTTCAACATCGGCGATGACTGTCCCATTTTCTCCGGGATCTGGGACTTCTGCACCCTGTACTCCGGGGCGAGCCTGGACGCGGCAAAGAAGCTGCTTACCGGGCAGAGCGACATCGCAATAAACTGGAGCGGTGGGCTGCACCATGCAAAGAAATCGGAAGCGAGCGGGTTCTGTTACATCAACGACATCGTGCTCGCGATCCTGCAGCTCCTGCGCCACCACCCGCGCGTGCTCTACATCGACATCGACGTGCACCACGGCGACGGCGTCGAGCAGGCCTTCTTCTCCACCGACCGCGTCATGACCCTTTCCTTCCACAAGTACGACAAGGACAACTTCTTCCCCGGCACCGGCAACTTCGACGACATCGGCGGCGGCCCCGGAAAACACTACTCCCTCAACGTCCCGCTCCGCGACGGCATCGACGACGAGAACTACATCCGCCTGTTCAAGAGCATCGTCGACCCCGTGATCGATAACTACCGCCCCTCGTCCATCGTCCTGCAATGCGGCGCAGACTCCCTCGGCGCGGACCGGCTGGGTTGCTTCAACCTCAATATCCGCGCCCACGGCGCCTGCGTCGAGTTCGTCAAGTCGTTTGGGCTCCCGCTGCTCCTGGTTGGCGGGGGCGGGTACACCCCTCGCAATGTGAGCCGACTGTGGTGCTACGAGACGAGTATCGCGACGGATACAAATGTGGGCACAGAGCTGCCGCCGCAGCTGGGGGATGCGTTTAGGGAGTACTTTGCGCCGGAGTATGTGCTGCACCCGAGGCTGGGGACGGACGGGAGGTACGAGAATAAGAATTCGAGGAAGTATTTGGAGACTGTGAGACAGCGGATTATGGAGCAACTTCGGTACTTGGGTAGCGCGCCGGGGGTGCAGATGCAGGAGGTGCCGCCGGATTTATTGGGGTTGCAGAGCGAGTGTATTAATAAGGTGAAGGAGGATATGAGGGCGTAGCGAAGGGGGGTTTGTTTATAGCGTATTGATTTTTGGAGTTGTGGGAATGGGTAGAGCGGTGAGAAATTGATACCAATGTTGAGCACGTGCTGTGAAATAAATAATCTGTCTACGCAATCCGGAGACGGTCATCAGGTTGCTGAGGAGGAGAGTAGAGCGCGGTGGGTAGGGGGTTTGGAGCTGAAGCTGGCACTGAAGCGGTGCTGTACATATGGATTGCAACTTGTGAGAGTTTGTACGGTTCTTATGAGAGATTGCATTGTTGCTATGACCGGTTCTGTGGAAGGTTTGCGGAAAGAACTCGATGTAGCGGTGCTTTATCTCGAGCTCCTGTTCTTGAGGCCGAGGGTACAAGACTAAAGCTTGTTCGGCCCTATCCACCTAACCTCACCCGCCGTTACATCACCACCCACCATCTACATTAGACACATCATCCACACCGCCAACCCAAACTTACTACCCAATCCATACCTCCGTGGCTCCGCCATGCTCACAGCTGGTCTAGCTTACTAGCATTAATGTATGAACAGTTACCGTCACCGGCTATTTCGGGTAGTAAAATTTGTCTTTCGCGTTGCCTGAAAGTGGGGTATTTGTATGGACATTCGTTA
>Ga0307515_10002148_pt1 | contig 43265 bp, 40 predicted proteins | sample 17_EM_MG_FD_194513 | JGI IMG/M metagenome (GOLD analysis project Ga0307515, IMG submission 194513) | Populus trichocarpa ectomycorrhiza microbial communities from riparian zone in the Pacific Northwest, United States - 17_EM | ecosystem: Host-associated > Plants > Roots > Unclassified | place... | reverse complement strand
ATACACATTTTGTGTATATGACACTTTGTTGTCAGAGTCCAACTTGCAGACTTAAATTAATGGGACATTCTAGATCTGAGTTCATGTGGTTTATACTTGCCACTCAGCCACAGAATTCTGACCAATAAGAATCGAAAAAGACACATGTCGTCTCCTTATATGAATAATGAACAATCTAACCCATCACACGAGTAATGCCTGGTGTGGTTCTTGCACAACACACCATGAAGCCTTTCCATCGGTCCAGATTTGTGGTTGATCCGAAACTTCAGCTGATACAGAATCAGGAAAATGACAACCAGACTGCAAGGTGTGATCAGTGACTGGTGACACTGGAATGTTGGCTATGCAGATTGCAGGCGAGACAAAGAAGCACAGCATGAGTGCTGAGCGGGAATATAAACTGCGGACAGCCTTACACCCTTCCAGTGACACTACTTTGGTTCCGCGCCACATAAATTGTTCGCCGTCTCAGTCAGCATTCCTAGTCATGCTGTCACCGTCTTGGTAGTACTAAGTTTGACAAGTTTTGACAGACCCTCAGCAGGTCTCATACCCCATGAACCCAGCCCCCGGGCTTAGCTGCTTCGTACCAATCACGCTAGAAGCGTTGCGCACACGTGTGTAACTTACTCTGAATGAATAGCTACTTTCTAAACTGTCTGATCATAGCCACAGCTCTACACTGATGTGCATGTGTACGTCGCGACGTCGGGGTCAGTCACCTTTTCTTTACCAGCGCGAAATATCTACCTTCGTCACATTCAACAATAGTTCGGCGATCTTGGCGATCCGAATATCATGCTCAATGGTGTGCGAGACCCCAAACTCAGATAGTCCCGGAGATTTCGCGAAGAAATCTAGGCAAATAGGTAGTTTATTCTTTAAATTTTTAATATTTTGCTCTCTTGGTACCGGTTGGCTGGATTCAACAAACTATACCCAAGAGCGTAACATGTTATGGTTGTGACGACTATAACGTAATCCAACCATTACTCACTACAATACGGTCAAAAAAATGCCAGAATTTTTATATACTTATGGGTATTCATCCCCTGAAGTCCATGCCAATTTTTCTGATGGAGTGGTGTTGTGACTTGTGGGTTTGGATTTTTAATGTGGCAACCATTTTTATGTAAAGTTGTATAGGAAATTTAGCAAGCACTCAACTACAGCCCAAACAGTCAATGCAATTTCACCTGCAAAAACCTATGCCAAATCGTAGTATGTTCAGACTGTTCTACAACCTTCTCTGCCGAAGGACTAGGGGGGTGGGAGAGGGCTGTTGTCGTAAATAAAAATCCGTCGTCACATACGACCATAATCATACGGCCAAAGGATTTATCTTTACCTCGCCCCCGGAAAAAGCACCACGGTGCAACCAACATATGCATGGATGGGCTGAACTGCGACCATCTGTTTCATTTAGTTTTGTCCCCTTTTCCGACCTCCCCAACTTGTCTTCTCCGCCCGTGCACTGCAGAGGTATTGTCACTCGTGAATATGTAGATTCATGTATAGGTTCTCCTCAACCGCTTATTTATGGTTCATAATCCTCGGGCTAGGGTTTAGTACCGAAAGATGGATGCGGCTGAGTTTCTCACCGAATGATGAATCTCTTCCTACCCTGAGTAACAGGTGGCGAGCATGGGCACGCATTGCTAGATATATGCTTCGTAATTTGGACAGAACGATATCGCGATGTAAGCTCGCAAACTAGCCCTGAACTTCGCGAGCTCAGGGAGGGTGCTGGGTTCGGGCTAGGGGGCGGCGGGAGTGTCTATACGCCACGGTACAGGCTGTTCCGCAGCGCCACTCATCCATCTCGTATCGCTAATGGACAAAGCAATACCGCATCCTGTATATCCGCAACCTTTTCTTTATAGCTCCAAATGGATGATTGAGAAATATACCGGTTCTGCCTTCCTGGTATAAACACTGCTAAAGATAGGAGAGGCAAATGTCAGTGGTGCTACCAAGAGTGGTGATTGGCACCGCCATCAGAGTCTAACTGAGGAAATGAGATCTGGTCTGTTCCAGAAGGGTATAGTTTTTGTCTCCAGAGGTTTAGCTAAACGTTACAGACCTCAGGTTCTTCGATTAACCTTTCAGGAACTATATAGCTGACAGGTCAAACCGTTTAGTTTGCGGAGGTGGTGACTGACTCTATTATCCTAAATTCCATCCTTTTGCTTTTTAAGTCTGCCTTGAGTAAGGAATTTGATTGGTATCGCAAACATTGAGTGACTGAAATCTTCCCTGAATTACGTGTTGTGACCGTTTTGAGAAGTTGGTGGAGTCTGTAAGACTAAATCTGTACCCCATAGCATTAGCTGTGTGTATGCTCCTAGTGGATGGGTTTCATTGTAAGCTCATTTCTGTACATATTTAAAGGCCCAAAAGCGGAATCATCAGTACCCAGAGGTATAAAGCGAGAGGTATCGAATGAAGTTGTGTCCGACAGATGGTTGTATAAGTTCTACTCTAGGCTTCTATTTGCTTCCGGAACTAGAATATACAGACAGAGTGCATCTACAAGAGTCTGGCCAGGGCTGGGTATATTATACGTAATAAGGCCCAAATCCGTCTATCATTAATATAAAGCGTGCTGATGATGGACATAAAACAGCACGAGAGCTATGAATACAAGAAAGGAATACCATGACCGAAAATTTAAAACAGCAAAGCAAATTTATTTATGAACGTGTACTTAGGTTCAAATAATCGGCTGTCCTCGCAAACCAACCTCGCCGAACACTCTGGCAACTAACGTTCCCTCCATTTTTCGGATCTGTATCTGTGACAGGTGTGCCGTGGGTCGCTTGAGAAGTTGAATTCGTTGGAATTCTTTGGGGTTCTTCATAGAATTTCTACTACTATTAAAAGGCTGTGTTATGGACGGAGACAATTACATACCTCTATCTTTTGTGGATCCCATGCGAGTTTTCTGAAATTTCGTGCGCGAACTAACTGTTCAGCCAGCCTTTGGATCTTCTCCTTGACAGGCGCCGTTTCCAGATACTCGTTTGTGCTCCCCTTCATCTCCCGCAAAGTCGCTTCGCCTTTCTTCCACTCGTCCAATTTTACTTTCCCAAGGCCTGCTGCATCCATGCGATAATAATCGAATCCGTCACGCTCTGCAAGTCCGTGCATATCGGTTTCAATCCCCCTCACATCGGTCCATCGTTTGAGTGAGTCCCTTATGAAGCGTCGATAATGTGCCATCATCCGACGGCGCCCATTGTAATGATCTGAACGTACGTTTTTTCCGCCACAGTTTCCACCGGCTATCTCCCCAGTACCGATAGATAACAAAACCGCAATAGGACGTTCGATACCCTGACGAGTGCGGTGGTACTCGGTCACCTCGTCGCGCGCTAGTTTGCTGGGATTGTTATACCCCATGCCACCATCAATAAATGTGCTTCCTGTGCAGTTAGGGTTCGCAATTAGCGGGGTAGTTTCTAAGTGTACAGTGTTAGATCAACATACCGTCAATGTTCATGGCAGAAAAGTAGCGGGGTGCCGCCGTTGTTGCTCTTGCAACTTTCCAGATACGGGTATCGTATGCCCTCCCAGGATTTCGGAGGATTCGGAGGTTTGAGTTGCCATGTGACCGATGATCGTACGTACGGAATAGAAATTCCGTTAAGTCGTCCGAAGTCTCCTTGACAGCAACAACAACTCTAGATGCTCTAAGTTAGAACATACTCATACGCTTTGAGGTTGGTCCCATACGTTCTACTTTGGTCTTGTTCAAATGCCGGGTAGCGGTTATTTAGCTGGCCGTCAGTTTCTGATTGCCCAACCAATTTGTCGATAATTCCTTGTAATAGTTTCTCCAGTTTCCGGCAATCATACTTCGATCTTGGCCGCCATAACGGGCTCTTGAGGTGCATCCACCGAGGCTTGCCAAATATTTCGTTCCCTAGCCTAGGGTACTGGGCAAGACAGTCCTCTACACTCATACGAAGACGTCCGAGCATTATCGCAGACAGGCTAAATAATATGAATATCTGTCAAAATCGTTCACACCCCTAGAGAAGACCTCACATACCCTCCTGTACTTGTACCGAAGAAATAATCGAAGTAATGGCATGGGAGTGGTAACGGCGCCAGAGGATTCTGAGTGGAAGTGTAGTCAGAGTGGCTGCTGGTGGGTGGTGCATCGGCAATTTCGATGCCATGGATTGCTGTGCCGTTTGGCTGGTTTATGGAAGTTGATGCATTCCCTTCTAATTGGGCTGCCTCTTCTAGTTCTGCGATTTTTTTCATAAGTGCCTCCAAAATTAGAAGGCTCGAGTAACCGCGTATCCCGCCACCATCTTCGACATCTATTAGCTCGCTGTGAGCCCAAGGGCAATGGACTGGAGCTTACCCAAGGACAGAACATGCTGGTTTAGGGCCTGATTGTTTTGGTCGTAGTCTACTGTTAGGCCCAAAGCATCCGGTGATGCCCGAGGCTGTAAAACATTGATTTCTTGGTTACTGGACATTCTTAGAACAGGGGTAGAATACAAGTGCATTTGTTGTGCGATCTGATGGACCTACAGGATCCCGAAGCATTTAAGTATGAATCATGTTACCAGCGAGAGCTGAAGATATTTTGACAAAAGCTCCGCAATTATCATGCATAGGCTATGTAAGCCAGAAGTGCTCATCCTCCGAAAAAGAAACTGAGTCTGAAAACCTAAGGATTAAGGCTGTGTGTTTTCCATTTATCTCTGCTCTTACTTGCGTTTAGGCACTGTGCTTTTTAAAATACATAGCCGCCAGGCGTTACTACGAGGCACTGCAGCCCTGAGGAAGTGGTTGGTTACTCCAGAATTCAGTTAGGAAAATTGAGGTAGGTGTAGAGTAGTGAATACTTAGGTATCATATACGCCCCCTTGTAGGACATATTCACGGAAAAATTTAGTTGGCTAAAAATGGCCGTTGCGGCTACAAAGCGATACTCCAATGGTATGATTGATCAGTTTATTGCGCGAAATCGGCGGACGACCAAGGAGATTGAGGGATAACTGTCAAAACTGCTTCAAAGAGAGTGCAGATTTAATATTTCCTAACCACCTCACCCTGGAACCAGCTTCTCCTAAACCTGGCAGATCTTCGTGCGGTGAAATCACTTCGATATACCACTATGAAATAAAGAGATCTACGCAACAATTGATTTTCTGCTGACCGACACCCCATTTTGAGGAGCCCTTTTTTTTGTAATCGTAGCTTTCTTGGATCTCGATAGGATTTGTTCATCGGTCTAGTCATGACGTCGAGAGTATTTGAACGAAGTATGCATGTTGCTTTGAGCATAATCACCGTCCGGTATTTGTTGGCTGACGTATTCATGCCGTCGGTTTGTGTGCTAGCCCTGGTCAAGTTATGAGACAACCTCAGCCAGCACAGGATCTGTTTGGCATCAGCCTCATGAAACCCCGCCTGCTTCATGATGACTGGTGCCTGATCAGATATTTGTCCTACCCTACCTTCTACTGGGGCAGTGAAAAGAACCAAAATTCCGAGTGGCTGAGACTTCACTTTACAACACAAGTTTCAGCCGCTTCCATGTTTGAGTCGGCATTCATCGACAACTCCCTACAGAACAGCCGCGAGTACCAACCATAATTAAGATCATATATGACGTCCCCTTACCTGGACACTTGTAAGCGATATGTAGAGTACATCAGAATGTCGAATCTCTTGATTAACCAATATTTATACTGGACCCTCGCCTAACCGGGCGGATTTAGGCGTTCGTTATAGCAAGAGATAATAATGGTCCATTCATATAGAGTATCAGCCTAAGGCAGTATAATGTATCTTCGCGAAGGCAGAGTGCGCCTTGGAAAACGCCCAACCAAATGCAGGTGATCGAAAATCGAATGAGACAGCTGCCATACATGTCCCCGTGCGCGGCAATATCCCTTGGCCAATCATATCGACTACCATAATCCCTGCAGTTCTCTATTTGCATGAAAGCTAACTATTGTTTATGGGGGTTGTGGTTGTATATTTGCATATAAGGTTGATCTGGTCCCCCGAGTCTCACATCCACCCACATCAATCGATTCTAGTACGCAAATCATTATGTCTAAGGTCATTGTCTGGGATCCCGAAGTTCATAAACTGTTTGTCCTAGGTGCAGAGGATGTCCAGAACTGTGAGTATCGTCTCTCCTGGTCGTAGTGGCCAACTAACCTTCCGATTTTCACAGCGTCTTACTTTCGGAGGGCAGAGCGCGATCTGCCACGGTGGGGTTGGAGATATGATGTCTACCTCCGTGGTGACTCTGTGGATTTCGCCTCACCGCCGGCGTCTCCAACGATACAAGGCGCTTCCCGGCAGAGCTCGAACAACCTAAACCCAAGTACACGGGTTTCTTCCCCAGGGCCCAATGATGACGCCAAATTTTCGGAATTCATCGGAACTGTGAAGCTGGGCAGTTTACCGAAATCCACAACAATCAGAAGGGGGTTGGGTTTAGTGGATAGTCGGTTATATGTCAAAAGCAATTGTAAGTAGTATACATACGGCACATTGAATACTTTGCTAACGCCAGTCGAATTCAAAGCATAGCTTCATTAGTGACGGTTCTTCTAAACTATCGAGCCTCGGGCTAGTCGACTTATTGTATCTGAACGGAAACTACTCTGAATACTTGTTGAATTTAAAGGAAGACTCAGGCGTTAGATAAAGCTGCAGTGTTGGTGTGGAGTTTGGGCGATCGTTTTAGGGGGGCGTTATGGTACATAGATTATTCTTGTTCTATATTTTGTCTTTATCTATGCTCTAGACGAGGTGTACAGAGCTATAGATATTAAGGGCACTTTATTCTATGGAGAAAGAGGTTTTTGCTCAATCTTGTTCTCCATCTGTTGAGATAAAATCAAGTCCTCCGTTCTGCTGGGTTGTTGGTTGGGGGGGAGAAGTGGCCAAAAAAAAAGCAAATAATAATTGGCTCATGGTGAAAAGCACTTTGCCGTTTGGGTGGAATAGTGCATTCTTACTCATCCTAAATTTCTTCCAAAAATGACAACTGCAGTCACCACTAGAAATATCGATCAAAGGCTCCATCAGCTGTTCGGACCGGGATGGGAAAAGCAAATTTTTCTGCTACCCATGATAGTCTTGACGTAGCTATATGGCGAAGCATATCCACCGACTCACATACAATAATTCATGCGACCTATATCTGAATTTGTCACATTACGCCTCACCGTCTACTAGGGAAAACAAAATAGTACAATAACCTGCACGTGACGAATCTACGGCCGCCTGACGTTAACCGGTGGCTCAAAATACCTAGTAATGTTAACAAGTTTACCTGTGCTCCATTACAGTCTGCATGCAGTTTGGAGCCTGAGTATCAATGATGGTAGAGTTTTCGCTTCCGGGGAACCCTTTGTGGACAGGACACTAGAAATGTCATAAGTTCGTCGCCCTGCAATTTTGCCGTGCTCGGGAGACCAAAAATTCTACACTGGGGGGTTTGAAACTTGAGGCAGTCAGCGAAATTTATGGGGTTTTGAGTGTTCTACATATCTGTATGGGGCGTGATTAGATGGAGCATTGATAAATTCCATAAATAACCCCGGCAATGAATGATACGAATAGCACTTGTTGAGTACCGGGCGATTTTAGAAAAGTTGACAAAAGAATTCAAATCATGTCATAGTAACGTCACGTGAATAATATTGGAATGTGATCCGAGTCACATGATGACATCAGCAGAAAGCTTTTTGTTTTCTGCTCCAGGTAACTGGGGTGTCTTCTGTATCTTCACCATTCGGCTTGTTCACACTTAGCTTCGTATAGTCACCTCTGTACTGCATGAGGCTTGATAGCGCACCCTCAAACCACGCTCACGCGCACCGTACGATGGTGGATTCGTAGTCACTACTCCAATCTACATGCATATAACCCGAGGTACAGGTCGTTGCTGTTATCCACTGCCCAAAAATTTTCGAAATTAGTACCCAGTTAACGTTCCCACCTTGAAGCGACAACCTAAAGCAAGTATGTCTAAAAGTCCCCACCATTCTAAAGTATCTAAACGCCCCATCCAATGATCACTGCTAGCATTGGAGCTGTTGGCTTTCTAAAGTCTGTCATTTACTTTCTCATAAACGAAGTGAAGTCTCGTCTCCAGAACAATTTGTTCTGTCAAGATGTTGTGTCATATCTTGGGGGCGTTAAGCGCAGGGATAACAACCAGGTGGCTCAGACTTGCTATTCGAGTGGATCCAACCAATTGTATGTTTTGGTTCTACATGCCCGCTATATCACTGAGACCTAAAGTGATACTCGCGTAAAGATTTGTATTTGAACAGAAATGGTCATCCACTGCCGGCATGCCACAATGTCGCGCTAATACACCGCACCTTTTACCGTGGGCAAGAATTCTACGTCAACATGCACAGCGCTGCTGTATATTGCCCAGATCGCAACGTCACTCTGCTACGTGGTTTAACTTCTAGAAAATGCTCAAAAAAGAAAATATGTACCCACAAATAAGGAAAGAAAGTCATATCACTGTACAGCCTTACATCGCAGAAAGTCCAACTCATAGAGTCGAAACTTAGATAGATAGATAAAATTTACAAGGTTACAATTCCAAGAATAGGTGAGTGTGCATATGCTGGAGAAAAGATAGCACTTAGCTACCGGGACAGCAAATCTCAGTGCACTACGGTCAAGTTGTAGCAGCAATCGCTGCAGGTCGCAGACGCATATACATCCAAATTCTGACTCTTCCTCATCCTTTTTGTACATCTGCAACTTAAACAACAGGCTAGCTTTGATTGCAATTGTAACTTAGCCCGTAGTCTGTCGCTTTCGTTTACCGCTGATAATCAGTTAACAGCAAAGTATCCATCCCAAACTAACGACAAACATAAACTGCAGCAACAAAGAGCCTTCAAATTTCACAAGATAGGAGAACAAACCGGGCCGGGTCGTCAGCTACGCCAGCACACCTGCAGCCTCCACCTCACCAGCATCACCCTGCTCTCCTCGTTTGCTTTGCCTAGATTAGCTCAGAACCGGTCTTGTTGGGTTCTCATTGGATCCATCATTCATCCGCACTGTATTAGTTCAACTTCAATTCCACCGCTTGAAATTTTTTCACGTGTCACATGATCCTGCACGTGCCACACCTTAACTTGACGTACCGTCACGTGGGCACTACTAAAACAGGCAGAAATCTCAACTGTTACTTCTAAACCACCACCGGCCCCCAAACAGCGCTGGAAAGCAAGATGTTGGTCTAAAATATCAGTTGAGCCATCCTGAGTATGTGCGGAACTTGAGGCTAAGGAGTCGCGTTATTTATCTGTATAGAGGTACAGGAAATATAATGCCACGTTTGAATTGGCCATGGATGGTCATCGTTTCATTAAACCACCACGGAGATTTTGACAAATGGCGAAATTATTTGGTTTTAAACTTGGGAAAGGGTTTCATTCTAGGAGATACTTAATATATTAATACAGAAATTCGAAATCCCTGAATTTGTTTTGATTTTTGACCGTTCGCGAAAGCACCAACACCGAAAACGACCTTCAAACAACCTGAGCTCCCCGTGACCTAAACCCTAACTCTAGCCTCAAAACTCAAAAACTCTGTATGGATTTGTCTCGTGCCCAGCCTCCAGTGGTGTTTACCGCTCGTACCTCGTTTATCCACAGAGCGAGCCTGCGAGTGAAGGCAACGAGAGTTTGGGGACGAGACAAGCGCTAACCAAACCAGGGAATACCTTATATCCGAGTGTACATGGTACTCTACCCTAACTGCAAAAAATTGCCATTTTGAGTGAACGTCGCTTGGCATTCAACAAGGACCTTAAGTACTTATTACAATCACTGGGTACGAATAAACCACAAAAAAGTCGACTATAGTAAATGCTTTATTCTGATAAGAGATGGTTAATATCGATTGCTTCGATACCTTCGAGGCCTCACTCTCCAAAGGCGGCACTACTATGGCAGAGTCAGACAATGCTCGCGCCGAGCCTACATTTGCGAACGAATAACGCTATGCGATGTTCCCGCTAGAGATCTAACACACACGATTAGGTTTAATTCAATGTAGAAGCAATAATGCTGCTGTGGGTATTGTAGAGCTTTGTGTCAGAAGCATAGCTAGAACCTCTATTTATGATTCTTAGCAGAGATCTCAATCCCACGAGAAAGTGTACCTGCAAAGATGCTGTTAATTGTTTTCTAGTGTCTTCTACAGAGGAAAATAATAAAGAATTTTCGCTCATCTCACTATCTCCGTACTTAGATCTTCTGGCCATACCGGCTTGTCCACCCCATTTCCCCTCGTGCCTACATTGTACCCCAGTTCAACCTCGCCCTGCGAGAACTGCAACACCGGTTTCGGCATCCGAAGTTTGATACCCAGCGCCTTGGTTTCTCGCTCTATGAAAAATTCAGGGTTAAAGATGATGCTTTCAGAATTCTTCCTGAGCAGGTGGATTAATGTTGGTATCAGCTTGAGCATGTTTTCGTTGTGACGGAAGACTTGGCGGCCATGGCTGTCCCAGACCTTCTCCCAAACTGGGTGCGGATACTCTCCGCAGGAGTTTACTAGCCATTGGGAATAGTAGTTTAGCGCAATCTATGATGGTTAGCTGCTGATTGTTTCATCGGGCTGGCAACCAAGCTCAGAGGAGGAGGTAGCTTACGTCGACTACATAAGAACCGCCCTTCTCGGCACGCTCGATCAATGCTTGCAGTATAGCCGTTGAACCTACGGCTCCTGTGGAGCAGTCGGAGTTTGGAAAAACGGGGGTCACAGGCTCGTCATAGCCCATCGCTCTTCCAAATTCGAGAGACACACCGCAACACTAATATCGTCAGCATGACAACATATTCAATAGGCACCTTTATCCAACGTACCGCATCACTTATTTGCTGCCAACCCGACCGCGTTGACCATGGTCCGTACCAACCCTAATATAACCATCAGTATTTATAAGTACTCCATTGCAATGGACAGCCTACATAGCAATTCTCCCGTGCATAGATGATCCCTTTGGTTCGCTTCTCACACATTCGCAGAATATCTTCCTTGCCGAAACCCCATTTCTGCATGACCCCCGGACGATACCCATCCAACACGACATCCGCCTCCAATATCAACGCCCTCAATTGATCCCGGTGTTCTTGCTGTCGGAGATCCAATTCCGCCTGCCACTTTCCCCAACTGAGATCAGGGAACAGGATACTCATGTCAGTGATATGGGGAGCAGTAATCCGCATGACACTCGCCCCGAGCTCCGCCAGTTCTCTCGTGACAGTGGGTGCAGCAATGATCCGTGCGAGTTCCACAACTTTAAGTCCGTACAACGGTCTTTTGATTGATGTTCGGTCTTCAATCTGAGTCCACCATGTTGGTGGTTGCTCCGCATTTGCAATGTGATGGACCTCGTAGAGACCAACGTGGGCGTTTGCCTTGCCGTGTTCCGACGCCAGGTATTCTTCCTTGCTCCAAGCGATCGTCCCAGCCTGTCGGTAGCGGTCGTTCATGAGCGTGTCGATTTCTGCAGCATCAAGCTGCGCTACTTTCTCTTCATAGGCTTTAACCGCCTCCTCCATTGTCTTCGGAGGCGGCTCGATATGGTGCGGCAGTCCTAGCGTTGTCTGGGTTGGTTTTGGATTCAGGCTCCCGTGGATGTGATAAAACCTGCCGTCCCTTGTCTTGTAAATGTTCGTCGCCATACACCCGTGCAAGTCGATGCTCGAATTGTGAAGATCCTGTTTCGAGAAATACTTGTGAAGTCGCGCATATGAAGTTGGGTCCCGGATGTCGGTGAGCGGCTCGCCAGTGAGCGGATCGAGTACCTGCGTGACTACCGCAGACATGATGAAAAGCTGCGCATGATCGCTATTCCCGAATCAGCTGGTGATTTGTGCAGCCCACTCGGGATAACATGGTGTTACGTGTTGATTTTGATGGTGGGATAGTCAACTAAGCCGTATTTGCGCTTGAGGAGAACGTTTAGCATTGCCCCTTGGAACCCTTTGATCGCAGAGATGCTCTCGGCGAAACGCCAGTTTATGGGGATGACGGGAGATGCATTGCCTTCGTAGACTATGTGCTCCGCTGCTTCGCGGAGCTCGGAAGGTGCGTCTTGGTGAAGGCGGTTGTTGATGATGCCGTCAATCAGTACTTTCGACGCCTCCGAAGGAATGGAGTATTCGAGATCGGCCATCTTGTTGTGGGGTTGATCAAGCGAGAGAGATGCGGAACGCAACACTATATGGACTGCGGAGACTTGTGCAGGGGTGGAGGGTGCATAACAATAATTGGGAGCTTGGCGGTGCGGGGGGAATTCGGCCGATAATACACCCGTACATTAGGAATAGTACTGGGTAACACACCCACGACGTTATCGTACCACAGCGAAGCTGCATCGTTCGTAGGCTTCTAGGGCCATAGGTGGGTGCGTTGCTTAGGCATTAACTAATACACAAACACGATAAATCACACGGCACGTGTCTCAAGCCGGTACTGGTGCGAATGTTCTCCACGGGTGACTGGAAGGTGCAATTGTGACTCACCGAAAGAACGGGCCGGGAGTGCGCTGATATGGGTGTCGAGTGTCGGCCATATCGATGAGTGTGCAAAGAAGATACGTGTTGTATTTCAGAAGGATGATGATGGTTTATTTCTCTCGGAAGAGCTTTAAGTACTTATCAACACCCGCTTCACGTGGCGTGCGTACATAAGTAGAGTCCTTCATTATATCACCCACTGCCCAAATACCATAATAAGGCGAGAGTTCTTGGGCATGATTTGGTCTGCAAAGAACATACAGAATTTTAAGTCGGCTTAAAATCGCAAACAAGTTCGATATATAGCTCGCTCTACTCTACAGTCTCTGCATGCGCATGTAAAGACGAGATAGAATAAATGGCTACCCCGCATCGAACCTTAGTTCTCTTATCAAGGCTCTCAACCTAACATCAATATCGGAGCCTAGAAGCCCAGTTCAATCGGAATCAGTCACATTCTTCGGCGTATAAACGCTGAGTCCAAGGGCCATACATATGGAACAGGTATCATTCCCAAATAGTAGGGCGTCCGGGTGCGGGGACTGCCACATCACAAGACCACACAGTGGGGCAAGGCACGTGAAGCGGCCTAATTAGAACCCCATGGCTCGGGTTCAGCTAGGTTTCATGATTGGAGGAAATTACAGGGTATTATGTACACCCCGAGATTTCCGTACTTGATCGTAGACGTAGCTGAGTTAACTAAGCTCGAGCCAATATGACTAAAAACCAGGCCGTATACGACTACTAAACGCAACTGATGACAATTGAGCAGGCGAACAAAGAAAGTTTGATGGCAGTTAAGGCAGAGTAAGATACGCGAACGCTTATAGGCTTCCCTTATCGCAAGTGAACCCAGCGGTTAAAACTGTACGCAGAATGCAGCCTCTCTGCAGCTTACTGCCAGTTGGGGTCGGGGAGCACACCGAATGTATCGCGTCAGGATACGAGCACTGAAGGCGAAACTCGACCAAATACTGCGTCCCGTGGATCAGAAAGCACATTTGTTAGCTACCATAATGAAATTATTAACATTCGGGATTCCGCGATATATAAGACTGGGCATGTGCTAGGGAACCATACGTTCATGATGTTCAGATGACCCCGCAGTTTCTAGCATCATTGAACCATGAACTGTATATCCGGTCGAGGTTACGTTCGTATTATCAACAAACTTCGAGCTGAAAACACATGATCCGTCATCAACGGCTTTTGCCAGGATACCGAGCCTGAAACTCACGCTGCGTTCGTCAGCACTTCGCTTGAACCTTACTATTAACTCGCTACTGCAGAACTTGTTCCTCGCAGGCTAATTGTTCACGCCGTGAGATATTGCGATGACTCGAAGAAATGTTCTAGGACCTGCCAATACTTGATCCAGACGATCCCGAGTCAACACCTCTTAGCGGCAAAGATCATGTGAACCTGCCGAAATATCTGGATGATAACCCTGATCTTGCCTTTGTAGTGTTCAAAATTTTGATGCCGGCGAGTACTCAAACACTCAGGCGCAGTTACTGCACAGAGAGCGTCGCGTTCAGGGGATGATACAAAAGTATATGTGGTGACCAAACCTCCCCAAAATTGTACTACGAGCATATACAGATTGTTTCTACAGACCTTGCTTCTGTACTGAGAGAAGTAGTTAGCGCGCACCCTGAGGATATATGTGAGAGCCCTGCAGTAGGGGACTCAATGCATGCGCCGTACTTGTTCATCTATCATCACCGACACATCACCGCAAGACTTTCCGTTAAGGCGTTAATATCAGAGAGAGCCAACTGAAAGCACTTCTGGAGTATGTTTTAATGGAGCAACGCGGAGCTTATGATGAGGTCGATTCTTTGTTCGCTCCCCATAAGGTTTCTGCTAGGTATCTGCTCCAGCTCTACCGCCCTGGGGATATTATTTTTGTCTCTGGATGGCGTTCATGCGGTTCAAGCATATAAAGTCGGCCAGTGGCCTCTTGATCAATGGCCAAGTCAAGCGCACCTCACTCCGTTTATATTACTAGTCGTAGAGTTATGATATAGACACTATGCAAAAGTATTCGTGATCCGTGCGCAGCACACTAAAAATAGACAAAAATCGCCACATTTGAACGACCAAATGTAGGCTTTAAGCAGTGGTGATTGAATTAAGAATTTGTCTCTTATTTCGCCATCATCTAAATAGACAATTACCAAAGTTTCAAATTTTTCGAACCTTCTAGGGTGTAGATATGGCCATCTCAAGTCACCCCAAAGTTATCAACACTACCAGATTTGGTAAGTAGCCATACAAAATGGGCTAGCTGTTGTGGGCTGGAGATTTGAATACTCTCGACAACCACAACTTGTATGAATATTGCCCAAAATTAGTCTTCTATAACGGGGCCATTTTCGCCTTTTTTTAGTGTAGTGCGCATGGATCACAAATACTTTTGTTTAGTGTCTATAGGTGGTTTCAGAAGGAGAGTCATATATTAACTATATCGCTGTCACCTGACAGACCACCCTTGTTACCGACCTTGGGGTGCATCCATTGCGATACTCTGATAGAGATCTTTGCAGCTCGTTTCTATCCCGTGGCAAAGTCTTCTGGGGTTGTAGGTTCAAGATATTGATCCGTAACAACGGCAGGGACGTACTACAGGAAGAACTCAACATACAATCCTCACTACCCCGTTGTCTGTATAGCTACTTATCCTACTTAGATTGACAGTTGATTCATGAAGATGCATAGGTCGACGTTTCCAACGCAGTTAAATGTACGGAAGGACGCTTTGGTCCAGAAATATGGAGAGGGATGAACCACTGGACGGAAAGTTTCACCTGCTGCTACCTACGACGATCCAATGCTTCAATCTGCGCGGGGGTAAATAGGGTCTGTGACTCTCTGAGCTGGGTATATAATTATTGACGCTGGAGAATAGTCAAGCTCATGGTCGACCACATACTCCCAATCGAATGGAACAAGCAGGCGTTCGAAAGTCGCCCAGAACCAAAGAACTATGAGATAAGCTAGTGATAAAGTCAGACCAGAAAGGTTTGGATCTTCTCGGCCCGAAACTTGAACTTGCCGACTTGCCCGACTTCATATCCAGTGTGGCTAGGCTGGCTCAGAATCCTCTTTACCAGGTAATTTGTGGTGACATCAGCGCCACTGCTGAAGGGGTTGAGAAATACCTTAAAAGCATTCTCTTCCTTGGGCGAACATGGGATTACGGTAAGTTAGCTCGATCCTACAATACAACCTTCCCGTCTAAACAAAGGTCACAGTTGTGCTGTTGGACGAAATAGGTGTCTTCTTGGAAGAGAGGTCTCTTTAGTATTTGCAAAGAAATGCTTTGGTCTCTGGTATTTCCTTCGCCACATAATCTGGTTCAAGTGCCTAACTTATCCTAGTCTTCCTCCGCGTTCGAGAGTACTACGAGAATATTGATCTTAACGAGCAATCGCATCAAGGCATTTGACAAACATTCACATCAAAAATTCAACTCGCCATTCATTATCCACCTTTGGAGGAGGAATAGCGCAAGAAAATATGGAAATTTTTCTTCAAGATACTCTATGACAACGGCGTTGATGCCCGCTTTGAAAATCTCGAGAAGCATCTCGAACAGCTAGCTTAGTACGACGTGAATGTAAGTTCAATCCCGTCGTTTTAGCTCTATTCTCGTTTGAATGGGGAGGGATCCACTATGTATAACTGGTTTCATTTAGAGCATACTGAGGGGTTTTGGGTTCAAAGTTACAGTCATTTCAAGATTTCTATACATTCGCCACAATGTATGAAGCAACTTTTGCAAATGATAATATAGAAAGAGAATCTTATTCAAGATACTGACTGAAAGAGAGGACAAAGGAGAGTCCGTATACAAGTCTGAGCGGGCGTACACTAGTAAAACATATATTCGACTACACTCTGCCGGCATTTTGACTCTGGCTAGTACCTTTGGCATCCGACTAGTATCCAGTCTTTCGATAAGCCGTAATGTCTTCTGTTACCATGCGCGTACGCCGGATAAGATCGGATAGTATGTTCAGTATGCAGCTATTTTTGCAAATGGTTATCAGTATCTAACGATCGTAATTTTACGTATGTTCATAGCTGCTGAAGGGGTGTGAAAATGCATGTTTGTTGGGGCGCTCTCGTTCGAGAACTGTTTCCTCCACTCCCCGTTCCCACCCGCCATCAGTCAAGCGAGTACGGGGTTCAACACTTTTCCTGCATATCTTAGTGGTGAGTTAAAAGCGAGTATCGAACCATGGAAAAACCGCCGTAAGGTCACCTAGGAAAAGGATGAGGCACCCCACCTAGTTTGCTTGCAGTTTTACCTTGCTCACCAAGCGTCACTCGCCAAATGAAAAATTCTCGGTGTTACGATATGGAAGTTGGGGAGAACCGTGTGCGTGTATTCTATGGTACAGAGAAGAGAGAAGGAGAAATACTCGAGATATATGGACGAGACATCAACCCCTGCAGCAGTCACCGTGTATCAGATCTGTAACATATCTCCGGCACAAGTATACCGTAACACTCGGTGTTACTTTGGATGCTTTATTGACTTGATTGATTGATCTCTCGAGGCCAGAAGGCCCGTATATATACAGACTTGTCTCCCATATTCTCAGCCATATTCGTCTCCATATCTATCTCCGTTTGTTCATCCGTTTGCACTGATATGAGCCGCTCTGTACTGATACGAGCCGCTCTCCTGAGGCATATCTTCATACACCAACTGCATATCAAACGGACCTGAGCCGTGAGGCTCACGATGCAGGTACACATGCAACACTCGGATTAGGGTTTTAATATCATTACCAGCAGGTATCTAGTGCTTATCTACAGCCGCCGTTATCCTAGATACCCTGATAAGAACACACGCCAATTAAAACTGGCTGGAGACGCCTTGCCCGAGGTCGAGTACATATGTAGCGGAACTTCTAAGATATATATAGCACAGAGCTAACTCTCATGATAAAACTGCTACGGCCCGGGCTTTCGGTAGATATAAAGAAGCATGCGTTCGATTGCTGAAATCATATTCGCCAATGAGTTCCGATTCGAGGACTGCGTCTGAGAAACATAGGACTGAATCAAACCAAGATGTTCAGGGGACTTTTAAGCATTCCACACTGTAAATACCCGATATACATCCATGGCCAGGATCTAGAACTTGTACGTTTACTACAGCACGTATATGTGTTTCGCGGGGATGTCTACGGTATGAGTGGCCATGCAATGAACGTAGCGTCGCTAGGTAGCAATGATGAGACTCTTCCACCTGAAAAAGCCACTCTCTGGGTAGAGCTCGTTGAACTTGTGAGGGGATGAAGTGTGGCTCTCTTCAATGATGCGAAGGGAAATAGATCCGGCAAGCAGAGGCGAAATCAATACCATTATTATATAAGAAATAAGGGAACATCGTCACACATTTGACAGCAATGTCTGAGCCTAAGCTTTGGCCGGCTCCATTTTTGTCCGGAAAAATGGAGCCGGTTTATACCTAGCTTACGGCCGCGAAGTGAAAAGCCCATGCATGCTCAAGCACCAAGCATGAGCTTCTGACTCGTCTGTTAGATTTTCGGCAGAGGCACGTTCCCTTCGCACCTCCACCCCTCATCTTCTGCAGTTACTCAAGGCGTCACTGAGTCCACATCTCATCTCTCCTTAGGCTAATGTTCCGCACCACATTTTACCACATCTACTACTAAAACCTGGGAATTTCATCCTAGAATTTTACACGCTCAGTTGATACTCCGGGGATGATGGATCCACGTAAGCATTACCTTTTTTTGCGGGGCTCACTTGCCAATTGTCCTTGCTGATTTTAAACTGATTAGTTAGTCATAAAAGCCATAAAAGTGCTAAATCCAACCAGTACCCGCCATCGATAGCATCGCTTTTCTTGGTATCACTATGAGGAGCTATTTGGCACCGAAAGAAGACTTAGGATTCCCTCAAGATGTGTAGATCGTAAGTATAATCATACGCTCCGCCGTTTATTTGCCGCTGCTTTTGACAACTTCTATATCTATTTATATATCTGATTAGCATTTTAGCCCTTCCGAGCTAGAACTTTGCGCCCCACATTGCCGAACTAGCTTTTTGAGTTTCTTGATGGAGAAACTTAAGCGGGGTTCCACAGATATAACTGTGCAGATCTTATACTTATGCTGGGTTGTAGCCCCCACTGCAATGAACGGTGTGCAGGGGTAAAACTGCATCTGTCGTGCAAAGTAGTCGCAAGATGTATTCCAAAACGAAGTGATGCACGAAGCATAAGAATTGATCGAAGTCTGTATTAATATTTAGAGCACATCAGAAGATCAGACCAATGGACAGTGTCAAGGAATGTTTGCCGACGTCCAGTTTTAAAACCGCCAGATCACCAGAAATAAACCAATACACCTGTTCGATCATGACATAACCAAGATTATAACTACTTGTATTGTGCTAACCGTCGGGTATAAATGAAACTGCCCGAAAGTCCGTATTCGATGAATGCGTAAGTCAAACCGAAACCGACGCTGAATAAATGAATCATATACATGCTGTTGAATATTCTAACCCCATCTATGCCTACATTAGGAAACAGTATCAGAATAGGTACCGTAAACCTACCATAACCATAGTAGATTAAATAATATCATATCGCAACCGGAGTCCCAGGTGTTGAAGGCAATGATGGTAGCTCTCTATCAAGTACCAGTCTGGAGGATGCTCTGGGTGTATCGTCCATGTACATTGTCTGTGCCCCCAAATCCTCCCTCTCTGACCTAACGAACCCGTCTTCACTCCGATTCCCCAATTAATGCGCAAATTCCTCTTCTGATTCCACAATCTGCATATGTATGGATTGCACTGTGTCGCTGTGATAGCTTCCCAGAACATCCACGTTCGGTTGTCTAGGTCCTGAAATTAGGCTTTGTCCATTGCCTGAATTCTTCCTTAAGAGTACCCTGAAGCTCGGTAGACACAACACGAACATCCCGCAAGCCGCCTCTGCACCCGAAGCCAGCCGAACACTTTCCGTACGCTTCCGAACTTCCTGAATATAAGTCGCAACATCGGCGAATTGTTTTACGCGGGTAATCTCAACTAGGCCTTGGATACGAAGGGCGTAGCAGAGGATGCCAACGCTTACGGTCACACCTCCGAGGCAGATGATGAATTTTACGGCTAGGCGTTCACGGCGCTGGGTCGGTACGATGTGAAAGATGAGAATCGGAATGCAAAGGACTGGTGCTAGGTCAACAATAGTGACCTGGATTGAAAATGCTGAAAAGATGGCCTACCCATGGCATCCGTGATCAAGTGCAATACACTGGGAATGTGTACAGTAGAAGCAACAGTTTGGGGGGTACATAGTTCAGCCGTTAGACTCCTACATCATTGTCTTCTCGTTAGAAAGTAAAAGCGAGCGGTGGAGAAGTAGATTTATGGGTACCAGTTCGTCCATACAGGCCGGCACGCTAGGACGAATGTCACCGCAGTAGTGACGAAAGTCACTGCCAATACACAACAGGTGCAGTGGATGATGTAGCGTATATGGCTGGGTAGGTATTTGGCCATGTCAATGTAGAGACACATAAAGGCGGCCTTGATGGACCACATGACGAGGGTCTCGTTTGGAGTGTCAGTAAGTCAATTCCAAAGATTTACAGCCGAGCCGCAAATTCTCTCACCCATAGCAAAAATTCAATATATCCCATCTAGGCAAGTCAGATGTTGCTATACAGTGAAACTACTGAAGTAAGATACCTTGAATGCCATCTGCCACAGTGCATTCCTTGCGGGAATAAATTCGTCCTCCGGCAGCGTCCGTTGCTTGATTTGTTGCATGTATATCCAGACCTCCACATTGGCGATCCCTATTCCCACTACTGTCACGATGATGAAAAATGCTTCATGGATTATCGAGCAGGGCGTCCAAAAGTGTTGTGGAGACTTTGGACCGAGTCGGAACCATAACCGCAAAATGACTGCGATGGGCGCGAAGACAGTCGAGCAAAACATGATTGCGATCGCAGATTCTGGTCGAAGTGACATTGCATTGAGACGTGGTGGCCGTCGTGGCCGTCGTAGTTAAGTATTAGCACGTAATGTCGTCTACCATAGAAACCCAAGGAAAAGATGAGACGAATCCTCGCTTTTGTAATCTAGACCAAGGATAGTGATCTGGTACTGATCTTATACACAATACAGGGTTCCCGCATACGCGCTACCATTACGGACATAGGGAAACTGTTAATGTTACAGGTGGCTGAAAGCTGGAAGCCCACACCGTAAAAGCTCAAGCTCACTGACCCTATCGAGTCGTGACCCTGCATAAGTACTTAAGCCGCTCCGCTAAATGTGTTAAGCGACAACCTTATGTTTTAGAAGGGCTGTTCGCCCGAGCAACATACATAGGTTATAGGTTTTGTGTGCGGTGTCTTGGAGTGAATTAGTATACCTTATGGCGAGAGAAACATATGTGGCTACCTGATATCGGATATCGGCAGCAATCAACAACTTCGGCAATGGGTTCGAAGGCGCACGCAACTACCGTTGTCTACGTACTTCAAAGGTTGAGAGTTCGTATTTCCCCAGACCGCAGTCATCAAGCACTCGCACCTACAGCTACAGTAACTTGCTGCCCAGTGATCAGGAGGGCACTCTGAAACTCGGCTCCAAAGATTACCAGCACAGGATGCATGTACTCGTCGGATCGCAAAGTTATGGGACACATAATAAGCGCTAACCTTAATAGGTGTCCCATTACTTGGCGATCCGACGAGTAGCCTTGAAAATGCCTGTGAACTTACTCTACACTTTCATGGTATCGATGCACGCAGTTTGATGTAACTATAAAAGAGCTAAACTTCTTTTTACTCTTCGGCAGTTGTTGCGGTATTGAAATTTCGCTGACCAGGGTCTCGCGTGGATTTGGGCGGAAAAACAAAATAGATGATGTATATGGATGCAACATCGGTGTTGTGGCCGCAAGTTCACAAGCTATCACTGGGCTATATTTTGGCATCGGGACCCTTGACAATCTTAGTCTACGTAATTTGCGGTCAAGATAAACAAAAATTCGACTGCCCAATCCCTGCGGATTTGATGAGGTTATTCATCGAGAATATACATTCAGAGAGTGTTGGGTGGCGGTACCCTTGGTCGAATTTCCCACGGACGTGGTAAAGGTGTTGTCTGAATCTGGCTCTAAATTCTCAGCAATGAAAATTGTGCATGCAATTGGAGCCCGTCGACTCCCACCCGCTGGGTCCACCGCCAGGGATGCGCCGCTCGCTACCAATTGCAAAGTATGTTAGCGAATGTACCTTAGCGAGTGTTTAGCCAATGCTAACGGTGGCGGATCCTAATTTCTGGTAGAGAACTTCTCAGGCAAAACGGCTGGTTCATCCACATGTATATCTCTATTCCAAGTCTGGCATTTTCATGAGCGACAGACCGGTAAGAAGATATCAATAAATTGATCGAGAGCGGGGAGGAACCTTAAGAGACGGAGATCAGCACGGAGACGGGGCGGATGCCACCGAGACACTGAGAAGCTGAGTAACGGCAGATTCAATACACATGGAATGAATAATGATGAGCTGCTAGCGTAACGTACCCCCACAACTTTTGGGCACTTCAAGCTTAAGTACACACGTCAAAGTTAGTCACATGATCATATCTCACACCAGTTCGATTTGCTGCTGAGCTGAGGCTAAACCAAGCCCACTCAATATTTCATGTGGCTACTATTAGTGCAGAAACGCCCTAATATGTAGGCCCAGTACCACGTCCATTAGAGCGGTGGTTGACACCCTTTCGCGAGTTAAAGCTTGCCGAGTCAGGGTCCGGCATACGTGTAGGAAGTTTTGAAAGTAGGAGATTCTGAATGGACAGAACTGCCGCATTTGACAAGGGACATGACCAATGACAATGTACTGACAATCTTAGAACCCATCGATAGTCTAGAAGCTATCGTGAGTTATCCTGGAAGCGAAGCCAGGTGATGAATGCAGAAATAAAAATGCGGGGAGAAGATGATATCACTGCAGATGTTACTGATGACTGTAGTGGATTAGTTTTGAATTATCTCTGCTCTGTGGGCCCGGGGGCACTAACAAGTCCTGACAATTTCTGCCATAAACTAGACCTTGCCTCACTTATCTTGATTTCCTGCCTGGCGAGAAATTGTTATCCTTATGTAAGAATGTTCATCAAGACTTCCTATACATGGATAGTTGAACCATCCATGGATGGTGCGCACTGTCCATGGGCCCGGGCGGGCCCACCAATGATTGCACAATTATGGACAAAAATTAATTACTATAGACGTCCGGAGTGATAGGAGAGATCACAATTGTAACCGCCCAACAAGAACGCATTGCACCGGTAACGGGCTGCAGAGGTAGACGAAACTTTGAGAGGGATGCATACAACCGCAAATACGGCCGCAGCTGATGGACTTGGACATCTTTCATCGATCATATTGACCAGTATACGTAACGATTATCAATGCTGCTTCGTGCGTGGTAACAATCCGAAGGGAATATTTATAGCTCTTTTAGAGCTGAGTTATGTGGAAGAAATGATGCAGTTGCCGGGCGGTGCGCGTGGTTGCGAGGATAATTGCTGTGTTGCGGCGGTCAGGTGCAGGGGTTGTGACCCTATTATTCGGGGCATGTATGATGTGCAAACGCCCAGCAAATGAGATGAAAGGGCTGTGGACCCGTATATGCTTAGTGTGTTTCGGAGATGAAGAGTAGTACCGTATCTACTTTATGATAACGCAATGTTATTTCATGAGCCACGATTTCCCACAGTAAATTTCGCACGTTAGTTCAGAGTCCAGTGCTCGCGAGCTTAAAAGCATACTCCAGCTCGACACAGCCTTCGGGTTTGAGGTGTGGGAATTTAATTAATGTCATGGCCACACAAATAGTCAGTCAGCCTCAACAGTGTCAAACATGCAGCCTAGTTGTAGCGCACTGCAAACAATTTACTTATAACTAGTGTTTTCTGGGATTTTCCGCTGCAGTTAACCCACTCTTGTGGGATCGGACGTATAGAACTATGGTGGGGACTCCAACATGCAATCTCGAGCAGGAGATGTCGGCACCCGGCACGGATGAGTTTCATACTGGTGGCTATGGTGGTATATATTGCGGGGTAACAGCACTTTCACTCTAGACACCTGCTTTTTTGGGTTCCACGCTCTCGACATCTAGCTCTCAAAGCACTGCGCAGTAAAACATACAGCCCAACAAACGAGTCTTTTGAAGTGTTCGAAGCGAAAATTCTTTGGTTTACATCGTCTATTAGCTCGGTGCACAGACGGACAACTCGAGCTATGCCACCATCCTTCAATACTCGGATAAGGGAAGATGAAATCGGGTGTGGTTTAGTATGCGATTTGAACTCGGTTAATCTCGCACAAACAGCTATCTATACACCACCCATAGAATTAGGAAGTGTGTGCTCTGAAATGATTTTTAAATCTTTCTCGAAAACATTTCCCTACGCCTGATTCAGAATCCTTGCACTCCCAAGTCTTCCACATCTAAGTATCACCCATAATACTGCCTGCCGACTTAAGTGGGACCCTGTTGCCGCTCGGAGAAGCTCTGAAAACTTAAGATGCACGTGCGTAAGTATGCATGTAATGATGCCATATATGATCACTCGGAGGAGTACGAAATATTGAAAGTAAGAATCGACAAATACCGAATGCAATGATGGTTATAGAAAGAAGAGCTCTATCGTAATAATGAACAGCTAAATTTTCTCGAAAAACTAGTGCCGTCGTAACCAACCTTGCACACATCCAACATGCATATTCCATACATTGTGTAATTTAGAACGTGAAAGTGGTTGTTCGGAACCAGCTTAACTCTGCTTTTATGGCTATGGGTGTATGTACTGGCGAGCTACAATTCAAAAGCTGGATTATTGGTTGTTGAACCTCAATATTGAATAATCCATTTCATGTGCATCAACCAGTCATCACGTTAGCCAACTTGCAGATCTATGCAACACTTTTCACCAGCGCGGGAAATATTGATATTTCTAAAGTAGCATGTCCTGCTAGTACTCAGGCTGGTTACTTCCGAGAATTTTAGGTGATGACGCCGAAATTCTCAAGAATAGCCGGGTAATAGCTATATATAGCTCTCGGGGTCTTCATCTATCCACCATCGGCAGAGTGCAAGTGCAATTAAGTACCCGTCGTACTAGGTCGTGCTTGGAAGCGTGGGCGTAGTCGAGGTCAGGACTGCCTGGGCGGGTGCCTGAGGAGAATTGGGTTACCCATCATTGCGCCCTTCGACAAAGGGGAAGAGAATATGCAGCCGGAATCTGAGCTGAGTTGCCCGTTGATTCATTGCTCAGAGGTTTCTTGCAACCCAAGATTGCTCCAAATTATACAATAACATGCATGGTTTGTAGTCCTGGAAACTATTCGTGGGATTTGAGAAACGTGACTTGAGATATTTCATCTCGTCTGGATTCAGGCTTGCGTAGCATCACGACCAAAAATCAGTGCTCAATTCACTTGTAACACCCCTAACGCAAAAGATTCGCTGCTGCCCACTAATACTCTACACTTTCGTACACGCTCTGGAGTTAGAACACCAAAAATTACTTGCATTTAGTCGTTGTAACGCGGAGAAAGGTGGGTCCAATTGTCTCTGGTAATGTTAATAGGGCTTAGGGCTTAGGGCTGACATAGCAGTAAGAACTCGTGCCACTTAAAAGTTTTGCGCTCATTCGTTTTCGGATTTCGTGGTTCATTTCTGCTGGAGCGATCAATAGTGATCTCTTCGAGAGTGTCAGGGGCCAATGGTGGGTTGACTATGTTGAAGAGCTTTGCCGCCTCGGATCTACGGATCTCAGTGAAACCTTGCTTGAATTTGTTATATATAGCGGAAGCAAGGGTAGTATAGCAAAGTTGGTTGATTTAGGCACATTCGACATTAATCTTGATCAACGGAGCCAACAGGAGGTTTCCGGAGGTGGAACTGCCACGCTTCCCGTCAGTCAACTCGACCCTTTTAATTCCGCTCCGACAGGACTTTTCCTCCGTGGGCCAGCATTATTTTATTTTTGGCAATTTACCGATACCACTTGAGCCGCGCCCTAAATTCGGATTGAGAAACAATAGGGGGCGAAGTGGTTTTGTTCCAGTCGGGCGGGAGATGGGGATTGATTGATGTTATCGCTCTTTGAATGTTGGCACACCGTTAACACGTTTGTTTAATCAACTATATTCACTTTAGCTAGAGTATGACAGTGTCCGTTGTCACCTCCCCCTCCGGATTCCCGGCTAGGTGGGGGAGATCCCATCCTTCTATCCTTCTTCCCTTAACGCTGTTAACATTGTGATAACTGTCACCATAATCTAACTAAGGCTTGTAAAACTCCAGCATCGCAAGCAGACCGAAAACCCTAAAATCTGTATTGAATGGAGAAACTCAAGCTCTGCAAGTAAACCAAAGGATGGATATCTTACTCGACCTCTAGAAAACACACTTGTTCTGGGGTACTGTCAATGGGGAAAAATATGACATTTATGTCTACTGTATCGACAGATGAGGATGGGTGTCATGTCATCTTTCTTCGTACGCACCAGCTCGGAAAATTCATTCAAGGTTGGTACCTAAACAAAATGATACTGTCATCTTGTCATTTGGGTGGCTACCTGTGAGATGTATATAGCATCCAGTTTAGGTACTCAGTTGGCCATGGCCATGCAGCAGCAAGTGACGATACCGTAGATTGGTAGTATGCATTTACTCTTTGCTTTCTTTTTAAATTCGTCGCATCTTTATTCTCTTTGTTACAAACCGGTCCATCATCCTCAACCAAACTCTCTATACTCAATTGAGCAGCCGTAGATTGTATCCTGTCCGCTAAGCCAAAAACGTTTCCTAGCATGCACTTACGTCACCTGTGCGCAGCCTCGTCATTCTTGTCAATTACTATTTCGATTAGTTACGTATACATCCACCAAGATCTTCATTTACACCCGTTCTCAAACGATATCTGACGTTCTGAAAGGCCGTACTACTTCATCTGTCCTTTTAGCGTTCCATCCCTTTCAACTAAATGGTTGGGCAGAGAAAGAGTACTCAAAGCACCTCTGCTAGGGCCGGCGTCACGATTCTAGATATCGATAAACTCTTCGACTGTGAGTAATGAATAGTACCGACAAGAGTCTACCTTTCGTCGTCGTGCACGTGGCTGCTCAGTCCACGGAAACTCAGAATAAACTTTCACAGAATTCACCATGACGTCTCGATCCCTCCCTCCATAAAGCCTCCTCTCCCAACATCTCCGCACTCCTAACTACCACCTTCAAACCTTCAATTACACCAGTACGAACATCAACACACCATTACAATGTCTGCCGTCGGCTCTTCCGCCTCTCAAGCTGGTTCTTCGCTCCTCAAGGGTGCCCGCCGCGACCCTGAACTCTACGTACTTTCCCCAACTCTCCCCTCCATCACACACTAACAACACAGGTTCTGGGCGCAATCATGACTGCAGCCTTTTCCCTTGTCGGCTTTTACTTCGGCCGCAATCCGACGTCCAAAACCCGCCTGGGCGAAGAAAGCATCAACATCGCCGAGAACACGTCGCCGTGGTCGGCAAAAGACGGCGAGATTGAGAATTCGGATAGAAATAACTATAAGTACATGTATCACCCCGGAGGAGACTACAGGAATCCACCTAAGAAGGCCCCGAGCGCGCTTAATGCGGTTATTGTGCCGAATGTGGATTTGCCCAAGGTATGTGAGAAGTTGAGGAGTTCGAGAAGGGAAGAGGGCTAATGAAAGGGTTTAGAACTTGCATGATAGATTTAACAAATGGGGGAAGGATAATTATTGAGGTGATCGTAGACGGAGAAAGGGTTGGAGATGAAGAAGATTCACGAGCAATGGTCTATATGAACTGGTTGAGCAGGATTGATTGATGTTAGAATATGCTGCTTTTGGCTGTGATAAATGCACAATTCGAACTGAATGAAACAGAAATAAAAAGCCATACAATAATAACATACCGGTACCGCTTCGAATTCGAATTTCGGGAGGAATCCATGAATCTATCCATCAGTAAAAGAACGAACAAAAAACCCGCTACAATAAAACATCCTCTCCGCATAGTATCGCAAAGTATAGCAAGTGATCCAATCCCCAAACTCCACCCAGAAATCAATTCGGAGATACTAATAATTCTGCAAGATAGTAGAATGAGCGACCTTGGTTCTTGTAGTCCTTCATTCTGCCAACCAAAGACCCTGCTATAGGTTAAGTATCCCTTCTACTTATTCAATCGCACATTATACCCCCTTTCCATTATCAGAGAGCTGGCAATAGTTCCACAGCAACGAGTTTGATATGGGTGGTCCAATTGTGCCCCTCCCTGGTCTATTGATGGTATCATTCCAACCGTCAGATTCCTGGCCCCTCGTCCTCATCCGAACTCTCGTAATAATTCACGTTTCCCATCGATGTGATGGATCGTGTACTCTTTCTCCGATTGGTATTATCCTCCTCCTTCACAAACTTTTTGCGTTCTCTTTCCCGTAGCACCCGCTTATCCTCTTTATCACCCTTTGATTGCTTCTCCACAGTTGCAACAGCTGTAACCGCTGTAATTGGTGTAGCTGTGGTGCTGGATGAGATGGTGGTGGGACTCTCACTCCCGGAACTCCTGCTCGTCGGAGCACTGGTTGGGTGGAAGAAGCTAAATAAACTACGCTGCTGTTTTTCTGGACTAGGCTTACCAGCTACCGTCGGTGAAAGTGGCACCGGTGCCGATGTGGTTGCTGGGGTTGCTGCAGTTGTAAACATAGAAGAGTCCACCGGAATAAGCCGCATCTGTACAGGAGAAGGCGGTTGAGCGGTAGATGCTGTGCTCGCACTTGCCCGCCTGGGTTGAGTTTTCGTCTTCTTTCCTTTTTGTATGACAGATGAAGACTTTGAAACGGAGCGCGAACGCGGAGTTGAGGTGGATTTGCTTCTGCGACGGGAGGCACGGGTCTCGACCGGAGGCTGGACGACGCGGATTGTGGATTCTGGTTCTTCTTCCGTACGGGGTGGCAGAGGTGGAATTGCTATAGAAGAGGTGCGGGAACGTAATCGTGGAGGCGAAGGATAGTTGGTCACTGTATCGTCGGAAGGGTTCTGAGGAGTAAAATCGAGTAGCGTTGGCAGGAAAGCTGGGTTGGTCTCAACATTCTGGATCGTCGGTGGGTCAGTAGTAGTAGTTGCAGTGGTATTTGCGGTCGTTTGCAATTGCTCTGGCTTTGGTGGAAGATCTGTCGCCATCGAAGTCATCTCCATCACTACAGGTTTTCTGTCCGCTTTCCTCTCTTCAGATTCCCCCACCGCCAGATTTACCACCGCTGCGTCGATTGGAAGCTTTTCCTCCTCTTCTTTCACATATACCTTCTCCGTCATCTGTACAAGTGCGTCCGTCATAATCGCATCCGTTCCCAATGCCTTCTCCAACATCGCCGTTGTAGCTTTCTCTTCCTCTGTCCCCTTTGCCTTCGCGGACTTCCCATCGGGGTCCTTAACTTGTTGTGTATTCCAGGCATTTATGTCCTCCTTCTTTTCGTTCACTGGCATTTTCTTCTCTGCTGGTGGGGGCTCAACCTTAGGTTTCTTCTTCTCAAATTTTCCTCCTTTGCCCCGCCGCTCCTCCTGCATAGCCCGCATCCTCTCTCTCTTCCTTTTACTCTCATCCTCTTTCCTTCTTCTTGTCTCCTCCGCTGCTTTCCGTTTCTCGTCTCTCTCTCGTTCCCTCTCCCTGTCCTCCCGCTCCAATCTGTCAATCTCCTCCTGGTCGATCTCACCCGAAGGGCCGACACCGCGTAATGCACGTTCGAATGGTTCTAGGAGCCGCATGATAAGTGTTTCTCGGTTGCGCCAGCAGATATCGCATTTGAGGTCCCGCTCTGACGATGGGTCGATGTGCATTAAATCATGACCGCATTCGGCAAGACGCTCCGAGTTCGCGCGAAGGGTGCGGAGAGATCGGCGACGGTTTAAGGAGGGGGATGTGGGGGAAGCCATGATTGAGGGCAGGCAGGCAGACGGCCGTGGTGGTAGTAGATGCTGCTCGTGGATCGGGTCACAGGCTACGCGGCGATGGCGGCGGCCATGCAACGGATAAGGCGTGAGTCGGGGGTCTGGAGACAGGAAACACGAGAAGAAGGACTAGGTCAGTGGATGGCAATTCGCGGGCGGAGTTGGCTGCAATGGTAACGGCGGAGATTCGGTGGCGTTGAGGCGGTGTGTTTTTGGAATAGTGGTGGTCGTGGTTGTCGTGGTGGTGATGGTCGTAGGTCGGTTGTCGGCGATGGCAGGAAACGCCGCGTTCTTGGACACTAGTCAAGACCCCTTTAACCACCGCCACCACCCGAGCAATGCATTCCACAAGCACCACAACAACAACCCACGTACAAGTATGGCCATATATATACACATCCTTGCCAATTCTGCACAGCGACCCCCAGCCCGTCGTCCAATTGATTAGAAATAGTAAGCCTAGCACGTCGATTGGGCTGCACTTAGAGTACTAGTACTCCCTGAAGGAAGGAAGGAATGTAAGGCGGGAAATCGTCTGCAACAGACCATCTGACATCCAATCGTTCCGTGTCAATCGATGTCCGGCTCAAAACGTGCATACAGAAACGCACTATGTTTTCCCCACAGGATCACCATTGTGACATGGACCACGTTGCAATCGTCTCCTGCCGGCACTTGAATCCCTCACCAAAATCTGCTTCCAAGACGTTTGTGCGACTTCCGGGAACATAGTCCCAGAGCATACGTATGTGTGAGTTCTGCTTCGGACTTTGCAGAAGACTGACCACCGCATCATGCCGCAGTATTTTCCCGTCTCTGCACATTAGACAAACCGACCCCCGATCCCTCTGGTCAAATCCACTATGAGCAATCCGACAACTTATCTGCGGTTGATTTTGCCCGCTACCTATCGGGCTCGTTCAGACGGGTTAGGATGAGGGCTAGGACCGCAACGAAAGCCGGCCTCCCGATTCTACTTTCAACGAGCGATTGCCGAAAGCAACGGTAGTATCAGTTCATACAGATCCACTAATTACCGTAGTGCGGTTTAATTGACCCAATTCGTGAATTCTCGGCAACAGTATTGTCAACTTTGAGCTCCCTGAACCTGGGCGGCTAATTGGCTACAGCTGCGTGGAGATTCCCAGGTGCAGGATATCCCAAATCTCTCTTTAAGTAGATGATATCTCGGGGTTATAGCCATCTCTTCAAAGATCTCACTCTAGGTAGGGTATATCTCAGACTACGCTCCCACCTGACGCTCGGGTCAAATATCAAACAGTTGGCTAAACCCCTCACTAAGTTCCTTGTGACGCACCTTACCTTCAGTTGATAGTTGGATTCAGCCCACCGGACAAACAGTCAATCATTTTCAGCCAAGCGACCGACTTTTTACCCCATGGCTGGTGCTCGGGTGGGTTTGACTACATCAAAAGCTTCAGATTTTACGCCTTTGTCCCGTTAGTGTGGGCGCAGCATGTGGTAACGATCGCGAGCCCGGTCAAGTAGATAGCTCAACTAGCACACTCTTTGTGCAGGCCATCCATCAATAGGGAGAGGACAAAAACACCCACTTTCACCTTCACTTTTACATCTCTATCTTGGAGGAAGTAATCGGGTCTGGTTGTTGTGCTCATCAACGCCCCCAGGGCTCAAGTTTGGTGCACAGAGCTCAACGGCGTGGTTGCTTCTGGCAGCAACATGCCTCCTTCAACTTACTAAAACAAGAGCGGCCGGCATAAATCGGAACATTGCATCAAGAACTGGTTAGATATGAAATTCTTGTGAGTGCGATGTCTCTAATGTGCAACAGTGGCGTAATGCAAGGCGTCGCCAAAGCAGGGAAGCAGGGGGGCGACTCAAAGTAACTTTCTGATGCGTTCTTCATCCCCTCGTACGTACAGCTCCGGATGTACACGGGATGTTTTTTGCTACAACTATACGTTTGAGCTGGTCGTCAAGGGAAAATTACCATGGAAGGTGTACTTGCTATACTTCACGTGTAACCATGACAACGGCCGTCACTTAGACGGTTCTGCAACTCTAGAATCTAGAGCAAATTCCAATATAGCAGTCAACAAATCGGAACTCGCTGTAACGGCTCGCACAGCGGCTCCATTAATTTGACTTGATGTCGATAATCACATCGCCGACATCTCTCGCTCATGAGGAGTGAATGTCAATCCGGTGGGCTCAGCACAGTACTTATGGCGGACGAATTTGATATGAACTCACATTTGTTGCTCACGTTGATTTTGTTGAGGTATCGGTACTGAATCGCCACGATGGGGGAATGTATACAGCCCCAACTGGAGAGTTGATGATCTAATCCCAACCTCAATTTTTCAGAGATCTATTAGGCCTTTAATGAGATAACCTCGCTATCCTCCTTGAGGTGCTTATTGCGCATCTTAGGGAACCGAAAGTCTTGCTTAGATACCAAGAGTTAATAAACAATACTTCTATCCAAGCGCTTGGATCCCGAGTAGCAAGAATTAACTTCGTTTGGCAGGCTGAAAAGCTCGAAGGAGAAAAGAATTGTTAACCTTTTAGGATAGGTTATTGGTGTACTTGCGATTAGAAAAGAGGAGGTACTATGGTAAGCATTCTGATGACAGTAATAGAAAGATGTCGCTGTCAAATTCCTAGTGTCAGTCGTTACAATATGCAGCGTTTTTAGTGGTATACTCCTATCTCAATATGACCTGTACTTCGCGGGTATTCATCTAATCCATCAGTGCTTCCTGGAAGTTGAAATACTGTTTCACAGAAGCTATCGAGTATATCCCCGCTCTGATCAAACCAAATTGCCGCCGCAACACCTTACGATCCTCACGTATATCACTCGTGTTCATCTTTCTCAATGACATAATGTAGACATCACTGTCACATCAACCATGAAACGCTTGTGATAGGACATCATAAGGCAGTTAATAAGGGGGCGGCATCCTAAGTGTGTTCCGATTAAAACTTCCAGTTCCAGGAAGGGTTTAATTGACCTAGAGAATTGAAAATGGAGACGGCTGGTTATGAGCGAAGTTCCAACCACCCTTGTCATTTTGACTATAATATCCGGAGGGTTAATGCTGCTTAGCACTTCAAAATGAGTCATATTAGCTGCTCACTTGATGCCAGAAGTGAAATACTGGAAGTGAAACTTCAGGATACCCAATATGTCGAATCACCTGACCTCTGGTGAAAGTCACCCACCTGTCATGTGACTCATCTCTTCTCCACCATCTCCATTCTCCCGATAAGATTGTTGCAGCTCTTTTTCGTCTCCTTGGTTTGCCTAAAGTCTGGGTTGTCTGGAAGCCCCTCTGCCCCTCTCCCTCTCCTTCTTACTTGCTCTCTAGCTACTTAAATACTATCTACTCACTAATCCATCAAGTCACGGTCTTCTTTTGTGGATTTCATTGGGTTTATACTGCTACTTCTTCCACAATGTAGCTAACTTCGCTTTTCACTTCATACCTTGTGTTTTAGCGGAGCGAAGCGCATTTTAATGAGAGAACAAAGCCATAACTTAGTCACATGATAATCTAGATTGAATTAGGTGATCACCAGCTGCAAGGCCGAGCAGAATCTGGAGTGTAGATTTATCAACCAAATAATTAGCACTCGACAGTGTCAGCGCGCTGTCTGTTAAGACTTTGTACACATTTGTTATGGCTTAGGGCATAGGGTTTATGCACATGGGTACTACGAATGACTGGTACAACACCCTTCATCATCACAATATTATAAACTTCCTTACAGCCTCGTAAAGGGGGATAGAATATTCTACGCAACTCTTTATTACGGACTTCCTTGCCTACCATGCTTGCTATATGCATGAGGCCTCAGTGATTACCTATCACTCACGTGATCCTAATTCGCTCGTTTTTAACAAGAGCCCTCAATAGCCATGAACAGTCACTAAAGCCACAATTTCTATTAAACGTTACATTATTTTCATTTCTGTACCCGACTTTATGTAACTGACAATATATTCATGTAACATTACTTTCTATCTCATCACTAATCTCTTCTCTCAATTCCAACAAATCCCTTTTCGAAGCTTCTCCCGTCGGCAGAGCGTCGAACTATGCTTGTACCCACCTTCGTCCGAGAGCAATATGTACTACTTACACGGCTACACCACACCACTTCAATAGAAGTTCCGTAAGTGAGCGCCCGCCAATCAGTTTTTCTCTCAATTCTGGTCTGTGTCCAGTCCCTGGATAGAACTCTGTCAGCGATTCCAGCCCATGGGTTTGAAACGCCGATCAGATGCATTCTGACCCCATGATGTGCAACCAGCTATTTGTTTCGGTGCGCTAATTGTGTTCCCCACACTGGTGAAAAGTGCTGCATTGCTAAAGGGGTTGTGGTTGGAGGCCGATTAGTGGCCGGTTTGACCGCAAGGAGGTGATTGATCTATTTTGAGGCTATCAACACATGCTGCAACCCTTGGAATCTATAGTCTGGTTAGAGACGGATACAACACGCCTCACCAGTGCGGGGAAGAGCAGGCATTTGATGCATACTGCGTCTGCGATTGTGTTACACTACTTAGATATCAGCTGAGCAGTTATCTACAGGCGGTAATAAAACGTCCCATCCGTCCTTATTCTGATCAATCACACAACTACCTCACTTTCACATGAACTTCCCCATCAATCGCTGTGAGGATTGCGACAAGACGTTCCCCAGCGAAGTTATTCTGAGCTGGCATCGTTTGAGCGGCTGCAAACTCTTACAACAACTCGAAAACCTGGTGGTTTCAAATAGTCGCATTACGCCGAAATCACAGAATCCGAAACCACAGAATCCGAAACCACGGAAGCCGAAAACACAGCACTGTACGGATTGCAATAAGCTCTTCAAAAGCACGACAGACCTAAAAATGCATATGAAGTCGACAAAAAGACACAACCCAGTGTCAGCAACCTACACCGTCTCCTCGACTACCAGACTCACCAGCGAACGAGTCGAATCGATCACCAAGTATCAATCTCCTCACCACACGGATGTCGCACCAAGGGCGGAGCCCGCAAAAAACAAGACACAAACTACGCCCATGATAAGGAACTACTGCGGAGATTGCAAAAAGCACTTTAATAATGCGGGGAGCCTTTCACAGCATCTAAAATCGGCAAAAAGGCACAAAGCAGCCCCAGCAGCGCCCTTCCCTTCGACTGCTAGGTCTACCCGCGAAGGAGTCGAACCAATCGCCAAGTACCAGCCTCCCAATCACACGGATGCCACGCCGAGAGTGAAGCCCGTAAAAAACAACCAGATACAACCCACGATAAGTAACTACTACGGAGAATGCAAGGAGCAGTTTAAAACCCCGAAGGGCCTTGAAAAGCATATGAAGTTGGCAGCATGGAGACATGATTCGGTACCGACAACCCACACCTCCCCCCGGATCACCATACCCATCCATAAAGGTGCTGAAACAACCACCGAGGACCTGTCTCTCAATCCTACACGTACGACTAAGCTCATATTAAAAAAGAAAGCGCAGGTTACGGTAAGACCCTATTGCGGAAATAGCCTCAATACTACTAAGAGCTTGGAACAGTATTTGAAGTCGGCAGAACATAATCCAGTACCGATTACGCGCAAAGCCCCCATAAAAGCTAAATCGAAACCCAAATTGCTCGCAAAGCATAAGTCACCCTACGACAAAGATGCTATATATATCCAGAAGCTCTTCTCAGGACATCAGCTCTGCGAAAAGTTCCCGTGGTATCAGTACCGCAAGAAGCTCTCAAAGTACAAGTCCCGTGACGATAATGCCGGCGCAAAACGTGAATGGAAAGGGACGATAAGTGCCAGGAGCGCGAACAAAGTGGGAGGCCACAGCAGAGAAAAGGGCAAGGAGAGTTTTGAGTTGGCGGATTGGTACATCCCAGGCAAAAAGGGGAAGAGAAAGGCGAACTGGTCGCGAAAAGGGCACGACAAGTATATGGTCAAGCAGACGGAGTACTGGGAAGAGGATATGTGGCTGGAGCAGGAATGAAGAAAGGAAGGAAACAACTGATGCATGCTGGAGCTGTTGAATCGTTCCGGGATTCTGCTGGCAAGGAGTGAGGAAAGGTAGTAAATGACAAATGTTTGGAAGGAAATTTGAGCCAACTGACATCGAGCATCTGGGCTTGCCTGTTGCAATGAGATCTAGCGAAAGGCTCAGTTCAACCCCGACGAGCCGGGCAAATTTGAATGCAGTGGTTCTTGTCGCTAAGTCATTTCTGGGCAGCCATGTACATTGTACAAGTGCTGAAATTAATAAAATAACCGCGAAAATCTGGAAGAATAAACCGGCAGCCCAAAAGCACTGCACCCACGCCACCCTATCCCCGATTGACCATCCCAACGAGCAATCTACCCCGCACTGAATCGACTGATGACTCCTTTGCTGCAGAAAATCCATGTACACTTGCCACAGCTGCAATCCAACCCGCCAATCAGGTCTGCGTGGGGTAATGGGGCATGATGCAACAAGTTTGTTAATCGGCCGCAAGCGGTCATGGAGTATTTATTCCAAACCCTGCCCCACCCAAAAAACGCCAAGGGAGACGCCAAATCTTCAATCTCTCTTGCCGGTCACGAACAACTAATGTACGATCTACACCACCCACATTATTTCTAGCCCGACTCGGAGCCGATTAACGGAAGGATTCGGGCCACCACATACGCGCCGCAGAACTCCTCTTCCAATCCTTTCCAGACCACTTGCCCATGCGGAGTTTGCTTGATCTATGGACAGGGTGCACCTACTATATGTCTACAACGGGGTGCACTGCTCATAGATTAACCAATAGTACCATCTCACACTTTCTCCAGGGTGAGGGCAAGCAGCAGATATTAGCAGAGAAGCGAGTTTTATCTGACAGCAGGAAGGGGAAATGTTGAGGGTGGGTAAAATATGTTGTGAGAGAAGAGAATATATAGAAACTTGGGAGGAGTTTTGGAGTTGGTCTTCTATGTAGTGTTTTGCAGTATGGTTCTAGCTGTTGAATATAAATTTGGGAAGATCTAATAACTCTTAGAGTTAATTTATTCTTGAGAGCTATCTACTTATAACCGCTGTGTCTCTAGACAGTCAATTCTGACAGTCAACTGCACTAATCAACTTTGACTGTCTTGGGATTCTAGTGGGGTAACAGCTCTAATATACGGCTTGAACAGCTAATTTTTGGGTACTTATATTTGGTCTAATAAAATGCAAGTAAATTAGGACAGAAGTAATTTTCAACTCGTGAGTTCAAACATTCCATGAACATCTGTTGGAGAACAGCTGGGGACGGTAATGTTGTGTCCCTAGCTATCTTACCGTCCGTGTCCGTCCTCAATCCAAAGGAACGTGCGGTCCAGTCCCATTCTCAGCAATCCCGGACGAACAGGACAGTTAACTGCACTGCTACACCGGAACAATTGTTGGCAGTAGTATTTTGCAGATATCTGCTTGACTTTGATTTGCACCTTGTATTCTTGTCTCAAAGTATATTATACTATAGTCCTTGATTGATTTAATGAGCTAATTAGACTTCACTGCACGCTGATAATCCAAGTACATGAATTTCTTGTGCTCTGGCCTTAGCGTATTTCCTCTATACTCCCTGCAGGTGTCCGCCTGGCGGGTCTCACCCACTACTTGCTTCACCATTCTCGTAAGACCCTTGGTGGTGGTGGTGGTGATGATGATGGGATGCACCTGAGGTGCTATCGAAGGGAAAGAAATTTAAAACCGAAGTTTACTAACCATATGGGGGAGCTTTATTACCTAAGAAGAAACCGTCCAGTCAAAGCTGACTAGCGCGATTTGACTGGGAATTGACTGTCGGGAGACACGGCAACTTAAAATATATCCAATATCCGAGTAACTAATACGACTTTTGAATGAAGTAGATTCCGCCTAATAATAATAATAATCAGCGATTAGCCCTTCATATGCCCCCCTTATACCCTTACAGCCCATGAGGCAAGGTCTAATCTTCGTGTTCGTGGTCGCTCCCCCTAAAGAACTTCTCCCACCATGTTTTCACCCCCTCCGTAAGCCCCGCCCACCATGTTTTCATTGTAGCAGCCATGTCAATGTCCTTAAACTACTGTACCATTGCTGCAGGCATGCCCTTAAACCACTGCACCATTGCCACAGGCATACCGGCGATTCCGTCAAACCACCTTATCACCGTAGCAGCCATATCGGTCTCATCAAACCACCGTTTCAACCAGGGCAGAGTCAGCGCAGCCCCTAGCACTCCGACCCCAGTCATCGGAATGATAACTGCTCCAACCATTCCGATCATCTGCAGAACAGAAAAAACACTTCCAGCTACAACGAAACCCCCATAAGTCGCCTGCCAGGCCGCAGCCAAACTGCCTACATTCGGTCAGTCCTCAATTGTGGCTTAGAAACTAGTTCGCCCCAAAAAACGTACCAGCAACAGGTCCCAGAGCGCCGAAACCGGCAAGACCAACGGGGTTGAGGATCAGCACGAGACCGACAACAATGAAGATAGTTTGGTATGGGTGTGCCTTTATGTGGTTTATCACCGCGCGGAATAAGGCGCGATAGAATTCCGGGTCGGTGGCGGTGGCGATGAGCTTGTTGAAGAGGTCTCGAAGGTTGAACTTGCGGAGTTCAGACAAGATAGAATGCTGCCCCTGCATTGCAGAAAGCATGGCTTCGCATTCATCAGAGCGGGCGAGTATGGCTCTGTGTTGTTCGAGGCTCCGCTTAGCGTTGCGGGTAACTGCCACTTTTGTTCTCACTATGCCCACGCTCCGCAGGATATCCAACGCTCTATCAGCTGCCTCAAAACCTCTAATACTCGACAGCCAGGCTTCCGCAATCAAGTCTAACCCATTATCAATACCCTTGAAACCAAACGGACGATCTAGTAATAGCTCACCAGTGGGGCCCAGAGACCCAAATCCTGGCGCAGCGCGGGGTTTGCATCTCAACACGATTCCAACAACTATAAAGGCCGTTTCGGATGGGTAGTTTTCGGTGTGATTCTTTATTGCGAAGCGAAATTGATCCCTAAATAAGCGGTCGTTAAGGGTGTCTATAAGTCGCTTGGTTAGTGCACGTAGATTGCTATCGCCTAAGACCTGGAGGGAGTTTCTAATATTAACGGAGGTGGGTCCGGGGTTTGTTTGGGTGAAGGAGTGGACGATTTCTCGCGGGTTTTTGCTTTCGAGGTAGCAGAAGTAGAAGGCGAGGGGCGGGTCGCTGGCCATTTTACAGAGCGCTGATGCGAAACCGGCGGGAGCGAGAGAGAAGTGAAAGAAGAAAAGGGAATTGGAGTGGGGTGACGGATGTGAAGGGTGCGTGACAAGGGCGGCAATATCGAGTTGTTTGCCGCCTTGTTATGCACGCTGCCGATTGGGTGGTTTGACCGGCGGCCTCGAAATGGAATGATTGGAATGCAGATTATATATTATTGCTGGTTAGTCCAACCCTCTTTTACCCGTTCACCGAATGCCCTACTTCTGTGGGACGACTAATGATAGGTAATCTGCGCTCATACGACAGTCACTAACTTATAGATATTGGGCATTAGGGCTGAATCCATCCGCACAATTCGATCTCTCTGCTGAATTATACTCCTTGTAATGCTATTGACCCATCCCAATCCAGTCCTATCAACGCATAGGGTACTTGCTCAGTATGAAGATTAAAGAAACAGCATAAGCAACTATCATGTGATAACCCGCGAAGGTCTACTCATGATCATAGCCACCTCCACCTCTTGATATTTTTCTCCCACCATCCACTCATATCCGGCATAGTCATATTAACACCCTAAAGCCAGCGCATCATTGCAGCAAACATGTTGGACCCTTCAATCCACCGCTTCAACCACGGATAAGCCAGCACAGCACCTCCCAACCCAACTCCAGACATCGGAATGGCCACCGCCCCGACCATTCCCAGCATTTGCAAGACTGAAAAAAGGCTTCCAGCTACAACATAACCCCCATAGGTCGCCTGCCAGGCCGCAGCCGCACTGCCTATATATGGTCAATTCCCTAGCAACGTTAACTGATTCGCTCATGAAACTTACCAGCAACAGGTCCCAAAGCGCCGAATCCGGCGAGACCGATGGGGTTGAGAATTAGTACGAGAGCGATAATAATGAAAGCAGTTTGATATGGGTGCTCCTTTACATGGTTTATGATGGCGTAAAATACGGCGCGGTAGAATTCCGGGTCCTTGACGGTGGAGATGACCTTGTCCACGACCTGCTGCAAGATGGGTAACAATTCAGAGGCAGAAGTGGCGAGTTCACCCATAAGCTTGTTGAAGTTACCCGGTAAACGGGAGATGAAGGTGCTGAGGTTGTTGCAACCACGGAACATAGCTGAGATGGAGGGATACATGTTTAGGATTGCCGAGAGCATAGCACTGCTTTGATCGTGGCGGAGGCTGCGTACAATAGCCGCTCCGGGGCCCACCATACCTATCCCCCGTAGAATATCAAATGCGCTATCGGCAGCTTCAGGACCTCCAGGGCGTGATTTCCAGGCTTCTGCAATCGATTCTATACCCATTATCAGCACTCCCGCAACCATACAGAAGGTGTGACGGATACTCACCAGTAGTGGAATTCGGAGGCTTCAAGTCTGGCACGGAGATGGGGTTACACAGCATCGCAATCACGACGACTATGAAGGCGGTTTCGAGTGGGTGATTTTCGATGTGAAGCTCTATGGCACGGAAAAATTGATGTTTCCATACATCGTCATTTATAGTGCCCAGAAGCTGCTGGGTCAGAGAAGAGTGGTCGGGCCGGCTCAAACCCCCAAGAGCGTCGCGGGTGGGTTTGATAACTGGATGTCCGGGATTCGCTTGGATGAAGGCGACCACAGTTTCTGGCGGACTTTGGCTCTGGAGATCGCGGAAGTAGTCGGGGAGTGGGGAGGGATCTTCCATTGTGCAGGATTTTGATGCGAAAGTGAAGAGAAGTGAAGGTCAAGAAGAATAAGAACAAAAGTGGGAGGTGGGGTGGTCAATATGAAGGTCTAGGATGTGTGACTAGGGGCGGCAACACTTTGTATTGTTTGCCGCCGATCATGCGCACCGCCGATTGGATGATTTGACCGGCGGCCCCAGATTGGAAGTTTACTTGTTGCTGGTTAACCCGACCTTGTTTACCCGTTAATCAAGGCCTTGCTTCGCCCAGACGACAGTTGTACCAATGACAGTTGGTCCACTTCCAGGTGGGTGAGGGAGGCATTAGATAGGATCAAACCCGTTCGAACGTTCGCATACTTCGGCAATCCTAACTTGGTACTGCAGTCGCCACCTCAGCGATACTGGTGACCTAAGGATTAATGATACGATGGCAGACGGCAGTATTTGGGGAAAACTCGACGTGATTCGGGCCTATACCCGAAGCGTACCTCCCACGTGGACAGCAAAGCAAACCTGCGCGCGAGTAACCTTCCGGCGCGCTTCACCGCGTCAGAAAATTCTGGGTGGAATGTGAAATCATGGGTGCTCCCCTCCTCTCCCGCCACCCTCTCACCTGCGCTGCAAGCCTTATTCCTTTCACTGCAGAGCCCCTGGTTCTTCTGAGCATGAGGGATTTACGTAAATACGACGGTACTTGTTATCGCGCGTAACCGCTAAGATCTTTAGGAGCACAGCACTGCGCTTACGCCCTGCAAACTTAGATTCTCAAACTCGAATAGAGAACATCTCCCCCGGAAAACTAATAATAGCTACCTCACCACATTCCAATCCCCAATCCCCCAAAAGTCGTTTAATTCCGGCGGGTAACTTGCCCCCACCAGTTCGCGACCGGCGTTTCCGTCCCGCCCCACCAGTCGCTCACAGGTTGGCCGTAATCTCCATTCAACCAGTTCTTCACAGGCTCTCCATAATCACCTCGACCCCAATGAGCAACTTCATCCCCCGCCGCATTGGCACCTTTCCAAACCCCCTCTTGGTGTGCTGCAACTACAGCCGTAGCACCGACAATAGCAGCACCAGTCACAGGAATAGCAACCGCTGCCACCATACCCAGGCTCTGCAGAATGGCGAATGCGCTTCCGGCAGCCACAGAACCTCCAATACTCGATTGCCAGGCTGCCGCGATCGATCCTGCGCCAGCTAATCAGCCTTATCACTCCCGCAAACCAACGGAAGATAGTTACTCACCAGCAACGGGCCCTAACGAACCGAAACCAGCCATGGCGAGGGGATTCATCATCAATATGATCCCGACGACCAAGAACGCGGTTTGATATGGGTGGTTCTTGATGTGCTGCGTTATTGCGCGAAGGAATTGGTTTCTGAATGCGCGGTCGCTTAGGGTGTTTATAAGCCGCTCTATCAGACCACGGAGGTCGACATGGCTCAAGGCCCCAAGGGAGGTGGCGATGGCATTGGTAACCGGGCCGGAGTTTGCCCTGGTGAAAGCATCGATTATATGTTTCGGGTTTTGTCCTTGTAGGTCACGGAAGTGGACGGGCAGGGAGGAGTTGTGGTGAAAGTCGGCGCTCATTTTACAGGATTGTGATGTGATGCTGGTTGAGGTACTAGTAAGGTGGGGAGGAGAGAAGATGGATTACGGACGGCAGGATAAGAACACAAGACAGTGACTGCGGTGGGTTGAAGATAAGAAAGACGTGCGGGGAACTACGACGGGATTGGTAAAGTTTGTCAGTGCTATGTGGCAGCTTTTCATTGCCTTGTACGCTTGTATTGTCTTTCTTGCCTGTTCATGCCAGAACCCGATTGGACGATTTGACCGGCGGTTTTGAAACGGAATGTTGAATATGCAGTTTATACGCACCTTGCAATTTATTATCAAGTGAAGCCCCAGGCCTGCTTTCTTTCGGCTGCAGATCCAGCGCTTAACGGCTTTCTTCGATGATCCAATGGTCTCCGCCAAAGCACGCCACAAACCGGCGGCGTATGAGGTTTAGGTCGAGAATAATACTGACTGATTAACGCTCAGTAAACGATGAAAAGTTCTCGACTGGGATTAAGCGTACTTGAGACCTACATATATGCTCTAAGATATACACACATTGGATGTGTACTGGCTAGGCGTGCGACAAGCGGGGAGATATAGGTATGTATATTTTAACAGCAGGTCGCGGTAAGCAGGTCATGCCTTGTACGCTTAGTAGATAACCTGAACCGGACGTTGGCTTATAGAATTGGCAGACGGATCAAACTACAAGCCTTCTCCATATACCGACCCAAATCCAAGACCGAGTGATCGCTCATGCAACTCGACTAAGCAACATCAAATTATGTACAGCTGGAGCTCTGTACAACTAATTTTGAGCTGTATTCTAACGAGTAACCTGTCCCCACCAGTTCGTGACCGGCTTTCCCGTCCCGCCCAACCAGTTCGTGACCGGCTTCTCCGTCCCGCCCAACCAGTTCGTGACCGGCTTTTCCATCCCGCCAAACCAGTTCGTGACCGGCTTCTCCGTCCCGCCAAACCAGTTCGTGACCGGCTTCTCCTTCCCGCCCAACCAGTTCGTGACCGGCTTTTCCGTCCCGCCCCACCAATTCGTGACCGGCTTCTCCGTCCCGCCCAACCAGTTCACGACCTGCTTTTCCGTCCCGCCCAACCAGTTCGTGACCGGCTTTTCCGTCCCGCCCAACCAGTTC
>Ga0307515_10002147_pt1 | contig 43295 bp, 45 predicted proteins | sample 17_EM_MG_FD_194513 | JGI IMG/M metagenome (GOLD analysis project Ga0307515, IMG submission 194513) | Populus trichocarpa ectomycorrhiza microbial communities from riparian zone in the Pacific Northwest, United States - 17_EM | ecosystem: Host-associated > Plants > Roots > Unclassified | place... | reverse complement strand
GCCCCGTCCCTCGCTGGCTCGTAGATCCGGATATTTCCACCATAAAATCACTTTCTAGAAGCTACCTCCAGATCCCCACCGAGCATCATCTCAACGTAACCTTCCTTGCAGAAGGAGCCTTAAACAAGCTATACGCCATCTCCACCTCCGGTGATAATGCTGTCGAGTCCCAACTTCCCTACGTCTTCCGTGTTACCATTCCTGTGGAGCCGTTCTACAAGACCGCGAGCGAGGTGGCAACACTCTCTTACATTCGAAAACATACATCTATCCCCGTCCCACGCGTCATCGCGCACAGTTCCACCGCAGACAATGAACTCGGCTTTGAGTGGATCCTCATGGAGAGAATTCCCGGTGTCTCCCTGAAGAGCATGTGGCGTGAGATGGACATGGAGACGAAGGAAAGAGAGACGAGGGTGGTTGCGCAATACGTCAAACAGCTCCACGATCGGTGCTCCTTCGATGTGGTTGGAAACCTCTACTTCCGCGAGGATCTCTTGGACAGAAAAGTACGGGCGTCGCAGATTCCGGATGGCGGGTTCGTCATTGGGCCTGTCGTAACCAGCTTCATGTTTGCTGGAGGAAGGAAACTCCACCTGCCGAGGAACCTTGGACCCTACTCTAACGATGGGGAGTACATGGCCGCGCTTATGGATGCGGATTTCGAGGATGCGAAGTTTTTACAGTTGCCAGAGGCTAGGACGTATGCCGACTTCGACGAGGACCTGGCTGAAGATGTGCCGGAAATCATAGAAGCACTAGAAATGTTCCGAGAAGCCTGGAAGACCCTTTTCCCATCACACCCCCGTACCCCGCGTCCGTTCGCGCTGACCCATCACGATCTGTCCCTCTCTAACATTCTCGTGGACCCGACTACTTTCAAGATAACGGGAATAGTAGACTGGGAATGTACCGGCACGCGTCCGTTCTGGGAGGCAATATACCCAGTGTTCCTCCAAGGACGAGAGATCGAAGAGGAACCCGAACCTCTCAGCCCCAGAGATGAGGATCCATGCAGGGTTGAGTACTGGGAGGATTGGGAGAAGACAATTTTGCGGCCGTCGTGGGATGAAGAACTCGGGGATGTGGACCGCGAGGACGATGATACGGATCAGATGAGATTGGAGTGGAGAAGGCACTTGGATTGGCTGGAGATATCTGTGAGGATGGCGGTAAGGTGGGTGAAAGTAGAGTTTGAGGAGTGGAACTCCGAGCTACAGGGTGATCTGCAAGAAAGCCCGTAGTCTTTCTATTGAAAATAACCCCAGATCAGGGTACACCGGGGTAGAAGTATGGGCAACTGAAGGAGCAATGGAAACCCACAACATCGAGCACGAGTGTAAACGGATAAACTGACTCGGCCCCCCCGAGACTTTCCTCTGTTCCTCGCAGCCTTGTCATGCACACAACTTGGCGGAGTGTGGGGAATCGTGGGATCGGTGTCTCCCGAGCGCTCGTCCGGGAGCTCGGACATTCCAAATACGGGTATAGCCTAAAGATGTCACTATTGAACTCAAGTGCTAACAAAACACGTTGCTGGCTACATCATATGGTATTTGGTACTAGGGGAGAAAAAACCACTCTCGAAGCTGAAGGTCTGGGGTATTGCTGGTAAAAAGACCGGTCGGTGGCCGGACGCGTACGGCAACCACCGACCACGAAGGAGATCAAACTCGACACCCCTGCTCGACCTCTTACTATCATCTCTCTCGATCTTCCACCAAAAGTCTCGGTCTAATATAACGGTACTGGGTTTTGGAGAATGAACATACTGTAAGCACAAGTTTTGCCCGTCAACCCATCAAATCCGACACTATTTACGCTGGCGGCACGACTTCAGATGACTATCTAGATTGTCATCCCTGATGGCTACCCCGCATCCATGAGAACACAAAAGCTTGAGTCGCACTTCATGAGTGACGATATGCTTGAAGAGGTACCCCATCTCTACTCTCGCATCGCACCCGTCCCAACCACATTCCACCATCTTCACCCCAGGCTGAGCCCTTTCCTCAGGAACCTCCACAGGCCCGTTGGATTCGGCGGGGAGGTGCGAGGCGAAATGCTCCTTCCATTCCTTGATGGTCTCGAGAGTGTAATCGAAGTCCATCTCGGTAGGACAGCCGTCGCCCCAAAGGCATTGCATTCTCCCCGCGGGAGGGAGAGACGTCTCTGGTTCCGGATCTGGCGGTGGCCCAGCGGCACCCCTTCTAAGGTTTCGAAGTGAGGCTTCCTTCACGCCAGCGGATTTCCGAAGTTTTCTCCTCTGTCGCTTCTTGAGAGGACTGAGCACATCCTCTTCTTCCTGATGCGAATGGTGAACGTATCCCGAGTAGCATGAAAGATTTCCAAAGATCTCTGCCGTCGGGGCGCACTTCGGCCGAGGTACCTGCGACGAGGTGAACTCGCACGGATCAGTCGAGTTCCAGAAAGTGAACCTAGATGACGGTTCGTCAGATGAGGAGACTGACGGAATACAGGTACGTACGGTGCGTGTGGGTCCTCTACACATTCACGGGTACATTTGGGACTTCCGTGATCGTAAGTGGTTGTGGTGCTCCTATGGTGAAATGATGTCAGCAGGGGTGTGGGTATGGAAAATGTCTGCACATACGATTCGGTAAGTTCTTCGTGTATTGCCGGCGGATCAAATGATTCCAGATCCAGAAGCTCAAAAAGAAGGCTATCCGGACCAGAGCTTGAGTGTGCAGATGCGGAGGGTCCGTGAGAAGACATGGTTTGGATGAAGGTGAGGCTGAGAGGCTGCGCGAACAGGGGAAACCAGGGGTGGTTAGATGGCCATCCAGACTACTGCAACTCTCTTATACGTCTCGGGAGGTGGCCACCGTCGTATTTCCCACCTTGCACGGCGGACCGTGGTGACCATTTGGCCCCTTGGCGACCCAAGAAGGGAAAGGACTCGCGACATTAAAACCGACTCATGGCGTGTGCAGGCCATTGAGTATACAGTGAGCCATGGACGCGCCACACGCGTCTAATTCGGTTCCGAGGGTCTGAACGAAGTCCCCGCTTGCCTCGCCATAGCAGAACCGGATCACTTCGCTTGGCCCGACCATGTCGCATGGACTTCGAATTCCCACCTCCATGTGATCGACCGTCAAGGAAACGGGCGAAAGGAGGCCGAAAATCTAACTTCTCATTTGTATCAAGTTGAAATACGATGTCGGCAACTTTGGGTAGCGAAGCCAGATACACGCAGTAGCACGGACGCACATGAGAGCGATAACGCGGTACCATCAAGAGAGAGTGATGTTATAAATGCATTTATGCCCTTGAGTTACAATGACACCCCTCTGCGAAGTACTGAACTGGCGGGGGAGATGATGTGCTTGAAGATACTCGGCTTCGCGAACATCCAATAACACCCCTCCCTGAGGCACCCTTGCGCACTTATATATTTATCCTCGGGGAAGTAGTTATACTGGTAATGCGACAAGCGAGTGAGACCTCTTGGTTAGCTGTATCCGTGGAGGGGGCCGAATTTGCATCAGACGTAGATGGGGCAAGATGTGGGGCGGGATTTGGGGTAGCAAGAGGCTGAGTTGACCAGGCGCGTCCATCAAAGGAGAGAAGTGGTCGATCAGTACCACAGTTTTCGGAAACTGGTTAGAGGGAGGTCGAGACAATTTTAGGGACCGACGGGAGCGCAACGCCACTTTATGGAAAGGGAACCCCCCAGTGAGGCAGCGCAACCGATTGGAGTTAGCCAGTTGCGTCGACTAAACCAATGAAGAGGGAATAGTACGGTGGGTCTGGCTCGGAGGCTGGGACTTTAGGACGACTTATAAAGACATAACAATGAGGCTACCTGGCCTGCAATCCGTTGACGAGACCACTTTGACCACATGTAAAGGCGAATCAAAGTGCATCGTCCAAAAGTTTGGACCAAGGAGGGAAAGCGGCGGAACGAGTTCTTGCATTGAACTACCCAGATGCAAGCACAAAAATTCAGAAAGAGACGGGATTCAGAGCCCAGAACGTCAATGGATCGATTCCGTTCTTTGATACGAGCCTGCAAATGATCATGGTTGTATCGTGCGTAGAATAGGGAGCAGCCTTTGTACAGGGGTCTTCGGGGGCCGAAGGAAAAAAGTGTGCTTTTTGTGACCCAAAAGATGATGATGGTTGTGGTCGGCAAGCCCGGTTCGATCGCCGCGAGTCCATCCGCATGAGTCCGAAGAGGTTAGCAGCCGATAATAGCTCTCAGCCTCTTTGAATCGCCTCTGTCGGTCCGAGAGTTGTACATCGAAACCGGGCCACGCGATGAAGTGTACACGCAACCCGTGTTGGCCGACTGGGGTTTACAAACGCGATCACCAACCACCCCGGGCTTGATAATCCTTTCCCCGCGGCGCTTAGACCACCCCTAGGGATGACCATTATCAGATCAGCGGTTTTAAGCTTCGGGAGAGTCGCTTCACGAAACTTCCCGACACGCTTCTCCTCTTCCGCCTCCTTTCCACCAGCTCTACTCCAATACGTGCGACAGATGGCAACTTCAGAGTCCACAAAGCACCACTTTCTGGTCTACGCACCAGACCATACTGATCCGGAGAGTTTGCAACGACGATTGACTTACCGCCCGGAACATCTCGCCCGCGTCGGAACCTTCGTTACGGGCGGTGTCTTCAGTACGTATCGTCATGATGTGTTCCTGTGGTTAGGGAATGTTGACGAGCTTCGCGCGACGTGGCAGAGGCCCTCGGACCGACTCTCACACCTGAATCCGTTCTCCCTGGTGCTGAGCAGAAGATGAATGGCTCCTTAATCATCGTGGAGGCATCTTCTATCGAGGAGGTGAAAGATATCGTCGAGAGTGATGCCTATTATAGAGGCAACGTCGTAAGCCCTCTTGCCCCCAGAAATTGTCTGTGGATTCTACTAACCCGACACGATAGTGGGACAAAGAGAAGTTGGTTATTACGCCGATGATTTTGGTACTCCCCAAGTAACTCTACTACTGATCTTGAACAAACGAGACACCCAATGCTCATTTCCAACGGGAAGTCAAAGTTCGACGCAGATACGTCTGAATATTGACCCCGACTCGTCCAAGAGTAGTGTGATAGTGTGAACGAAAATACCACACAGAAGAAGGGAAATACAGGGCGAAAGCTATTGCTAGAAACAACGGTGCTTGGGAGCGTGTCACGGTGCTTGGAGTGCGGACATCTTTGGTGGGGACAATGTAGGAGCGACAGATCCACCGCCAGCGTTTCCGACACCAGGGGAATGTTCCTTCATCCCGAACCTCGGAGAGACTGGAGGGGGGGATCGGGGCGAAAGCATACTGAGCCGTTGCAGAAACGAAGGTCTCGAAGGACGGTCTAATTGGCCAAACTCTCCGACTTCAACTTCTTCCCTTCCTGCACCCCCACCTGCGCCAATTCCAGCCTTTCCGGGTCCAAGGGCACTCCCGTCTCCGTAGAATAGATCAGTTGGATACCTGATGTTGCTCAACCTCGCCGATTCCCTGATCTCCCGGGCCCACGTCCGGTTGTGGCTCCTGATGCTGGTGTCGTAGCTTCCGTGGTGTTTGTCGGGTAAGAATTCTTCATCACCCAGAGGACCTTGACCACGATGCGAGTGACGACAGAGGAAAACGTCTTTGACGAACGCCGTCCATTGTTCGTAGAAAACGACCAGGAGTATCATGAGACTGATCAGGGTTACAACAGAGACAGCTATTCCGACGGTCTTCCAGATATTTGTGGAGGTAGCAGAAGTGGGAACAGCAGAGGGTGTCGGTGAAGGGGAGGCTATCGGTTGCCAAGAAGTTACGTCCGGTACTGTAGAAGTGCTTGACGGCAAGACTGTGAGAGTAGCAGATGTAGTGGGTAAAACCGCAGCAGGCTTGGTAGAAGATGGAGTACGAGTTCGGGTGGGTGTGGGTGAAGGGGTTGATGGGATCATCACCATGGGCGGGGCAGACTGAGAAGAGCTAGTTGTGACTGGACCATCCGGCGGGAACAGAATATCCCCGAGGTTAGGGAGGAATGGCTCGGTAGTCGTGGTAGCTCCATGAGGGGCCAAAGGGATGACAATAGGAATGCTTGTGGTTACAGGTAGGTATACAGGTATCCTGGTTGTTTCGCTGACGGCGAGCCCAACGTCTTCGAGAAGGTGTCCTTGCCGTTTCCTGCTGGGAGCACCATCGGGGTACTGAAAGACTGCAGCGCCAGATACGTAGACGGCGAGACAAGCCGTAGTTGCCAGACCAGTGATGTGCATGTTGTGTCGCATGCGAGCGTTGTCCCGGTTCAAGTTCAAGTACGGATCGCGTTCAACGTGGTTCAACGCAGACTTCTCGGCACGCAGTAGGGTCTATCCGCATCGCCGCACTCCCGCGACGCGTTCGTTAGAGTTAGACCTCATCATTGGTGGTGAGCCCTCCTCAGTAGTAGAAATAGCCCAATTCCCATTGGTCAGTGAGTTCACGAGAGGAGAACCGGACCGAACCGCTTGCATAAGCGCCCATACCAGCAATGATCCCTCTCCGGTCACCACAACGTGTCCCGCGGGTGGCTGGCCATGTCTTCCGCTCCTTCTCTTCCTCCTCACCCTCCTTCACCAAAGCCAACATAAAACTCGTCGCTGAACTTCGTAAACGCACAGAAGTCTCGCTCTCAAAAGCCAAGGATGCCTTGACGGCGACCAATAACGACGTAGACGCTGCTCTCGAATGGCTCGAGAAGGACCTCATCGTGAGCGGAGCGAAGAAAAAAGAAAAAGTCCAGGACAGGACGGCCGGAGAGGGATTGATTGGCGTTAACGTTCTCTCGAACGGGTTTTCGAAAAAGAACGCTAGCAGGGGAGTTCGAGCCGCCATGGTCGAACTCAACTGCGAAACGGATTTCGTCGCGAGGAACAAACTCTTCGGAGAACTCTTGAACGACATCGCACACACCGCCGCGTTCATTTCCGACTTTGACGCTTACCACACCATCGCGGATTCGAAAACTTTCTTGGACAAGTTCCTTCTCCCGGCTCCCCTCCTTTCCGCTCGTGATCCCTCACAAAGGCCTACCACGGACGTTGGAGGCGCCGTCGACGGGTTAATCGCTAAAGTCGGCGAGAAGATCTTGCTGAGCAGGGCCGTATCCATCTCCCACCCCCTCCCTTCACCACAATCAAACGTCGCACTACGCGTGGCTTCGTATCTTCACGGTTCCGTCGCCGGAGGTCTCACCTCTCAGGGGAGAATTGGAGCTCTAGCTCTCCTGGCCCTGAAATCCCCTCGCCTATCTACTATCACGGAGAATCCAACCTTCTCGGAGGACATTGAAAAGCTGCAAAGGTCACTTGCTCGACAAATTGTCGGTTTGGAGACTCTGTCGGTCCGGGGTACCGATGAGACCGCGTTATACAATCAGCCATTCATGATGTTCGGTGGATCTGACCAATCCGTTGGCACTGTCCTCGAGCAATGGGCAACGGAGAAGGGCCTTGTCGAGCCGGGAGAAGAGGAGTCTGGTCTGGAGGTATTGGAGTTCGCCAAGTGGTCTGTTGGGGGTGGTGGAGAGATCTCCAGCGAAAAAGCAGCCATGTAAAATCCCCCAACGCGCGTAAACGGTAGATTGTGTGTATTCATGAACAAAGTAACGGGTGTTATTATTTGTAGATATCTACATCTCGGTCTTAATCTAGCTCTCTCAATGAACATTCACCGCTCCATGACATGCAATCCGGAGAGAACATGAGAACGGAAACAGCATGCATGATGTGCAACTGGCAGGTAGCTGAGAGCGTCAAGAAGCAGCTCATTCTGGTATGGCGTCGATGCGTTGGATCCTCGGAAGCCCGAGCTTCCATCCAATGGCGAAATTGGTATGAGAGTCCTTGATAGCCAAGGAACTGAAAGTCGGTCTGTGTCAGAAAAGAACGCGCGAAGAATATCGGGGTTTCCTCACAGATCTACAATGCGATTAGTCATCCCACGCTCACAGAGCTCATAAACTTAGGACTCACAAGTTGTAGCCAGCATCATCAAGTACGCGCCGAGCGCCTGTAGGGACTTTGTAAGATATGCACAATCAAATGAGCCGAAGGAACCGCGTACGGTCAAAGCATGCCACCACGAGTGTCCTAATTATGCGTCTCAGCGAAAAATGTTGAAAGGGAAATCGCAAAACCCCCCGAACCTTCAAGCAAGAAAGCAGTGGGCCACCCTACAGCATTTTTCCACTCGGTCAAAGTGCTGCAGTAGATGTTATCCAGGTTCCAGATGGCAAACCCGGCCAAGAAGGTTACTAGTCCTGTCTGGTATATCTTCCCCATCTTCTTCCTCGCGGCGTGGGGCACACTCTTCGAAAGGTCCGAGCGGTTCAGGTACAGAATACGAATGGCAATGATAACCATGAGTGTTGCAAAGACGACCTGGTGGTAAACGGGGTTCCGGTATATGGCACTGTCATATCGGGAAGAATTACCGCCGAGTCAGTGTCACGCAGAGAGTGCCAGGGTCACTGAACGTACTATGAGATGGGGAATAGAGTGTTGAAAACGATGAGGAGAAGGCCGTGACCGGCATCAAAGTTGAACCCTTTCCGTGAATCTGACAAGATGAAGAGCGAGTACGAGGCGACAATAACCATCGGCAACTCGTCGGCGAGCTGTGCTTCATATAACAGAGACGCGTGGAAGGCGAAGCTTCCCATTCCAACGACAGCGATACCCTATATGCGTGTTCGAGATTATATGAATCCGTCGGTTGACGATTTGGGTTTTAACGTGGCAAGAACAAGACGCACCAAGAATCCGACGGGATAACGGGTAGGAAGCTTCTGCTGCAGGGCAACGTATCCACCGTAAAGTCCTAGGAAGATAGTGATCAAGTTCGAGAAAGAGTTGGCCATCTCCGCAACGAAGGGCGAGAATTGATAGTTGGCCTGGGAGAGGATAGCAGTGTACGTGTCATGGATTGGTGCCGATAACGCGGGGTATGAACAGATGACTGACCTCACACCAGTCGATGGTAGCAGTTACTGGGCCCCATACTCCGGCAAAATTGGTTGGGAGAGCCATTTGCTGACTTGGGGGAACACGAGAGAGTGACCGCTCCGCGACGTGAGTGACGGGTGCTGAGAATGTCTGAGCTTGACCTTGTCGGCGCTCAAGGCCCATCTGGCGATCTCCCCGCGGAAACAAATCACATGGAACCCGGCGGATCACTCGATCAAAGTTCAATCGAAGTTTAACTTCCGCATGTCGTCACGCGTCATACGCCGTGGCATTGGGTGGCGTCCGAGGGGAGGAGGGTTAGAAGGGCGACAGGGCTAGTGGCCAGGTAACCTACGACGCCGTTTGTGCTAGTCCGACTCCCGAGGACCGAAGAAACTTCGATCACACCCGAATCCCGAACATGGCATCTCCAATCCCGGCCCTATAACTCATCCACCCGGCACTAGCATGGCTCCACGGGCACGCATAGAGCGTATAAATCGCGTGCCATGCCACAACGCCCTCTCTCGTGCCATCTGCCCACCTTCACTATGACCTTGGCCGCCCCGTCGAATCGCTTGCTCACTTCCGATTCCAAACCCTCCCTCATCGGAAGCACGGTGCGAAATCGATACTTTGTCGAGAGTTGCATCGGTGGAGGCGCCTTCGGTACCGTGTATAAAGTCGTTGACCTCGAGTTGTCTCGTCGGGCTGATGGACACATTCGTCGCGCCATGAAAGTGGTTGATGTCGCCGACCCAAACCCACCTCACATCCTGCCCCCCGACTACGTTAACCACCGGCTAAACCTGGCCGTACGCGAGGTACACTACCACCAACTCCTCTCTTCCCACCCGAACATCGTCACCCTTCATGATCACTTCTTCGTGGTGGGCCGCACAGAGATGTTCCTGATTCTGGACTATTGCGCGGGAGGCGACCTGAAGACCTATATTCTCAAAGGACGCAACCCTTTCGCAGGAGACGATAGACGGATGAGGGAAACCATTCTTCAAATTTGCGGCGCGGTTGACTTCATGCATTCGAGAGGGGTGTTCCACAAAGACCTAAAGCCACAAAACATCCTTGTTTCTCAAGATGGGCAGAAGGTCTTCTTGTGCGACTTTGGTTTGGCGTCGGATTTACACACCAACACCCGGGGAGGGGGGTCCGCACCATACATGAGCCCAGGTGAGAAACTTCACTTCACAAGCGGTGCGCCTACTCACTTAGATTACAGAACTCCTAGATAAATCAGGGTTCTACTGTCCACAAAGAGCGGACACCTGGACCCTAGGTATCATCGTTCTGAACATGTTTGGGCTCTGGCCATGGGACAACGCCACAGTTCGTAGCAGAAGGTTCCGCAGTTTTATGCTCGGCGATGGCTATCTGTTGCGGGCGAGACCGATCTCCTCAGAAGCTAACAAACTCATCCGTGACATCCTCCGCTTTCACCCTGAACTCCGCCTCTCCGTCCCAGAAATCTCCACTCGCGTTATTCATCTTCACTCGTTCTTCGATAACCCTCATACCAAGTCCTCACCAGCGGAGTTGCGGAAGATGATATTCACGCACCAACGTATGCTTGCGAGGCCAGATCCAATTGCCCGGAGAAGGAAGGAGCTGGAATATCTCAGGGGCTTGGACGAGACATCGGCCTTCAACGACCTCAGCGGTCAGCTTTCCCTTCCTCCTCCACCGTCCAGAATCTGTGTCACCAACCTTCAAGAACATCCTGTCCCCCGGGAAAATAGACCATACTGTGCTCCTATCCAGGGTGTCCCCGCTCCAGTGGCGATAGCCACTCCTGAGGAGCTCACCGACGCGAGAAGCAAATGGTGGCATATGGACAACCTGAAGCTGGCGGGTGGTTGGTATTATCCATGAGCGCGGCAGGGTAGTACGCAGAAATTAATATTATTATACCCTCGTTCTCATCGGCTTTGGAGCACTTTCGGATTATGTACTTGCAATCATCGACGCACACTCTACTATTTGAAAATGTGATTCAGGGAGAGAAAAAGGCTAGACCCCACCGTGGTTCGAACACGGGACAACACGATCTGCAATCGTATGCTCTAACCACTGAGCTATGGAGTCATACTAGTCCCTTTTTCCGTGACATTTAACAACGTACGTCACTTCCAACTTTTCTGATAATTTAAATTGTCTTGTCACCCGCCCCGTGATCGCGCTCCGTCACCTCAGAGTCAACCGGATCCCTCATGAAGGCTGTCGGTCGTTCCCTCCCCCGCAACAAAATCCTCTCTCGTAGGCTCCATGTTGCTTCTCATCCTTCCACGACACAGGTTACAACTCTGCCGAACAAAATTCGGGTGGCTACCGAAAACACCCCTGGCCATTTCACTTCCGTAGGATTGTACATCGATGCTGGGACACGATACGAGACTCCGTCGACGTCCGGAGTTAGTCATTTCTTGGATAGGCTAGCTTTTAGAGTGAGTCCCGGAACTTCTTTCTCCGCCTTCTGTCAGTATTAAGCCGGGAGATGTTCTGGCAGTCTACCAAGACACGCTCCGACGAGGCTATGCAAGCAGCTACCAGCGCACTCGGCGGTAATATCATGTGCGCCGCATCAAGGGAAGCCATTGCGTACCAGTCCACCCACTTCCAAGAGGCAACACCACTGGCTGTGTCTCTCATTGCTGATACAGTTACCAACGCTCAATTCACTCCGGAGGAAGTCGAAGCTCAACGGGAAGCCGCTCGTTACGAGATTCGTGAATTCAAGTCGAAGCCGGAGGCTTACCTTCCTGAGGTGCTCCATCATATTGCGTATAACGGTCAAACTCTTGGCAACCCGTTGTTCTGCCCCGAGGAGAGGATCGACAATATCGATACCAAACTGCTATTGGACGCCAAGAAGGATTGGTATCGTCCAGAGAGGATGGTGATTGCTGGATCCGGGATTGGACACCAGGAGCTGGTTGAAATTGCGGAAAAACACTTCTCTTCCTTCAAGCACATTCCTTCAGTCACACCCCAACTGAACACAGCGGTCCGTCCGTCCTCCGCCCAGACACCAATCTCCCCGCATATTCTTGCTCCCGGCCAACCGTCATCACTTTACAAATCGATGACTCGCGCTGCCTCATACCTCTATAACTCCGGTGTACAACCCCAAACCGACATTCAGCAGTCGGTTCTCAATCCCCGCTCGCCAGTGAATTATGCCGGTGGTCATCATTTCACTCACGATCCTTCTCTTGAGTTCGACCATCTCTATCTCGCGTTCGAAGGTCCGGGAATTCACGATCAGGATATCTACACCCTTGCTACGATACAAATCCTCCTTGGCGGTGGTGGAAGCTTCTCAGCAGGTGGTCCCGGGAAGGGCATGTACTCTCGACTGTACACACACATCCTCAATCACTACGCACAAATTGACCATTGTGCCGCGTTCCACCACATCTACACCGATTCTTCGTTATTCGGATTGTTTGCCTCGTTCCTACCGAATACCCCGCACAGCCGGGGGAACACGGCGAAGGATATTCTGCCTCATCTAGCACACCAGCTCAGCCTGTTGCTATATACGCCAATCCCAACGAGCGAGTTGAACAGGGCGAAGAACCAGTTGAAGAGCAGCATGGTTATGGCGTTGGAGAGTAAGAGTTTGGAGGTGGAGGATCTTGGTCGACAGGTTCGTCTACGTTTGTTTTACTTGGGGAATTACCTTAATAATGTCACCGAACAGCTCTTGGTCTTAGACAGGAAGGTCCCGTTGGAGGAGATGTGCGCGAAGATTGACGAGGTGACCACCGACTCACTTCGTGAGGTGGCTGCAAAGGTGTTCGGTCCCGATATCACCAAACAAGCTACTGTCGTATGTATGGGTCACGACGACGTCAGCGATTGGAAAGCCACTCTGAGGAGGTATGGTGTCGGGGGTGGCTGTTGATCCTCAAACAGCGCGACCTCGAAACCCGGCGCTGGAAATTCCGATTGTTTGAAACATGCTTTCTTTGCGTCCATATAGACAGTCCACTACCGTCGTATGTATTCACGTAGTACTTATTAACTCTTACACTAATAATGACGATTCCGTGTCCGGAATCATGAAAATGGCGTTGTCAGAGGGTCAAGTCGTGGGATGAAGTCATGGAGGATAGGGACTTTGTGTCATCGGCGACATGGAGTCCAATGTGTCCGTCTTCCGGTTGTGAGGTATACCACCCCATCTGCATGTGCAGAAGGATCCATCCAAAACCTCGGCTGGTTTGGAACCAAGTTTGACACCTGTTGAGGGTAGTTACTGAGCCATAATCTCAACAATTGTGTGCCAGTTCGACATACCAGAAAGGTTTGTCCAACCTTGAATTCACCCCCATCACCCCCTTCCTCGAAAACGATGCCCATTACGTTCCACACGGTGATCTGAGCCGTCCTGTTCGCAGGCTTGCGGTCGGTGTGTGCGTCTCTAGCGATAATGACCCTAAAATCCTTTACGTCTCGCGGTGGGCAGAGGGACTGGAGAGTCCCGAATGATCGATCAGTCTCGTGGTAGGAGAAAATAGGTGGGAGGAACCTACGTTGAGCTCAGATTCAATTTCTTCCTCTGCCTTCTCCTTCTCCTTGACGATGTTCTCTCTTATGGTTCTGGAGAGCCACCCTGCTTGCTTTGCCGTCGCGCCCGAAAGCACGTTGAAGGCTTTGGTTTGAGAGTTTATTGACTGTGATTGAGAAAACCCCTCGAGTTGGTCGTAAAACTCTTCAACGATTTCGGGGCAAATATCTACACAAGGGTTGTGTAAAATTCTGTAAACGGAAGTGATGTGCGAGTGGTCACACCTACCATCTTCTCCGGGGACAAACCTGTCCCCGAACTTCGTGTCCATCCTATCCGCGTAGCCTTCAAGAGTCGATATTCGCGTCTCCAGCTCGTTCCTGAGCTTGACAGCTTCTGCATCTCTCTTCGCCTGCGCAAGGCAAAATAATCACATAGTCAGGGTGATTGTCCAGCGGTCGAACGGGAGGTACTCACCTGCCAAGCGTCCCTCGCAGCCATCTCTTCCTTCTCGCCCATCGGCCCAATCCTCTGCTTCCCATCTTCCCCTTGGATAAACTCCAGATATGCTATAGGGTACACCTGAATGCCGTTTTACAAAGTTCTTTGCGACTGCGACGGAAATGGAGCATACCTTCTCAATATGGAGTTTCATCATAGCAATGTTTCCCCCATCCGGGGTCAAACTACTTAGAGTGCACATGCTGGCACATCTCCTGAAGCCCAATTTGGCGTGCCACGGAACGAGGTGGGTAGAGTTCCCAGAAAGACCGAGCTTCACGTTGTCGTAGGCCTCAAGGATCTCCGAGGGCTCCTTGCGGTCTGTAACCAGCTGGACCCCTGTTAATGCACCATAGGATGTATTCAGCCTAATCACGTACCTTGGCATCGACGACGCCAATCTTCCTCCCTGCCCTGACTACGCCCCTACGAATCGCACGAGCGAGTGGTGCATCAACCTCAGCCCGCAGCCTATACCACCCATCAGTTACCTCCAACTCCAGCGCGTCTTCAACCGACCCGTCCGAATTCCGCTGACCCTGCGTTCGAATAACTTTCGAGACGCATAGAACCATCGGGGAGGACGGAGGAGAGTCTCCCGCCGCGATAAGCTTGAGTGGTGGTCTGGACCCCCCCTGAAGTTCTCTCTCGTACCTGCACGCTGAACTATCAGAAGTGCGACATTTGTGACGTCGAAGCTAAACGCACCTATACAACAATTGCTTTATTGTCTCTTCCCAGCTCCATCTTTGGGCTTCAGAGGGGTCAAGACATAACATCCCAGCCTGTTTCCAGAGTATGAGGCCCCAGTGGTTGTAAACCCAGTTTTCGGTTGCCAACGTGCACCCCGCGTTTTGGAGTTCTTTGAACGCGGTCGCTGGGCCGAGAGAACCAGAAGGCGAGTAGAAGGAGTAGTGGATCGCTGTCTCGGGCGTAATTTTGCTCATCTCTGCGATGTCTCTGTCCAGCGTAGTCGTTAGGTGTGAATTAGGGGCCGGAAACGAACACTCGGTACTTACATCCCCTTGGATCCGAGCTCATCCCCGGAATATGTCTGGGGTACTTTACCGCATGCAGCGAGTGTCTTTCGGTTTGGTAGCGATGCTAAGGTTAAGTTCATCCATCAAAGTCTGCGATTGGCGAACAGGTTGGACTGACTGAGGTTGAAAAATTGGTATTCCCTCGCCTTCTCTTTCCCTTTCCGATTACTGGATGGGGATTTTAACGAGGGAGGGACGTCAAAAACCGATTTCCGGGGTGGGGAATTCATCTGAATCTGAAATACTTTGTCCTTTTGTCGTTCTTGTAATCGTTCCTTCTTCTGGTCTTCTTGAAGTTTTGCCCGACCAGGTTCTCCCGGCCGCATTCCAGGTTTGAATGGTGTCGTAAATTTCTTAGTGGATGCTGGCCGATTGACCCCACCAGGCTTCACCGGTGTACGGAAAGCAGAGTCCGAAGTGGCTTTAGAGGGAGTCGAAGGTTTGGGAAGGGTTGAAGCAGAAGTGGACGATAGCAACGGTGGCTTGAAATGAGGCACTGAACCCTTATATTGGGCGGCATTGGAAGGAGAAGCAGAGACTGGGTTGACTAAACTCGTCTTATTTGACAGCAGCGGTGGTTTGAATGGTTTCTGTTTAGCGGAATGAGTGAAAGTTGTGTGCTGGGGCGAAATCTGTCGAGAAGTAGTAGGCGTTGGCGATGTCGGGTTCTTGCCCAGGTCCGAAGACGGTCTCGGGGGCGTAACTGGCGGTTGAAGCGGAGTAACTCCGGTTTGAGGGGCTAAGGGCCGCATACACGAAACTTCTTCTTCAAAATCGGCATCCCAATCTCTTAAACGTTTCCTTACGTCCTCAAGGGCATTTTTTGAAGGTTGAAAGGATGTCCCCTTCCCTGCGGAAGTAAACCCAACGAAACCAGTGTCGTTCGAGGTAGAAGCGGACTGAAACCCAACAAAAGCGGGAGCGTCAGTTGAGGATGTGCCAAACCATGCGTCGTAATCCGGTTCTGGAGGTGGTTCCCCCGGACTAGGAGAACGGCGTTCACCGTTGGTCATGCTGCCGGCTATCGCACGAACGGAGGTGAAACCCACGGCAGTCGGTACAGGCGGACCTGGCTGCATCCCATCATTCGGAGTCGGTTGAGCGGTTGTTCCCGAGCCCAACTCCGATGGGCCTTGGTTATCTCTCGTTGGCTGTGATGTCTGCGAGCCCTCAGCATGGGTTTTGAGTTGGAGTGGTCGAACGGGAGTCACAGGATAGTTATTCTGCGAAACCGCCGCGTCGATTTCGGATAAGTTCCGCAAGTCCTCCGGAGACAGATCCTCAATGAATCCGGGATATATTGGCGAAGACATCCTCCGCTTCTTACGCAGAGGTGACGAGCCTACCAGAACCAAGAAATCAAATATTGTCCGAAGGGTGCAGAGCAAGAACTGACCGTGGCTCATTATCTGCGTGTCCCGTGGTGGACGCGTCTTGGAAAGTGGTGGCACGTGTTCCGCCAATCCCCGCTTGCAGTCCGAGCAACCATCGGTTGACAGCATCGTATTTCCCTCGTTCCTGCCTCCGCAGAACTGGTGAACTTTGGCGCAGACCATCGCCTCAATCTCCGGCGAAATTATCTACAGGTCCGTCGCAAACTCTTCTGCGATTTTCCGGCGGATTTTCAGTCCGCTTCGTCACTCGTCTAGGAAACAGGAAGCTCTTCGCATTTCGTTGCATACTGAATGCTTCCGAGATGAACGGCGTCACTCAAACTCAAACACAGCGGCCGAAGTTGCCTGCTGGTCCTGCTCCGGTAAACGCTCCACCCGCACCTCCTCCAGCACACAAACCAACCCCAGGCCACCCGCATCCGACCAACCCACCCACCCGTCCGAACCAACACACAAGCGCACAACCACCCCCGAACCGTGGTCAACCTCCAGCCAGTGCACAACATCCGAAGAATAAGAAGAAGACGGAACCTGCCCCCGTCGATCCGGCCGTCATGTACGAGAGTCTGAAGAACAGGATCACGGCGTTGGAGGAAGAAGAGACCCACGAAGAGGAGGAAGAACGAAAGCTCGGTACGTTCTTTACGACCTCTATACTATTCGATGTTTAGGTCAGGAAAGTTGATCAGGCGCACGCATTACGTTTTCGCAGTTGAGGAAGCCCAGAAATCTGTCAAGGGCGTTCCGGAAAACCTCGTCCATGCGAAGTATGTCGAACTGGTATGGTTGTATCACTCAAACCCGTCAGGAGGCCGGTTTCAATGCTCATCCGTCACCCCACAGTTCGCCGAGTTCAAACGGCTCGAGAGGGACCATGCCAAGGAGAAACAGAAGCTGACCAAGGACAAGGATGCAGGTTAACGATTAATGTTGGCGCATATATCCCAATCCCTGATCCTGGCCTCAACGTTCGCAGCTAAGGGCCAACTCACGAAAGCAAATCAAACCAAAACGAAGATGGAGAACCTGGCTCGTGAATTACAAAAGGTCACTTCATCTAGTATCCACACCCGCGGTTTTTTCTGACAGAGTTCTTCAGGATAACAAGCGATTAAGGGTAAGCCCAACCCCCGTCTGGCACCAAAAGAAGAAGTAAACCCTGCACGAAAGGAGGACAGTAAACGCCTGACCCAATGCGTCGAAGATGCTCAAGAAGAGATCGTTCAAATGAAAAACGACATGGCCAAACGAGTAGAACGAACAAAGTTAAAAGACGTCAAATATCGTGACTCCCCTGACGTCGTGGTGAAAGTCGTCTGCAAATACCGGGCCGAACTCTATTTCAAGATCTCGCGGAAGACCAAGTTTTCTCGGTTGTTTCATGCGTGGACCGATCGGATGGATAATGCGATGGCCGTGGGTGCCGGCCTGGGAGCGGCGAACGCGACCATAGTGGGTGCAACAGGGAAAGGAGCAAGGCAGCTGCTGTCGGCCGATAAGGCGAACGGGACCTCGAAGCTAGACCTGTCGAAAGAGGGGTCCGACATACGGTTCATCTTCTCACATGGAGGGCGGACACTCGAACCCGACCAGACGCCAGAAGAGGTGGGGATGGAAGCTGGTGACGAGATCCTTGCCGTAGAATTAATGGACCTGACAGAGGGACCGGGGACCGAAGTTGTCGTAGGTCATTCCGTTCTCTTCCGTCGTCCCCCTCCACGGTTGTCTCGCACCTGCTGCACTTGGGCGACCTTGATTCGACCGCTGACCCTCACTCGCGAGTTAGGACGAAGGTGCGCCTGAACCGAGGCGGGAGAAACTGGCCAAAAACTGGACAGAAGATCCCAAAGAGTACGTTTGTGCAATCTGTACGGCATTTTCACTGAATTGACCCACACGTTCCCTTAGAGCCAAAAAGGCGATGGAAGAGCTCTTCGACAATGTCGTCCGCGAGCGACTCAAAGATATCCTTCGCCAATACGAACTTCGGGAACGACATTTTGAATGTGTAATACGTTCGAAGGAGCTCGAAGTCCTTCTCTCAAGAGCAAGGGCGGCGGAGCAACAACAATTGGCAGAGGGGCAGGCGAACAGGGCAACGAAGACGGAGCAGGAAGTAAAGCCAGAATCGTCACGGATCTCGACCCATGACTGATCATCTTGGCCTGTTTGCAGAACGGTCAATTGCGGAGAGACCTCGAGCTTTCGCAGAATGGTCAAACGATGCTCATCGACAAGTTAATCGCGTGCTGTAAAGAGGTACGTATGATCCCGGTAAATCACACGTATCCGTTCCTCGGCCACTTTAACGTCTTCTCATACGTGTCTCCTTTTGTTTTCTGGGTTGGCTTTGCATCGCAAATTATCAGCCGAATGCGGAGCGGACACAACGGCTTTTCGCGTCGTTACGAGAAGAACTGGAGAAGAGAGGGACAAAGTTTGCAACTAGTGGGGACTGAACGATGTAATGCAATTCCACCGACAGCATCCATTTCTAATCGTGTGTGGATGAACCCGTGAGATCGCAATGCGTTGAATTTCTAGGGTTTTAGACCACGACTAAAATTACATGAAACCGACGTTCAAGAGGAGCTTCAGTCCGTTGAGTTAAACCAAGGCATCCAAATCCTTCAAGGCGTTCAAGATGCCCGACTTCTTGACCACTTTATCCTTCACGCTTTCCAATCCCTCGCCAGCGTAGCTGACAAGCGGAGAAACCTCCACCTCGACACCCTCCTCCAACTTTGCGCCGGCAGCCTCGAGCCACCTCTTATGCTGAGACAGCAGGTCGTTCCTGCTCGTCTCGGGATCGTCCGAACCAGTTCCAGGGGCGTTCTTCAGCGGACTGAACTCCTCTGAACGTGAAACCTCCAACACGGCAAACCGTTTCGTAAAGGGGAAGACGTCGAACACGAACATCTCGAGCTTCATCCCGTTCGCTTTCGCGGGCTTGATAAGTTCTCCGGAGGAAATATCGACGTGCGGGATCTTCTTGCGAGCGATATGGTATGCGAGTTCGTCTTCGAAGCTTTTGACCTCGTTGAGGAACTGGAGGGTATAGAAGTGGTTCGCGATGTTTCCAGCCCTGAAAGCGAGTTCACCGGTCTTTGGATCAAGTTGCTCAGCTTGCGCCTCGGTGATCTCGGAGTATTCGACCACGCTGAACTTGCTCTGACGGAGAGCGACGACGCCGACAGATTCTGTGGGGCTGGATTTTGGTACGACCTTTGCGGCACAGTCGGACTGTTTGTGGATGCAGTAGCCAATGAAGATGGGATCTGCGACCTTTACGAGGCAGTTGTCGACACAGTAGCTGTGGATGTAATTGATCTTCCGCGCAGCGAGATCGGAGAGAACGGATCGGGTGGCATCTTCTGGTTTGGAAGAGACTGGTTTACGGAGAGCGGCGTAGAGACCACCGTTACCGTCCGGGGCGACGGCAACGTGAGATTTCGTGCCGAGGAGAACCTTTCCATCCATCGTCAAGCACGGGAGCGTCCCTGTGGGTAGGGCATCAGCGAACGGGGATTGAATAATAGCTCATCACAAACCCTGCTCAAATAAGATGACGTTCGATGGGCCGAGTCCGAAATACGAATTTTCTTTGAAAAATTTCTCCGTCTCTGGACGAGTGGGACCACTGGTCATCACGTACCAAGGGATGATGACGGATCCCTTCTCTTTTCCGAACTCGGTCTCTGCCACAGTTTGCAACCTGGAGATCCTCTCTGCCTGGTATTGGAACAGAGATTTGTGTGACGGTAGCCCGATATCGTAGCACCCCTTGGGAGCACTGCTGCCCAACCTAGTTCCTTGCCCACCTGCCATCAACAAAACTCCAACCTCCCCATTTGCGATCGCGCGTAGTCCCAGCTTTCTCCATTCAGAATCAGCGGCGGGATCTTTGGTGGAAGATGAAGAGTCCTCAGGCAAGGGCTCGATGATCTCCGACGAGGTGCCCTCGCTTGTGGCCTTCTCGACCTCGAGAGCTTTGGCGTGGATGCGATTCACGCGCTTGATGTCGATTGATTCCAGTTGGGCGAGAAGAGCTGATTGTTCCGATGATGACAGCGAGGACCAAAACTGGAATAAATGATCTTGACTGGCCTCTTCATACAGCTTGCGCGTTGATTCGTAAGTCATGGTGTGCGAGGTATGGTGGGGATCAAGGGAGCGATGATCGTCAGATATGCGAGGTCGGTGGGGTGGTCGTGGTTATCGTCTAGGTCAACTGCCGTGCGTTGATAATCGATGCCGCCTCTTATATGCCCCGCCAGGAATGGAAAGGTGGAATGAACTGAGAAGAGAAACACCGAGTGCCATCGTGATACATCCGATAACGCCGTTCAGCCTTGCTTCGAGCGCGTGCATGACGAAACGTAGTAACGCGAGGAAACAGTGCGTCCATCGCATCTGGCTACATATCTTGGCTTTGAATTCAGCAAGTCTACGGATAACACGCAGCCCAGAGGCCGATATCGCTGACTTGCACAATCTGCAGGAACCCAACATGATTCACGTTGACAGGTCGTTCTGAATTCTGAACGCGATGCTAATCCCGTTGTTTGTGATTGTTGATCAAAGGCTTTATCAAACTTTCCAAACCCGGAACTCTAACCACTTCCGCCTCGCAAGGTTGGTCAACATTATCGAGGAGATTCCACGCATGACGGCATCAGAACGAGGCTGTCTAAATAACACACATGATCTAGGGAAACAGAGTGACAGAAGCCCATTACCCATTTGGAGAAATCGCCGTATCGTAGGAAATTGAGTGGTCCAGAGAAAAGCCGTGCCATCGCGAGCACATGGAATAGAATCAAGAGGACATCAGCAGTGAAGAGTGCATAGGTATGATGGAAGCATAAAGTCGTGATTAAGGAGCGCCAACCGGACAGATGCAGTGTAACCAGAGAAAAGAGACAGAAATTCATGGAACCGGGGGGGGGGGAGCGATCCGAAGGCGGATAAAATATGTCGGTTCCTTGGGTAGCCCGATTAGATGAGGCTAGGTACTGGTGATCGTGATTGGCGTGAGCGAGTAGCGAGTGACCATATCGTAAGACTGAAAGTGGAGCGATTCTAAGAGTCATAAGTCTTCGAGGCGTTGCCGTTGAAGGGTGGACCAGGGAGTTCCGGCAGCCTTTTACTCTTGTTGAATGTTTGGTGTGATGAGGTCTTTGGAAATGCATTCATCTACGAGATGAGATAGGCTAATCAGCTGTTTCTTCGAAAAGCAAAAACCAAAGAGTCCGGACAGATACCTTCTCGTGGAGATTGCTGAGGGAATTCGAAGAGGCAAAAAGTGATGAGACTTTCCTCAGCTTCCGCTTGCTCTTCTTCGCAAACAGGCTCCACCTCGAAGACGCAGAGGAAATTGACAGACGAATATTGGGGACAGGCGAACTTTCCTGAGATATAGTTTCAGTGTCGGATCGCGGACCTGAAGCGGGTTCCGCGTCCATGACCATTGAAGGGGAAACTTGTGCTGCTGAGGAAGGTGTCAGTTGGCGATAGTACGATCAGTCAATCTGAGGACCTACATCTCTGAGAAACAGGTCCGCAGTAAATGGAAAAACCCCGCCTCTCCTTACGGGCCGGACTTGTGAGGCTCGCAGTTGATCCTGGCGTGAATAGAATCGCTACAAGTATCGGTCAACGAGTGGACGATTCGTGAGGGCTCTTTAAAGAGTCCAAAAATCCATACATACGCAGGTGGCGCATCGGTTGAACCTCCTGGGAGTCCGCTTGAAACGGGGGAGTCAGCACCCACGACCATTCGAAAAGGGAGAGCTCACGAATGCTGTCCTGGCTTGGCCAAGGGGGAGACTTCAAGAACGGAGTCCTCATGTCCAGTTTCCCGGGGAGGGAGTGTGGCCGAACGGGAACTGAAGACGAGATCAATACGCAATGCAGCGCTGCATTGAAATCAAAAGCAAAACGTGGACTTACCCTTCTCCGGGGGAGCGGGAAACTGTGACAGGAAGCCCAAATCGTACTCTCCGGGTAGTAGGGAGTCCATGGAGATCACTTTGAGCAACGACAATGATGACCGTACTTGACTGACGCCATCGGTTTGACCATACTCCAGCTGAATGAGGGGAGTCACCCTTCTCCCTGAGATCTTTTCGAATGACCGGACAAGGGGAGGTTCAGATACACCAGGAGGAGAGTGTTGGTGTGACAACTCCGTCCTCGTTGGTGGCCACGTTTCAGGGAGGAAGGATGATGCAGGGTTTCCAGGCTGGTTGGGGCCGGTGATTTCTGACCCAATGTTGTCAACGTGGACTGCTAGATGGAGCGAGTTGGTAGTGGAAGATGCGGGTAAGTGGGCGGCATCTTGCGCCTGTAGTTGGATTGAGGGGGTGAGCTCAAGGACGGGAGGGAGTGAATTGAGTTTGCCCTTCAGCTTAAGCGGTTGAACCTTGGAGTCCAGTCCGGAAGAAGAGCCGGGAAGGCTGTGGGACTGGAACCAACAGATTGATAACAGTTTAGCGGCTTCGGAAGCCGAAGCTTCGATCATAAGCGGCAATCGGTGCCATGCCACTCGAGTTTCGGTTGGGGGAGGCGGAGTAGAAACGACAGGTTTGGAACAGGACCGTACGAGAATCGTGGCAAAGTAAAGGCCCCACAAAGGAAGCTCTTTTAGACTAACCCCATCGTTGTTGTGAATGTATGCGATCGAATCAGCGTGAATAAGCGATGACGCAGTGGAAATCCAAGAGGGGATCAAAGTGTAACAGCCGTCTAGAAGAACGGTGGGAGGATGAAACTCGAGGTCGTTGGGGATGGGAGTGATCGGACCTGGCGATTCGAGATATCTTACTGCAGGTTGGCCGAGAACCTGCGAGAGGGGTGCAAGCCTCAGCTTGGGGTGAATCGGGGGTTGACTTACGTACCGTAAGAAGTTGAACAATAATCATCGTCGAAGCTACCGTGCTTAGCAAGTCCAAGAGATGGGCTAATTCCACACCACACGGAGTTCCTCTCTGTGTTGGCTTGGAATTTTTTCGGTTCCTAGGTGCTCTTGTGATCTCAAATTGTTCTGCAAACACATCCTTGTACGAAACTGGGTTGAAAGGAATGGGGGAAGCTGCGACTGCTGAGACCGTGCGGGTAGCAGGCGTGCTCGGGACGACCGTCGGAGTAGGTATGATGAGGAGATCAAGCGGATGACATGTGCCGTCAATTCCGAACGACGACGGCCAACAGGCATCGACGCCAACAGGAGTGGTCGAGTGAGCATAGGAGATCAAGGACACAATATCCCTGGATAGAGCAAGCCAACGGCCCTGCGCTTCAGGCATGGTCGTTGCGAGCAAGTAGGTAACAAGGGTCAAGTAGAACACGTAGAAGATCTGCATCGTGGGGTCGTTATGGGATAGGCGAGGCGGGGCGTTTGGTGCGGGGGTGGCAGTCAGTCTGCTGGCGAGAAAGGGAGGGAAGGGACTCGATGGATGTGTGATATAGGCTTTTCGCCACCTTATATATTTGAAAGGCTCAGGGGGTGGTTTCGCATGAACTGAAATTGCCCCTAAGTTCCAGAGATCACAGAGGATGGAGGGTGCTGGTCCACTCGGTGCGGCGGGGAGCGGGGAACTTCGGATAGGCGAGTTGGCTTTCGATCTATAGGTTTATGCCACAAAACAAGAGATACCTCCCATATGGAGCGTGAATTCCAGAAATCACTCATAGAATCTAACTCTCTAGACACGAGAAGTGAGTCAGAGATCTTTGGAAAGTTTCGTTGAATCTCGTGATAATCCGAGAATGCGTCGATGTAAGTATTGAGACGGTCCACAGACAGCGTCGTAGAGAGAGCGAACACTCCGAGGGTACTGCGAACAGTATAGTGTCAAACAGTCGAATTACGCAATTTAATGGTCTGGGCAGCCGAACGAGCCAAACAGGGAGAGGGTAATGAAAGATGTCGAGGGGCGGGTGACTACCTCACAGCGAGAGGGGGGGCTTTTATACGAGGGCGCATCGTGATGACCGCACCAGCGATACACCCAGTCGTCTCCTGCTAGCACGAGGGGCGCCGCACTTGCACTACTGGACCTGACCACCACCCCGGACTTGTTTCGCAGAACCAGACTCCAAGTCGATGAGAAATGTGTTTCCCTGCTGTACGTGCGACGCGTTAGGGAGGGCGTGATGTCGCGGTATTCGTCCTAGTCATCGGTAGAAGAAAACCCCAGCCTTGCTTGGTACCCGCATCGCTCCCTGTTTCTCGGTAGGGTTAGATCGATAGCCAGCTCCGTATCTTTGTACCGTCATGAAGGAAACAGCAATGCGATCAGAGACGGTTTCATGCCCGCTCTAGGAACAAGAAAAGTTCAACGCGATGTATTCTCTCGGAAAATAAGTAGCATCGGAAACGTCTGGGGGCGCAAAGGGGTGTTGAAAGGGAGAGTTTATTGACGTGGGAACTCACTTCAACTTGAAGATCACTGACCCACGATCTCGCACAAATGATAGTATCCCAACGCTTGGTCGGCATTCGGGCCTGTCCTGTTCTCGACGGCGAATAATCGTCCTCCATAAGCCAAGGCGTCGCCACCGTGCATCTGCATCAGGGCCCAAGCAACGACACATGCAAAGTCTCCGTCATTAATCTTTCCTTCGCCACCTTATACTAGCCTCGAGCAGGATGTATACGACTATCGGTCCCCATGCTAATTCTTAAGGCCGCCCCTATCACGTACCATCCATCTCTGTCGAGGTTGTACTCTCAAAAGGAGTCAAAGGGTCTCACAATCACCCCCGCACGGTACGCCCGAAGGGCATTATGCACAACCAACTCTCCGTTGTTGACGTGTTTAATCTTCCAGAGTCACGCTGCCGTTACTTCCCCACTCTTGATTTAGGTTCTGGGCCACATCCATTGTCGGGTTCTGTAAGTGACAGAACCGATTGCTCGTGTAACTGCCCCCAACAGAGGACTTCGGTGTCACTAGGCTCGATACATTTCGCGCTGTGACATTCTGCTGTATTGGTGCGCGACTGGTGAATGTAGTCTCTGTTACTCGGACAGATGGAGAACCGCCACGCGAGGTGCCCCAGCAATCGCTCAAATTCCATCAAAATAGCCACTGGGTGTGTTATCTACAAGACGTGGTTCCCTTCACATGTGTGACTTATAGGGAGATTATCCGGTCCTTGCCTTTTTCAAAAGGGAAGTCTATGGTTTGTTCATATGGGGAATATCCCATTCGTAAGCTGTTCCACTGCATCTACGTGGAGTGTAACCGCTCAAGTTATAATAATGCCGCGCACTATATTTAACCGGAGACACCCGTGGCAGTTCAGGGTAGTTCAGAAGACGGGCAAGAAGCGCTTGGGTTATCCATTCGACAGCAGGGCGCTAACAAGGAATATGCCGGGGTATGGCTTAGGTCGGGAAGACTTACAGCAGGTTACTGGACTCTGATATACAAACATCCAGCGGGGTGGGGCCGAAGATTTTTCCAGTCGCCGAAGACGCGCCCGGGTTCTTCATTGAAAGGAATTTAGGTGAAGCCAAGTCGGCTATATATTGCGGCGAACCATTTGCTGCCGACGTTTGAAAACACAATGTTGACCACCGCGGTCCTAGCCTCGATGAGAAGCGGCCGGTGGATATTATTTAAGGCAAGTAGTCTCTGGGAACGAGTCTGATGATTGGACGGTTTAGCCGCAAAAATGGGGAATTCCTACCTCCACCGATTACGTCGGCAGTGTCGAATTGTGCTGGTGTCCGACACGCACCTCCCCTCTTTCTCTAGAGTTCCTTTGGCTCTGTGTTTCGTCGACTCAGCGGAAAGTCCCGAACGTTGAATAGCCACCTCTCGACCCGGTCTTTCCAACAAAGGCGTCACCTGCGGACGAAACCTCCACGATCATCGTCTGTGCCCTTGCTAACGCCATCGGTATATATGGATCCAAAGGCTTGGCCGTAGACTTCAGTTTAGAGTTTTCCAGTCCATCTCCATTTATAGGATCACCCTGCACTAGTCGTCAATTCGAGCCTTACCCCCTCGGATGATGAGAATCACGATCGCCGGTGGATTCGCAGGAATGCATAAAGCCGAAGTGGGGTCGTACTAAAACTCCTTGGAGACCCCCCATTCACTCACCTTTACTTCCCCTCCGGGTGTACCCGCTCGCACCGGCTTGTGGTCCACCATGGATAAATCCTCTCGCCCGGGCCTCGAGAAGCGGACTAGCTCCGATAGCAACGAAAAGGGTGACCTAAGCAACATCGTACGGTAACACCAACCCTCTCGTGGCAACCTACCTGATTATGATCGCCTATCCCATAGGATGTTTTTGCCAGTGACATTCAGGTCCTTGGCCCTGATATCATTGAAGCGACGGAACATGCCAAGACCATGACCCCAGAGGAGATCGAGGATGTAATCGACTATATCTTGCTTGAGGTATGCCTATCCCGGAGTAATCACCTTTGACAACACTGACAGGTGATTATGTCTATAGCACGGAGAGGACCCTAACTTTCCTCCTCGCGTTCTGGAGGCCGCAAACCGTTACAGGTATGATGAGACTCTGAAGAACGACCCGGTCGAGTTCCGGAGGATTTACGAGGAGCTCAAGGTCGAAGCTGCCCTGGTGATTGTTGTAAGTGTCCTGTGTTCGATTCTCACAGAACCTTTTATGACCGTTTGGTGTAGAACTCGCCATATGTTGAAGTGCGCGCTGTCGTCGATAACCACGATGATCCCTCTATTCCCACAGGCACTTTCCGTGCTTGGTTCATTGGTGTCATCTTCGTTGCTGTCGGCGCTTTCATCAATCAGTTCTTCAGCATTCGATATCCTGGCATTACTGTGGGTTCCAACGTTGCTCAGTTACTGTAAGCTCCGGCCTTCCTTCGCGTATTTCGTCGTCTCACGAGTTCCTTGTAAGTGCTTTCCCTGCTGGCAAGCTACTCGAGGTAATCCTCCCCAATAAGGAGTTCTCCACTTTCGGCTACGCATGGAACCTCAACCCTGGAAAGTTCAACATGAAGGAGCACATGGTTATTACCATCATGGCCAACGTCGGATTCACTGCCCCTTTCACAGCTTACATTGTCTGGGTGCAGTACCTCCCCATCTACTTCAACCAGGCATGGGCTAGCAGCTTCGGCTACCAAATTCTCATCGCCCTCTCGACCAACTTCATCGGTTACGGACTCGCTGGCCTCACCCGTCGGTTTATCGTGTACCCCTCACACGCCATCTGGCCCTCTAACTTGGCCACGATCGCGCTGAATAGGGCTTTCTACTCTGAAACGAACCTCCCTGCTAATGGATGGACCGTGTCCAGGATGAGGTGGTTCACCTACTGTTTCATCGCCATGTTCATCTACTTCTGGTTCCCCGACTACCTCGTCGCCGCCATGTCATACTTCAACTGGACAACCTGGATCGCTCCCGAAAACGTCCACCTGGCCGCAATCACCGGTACCTATGGTGGTTTGGGATTAAACCCCCTTCCTACCTGGGATTGGAACCAGTGCGTTGTTGCCGGTGACCCCCTCATCAACCCCTTCTATAGTACCATCAACTCATTCCTTGGGACACTTTTCACCCTCCCCGTCGTCGTCTTTCTCTGGTACACCAACACCTGGAACACAGCATACATCCCCATCAACTCTAATGTTGTGTTTGACAACACCGGTGCTCGTTACAATGTCTCGAATATAGTAGACGAGAACGGCCTCTTCAATGAGGCTGCATACAAAGCTTACTCTCCCTTGTATCTCTCCGCTGGGAACTCATTGCTCTACGGGATGTATTTCGCCCTCTACACCTCGACCATCACCCACACCTACCTCTACCACCGCCGTGAGATCGTTGCTAGTCTCAAGAACTCGATCAGCCGCAAGTCCGCCCTCGCCGACTCCAAGGATGTCCACTCACGTCTCATGAGGAGCTACAAGGAGGTTCCTGAGTACGTTTACTTCGCCGTCCTTGTGGTCTCCATCGCTTTTGGTGCCGTTGGCATCGGTGCTTACCCTACCCACACCACCCCCGTCGTTGTCTTGTATGGTGTCTTCCTTGCCCTCATCTTCTGCATCCCCTGCGGTATTATCATGTCGATCACGAACATCGAGATTCCCTTAAACGTCATTTCCGGGTTGTTCGGTGGTCTCTGGTTCCCCGGAAATGCCATCGCGATGAACTACTTCAAGTCGTACGGATATGTCACGACCTCGCACACCCTCCACTTCGCCCGGGATCTCAAGCTCGCGCATTATGTCCACATTCCACCCTGGGTCACATTCAACTGCCAGATGGTCGCCACCGTCGTGTCGACCTTCGTCTGTACCGCCGTTCTCAACTACCAGATGACCCAGATCCCAGATGTCTGCACACCTAACCAGGAGGGCAGGTTCACTTGTCCCAACATCAACTCCTTCTTCACCGGTTCCCTTTTCTGGGGTACCCTTGGACCCAAGAAGATGTTCGGTCCCGGTGCCATCTACAATCCCCTCCTGTGGTGTTTCCTCATCGGCGCGCTTGTGCCTATCCCCTTCTACTACCTCCGCAAAAAGTCGAAACTATTCCAGTACTTCTACGCTCCCGTCTTCCTCCGTGGCGGTATTATTTGGGCTCCTTTCAATTTGACCCACTCTTGGGCCGGTGTCCCTATTGCCTTCGTGTTCAACTATTACATCAGGAGGAATTTCCTCGCTTGGTGGTCCAAGTATAACTAGTGAGTGTCTAATTCAACCGCCAGCGTGATGGTGTCTGATTTTCTTTCCCCTCCCAGTATCACTACCTCCGCTTTCTCGTGCGCCATTGCACTTTCTGCCTTGGTCATATTCTTCGCCCTGCAACAGCAGGGTATCGAAATCAACTGGAGCGGTAATAGTTTGCCGTTCAAGGGACTCGACGCTGCGGGCCCACGACTCAAGACCCTTGCTAGAGGTGAGTACTTTGGTCCTGGAGTCGGCGAGTTCTAGGTCCATCCACTTTCCGCTGTTAATCGTGTAGCTTGATTGTTACAAACCGTTCTGCGTTATCCGTTTGGGTTTGACCGATTGGACCAACTCTAATGGCCGTGTTGTAATTCCTATCTCTCCAACCCGATACATCATGTCCCTCCTGGTGTTTCATGACTATTGGATCGTTACCAGTCACAGTGCCTTTACTCTTGTACTTATCGTCTGGAAGGATTGGGATTTATCCCCGGCGGCGGCTCCGGTCCGTGCAATGTGGACTGGATCATTTCTTTCCACAGGGTACCGCAGGAATACGTCGGTTGATCGACAAACCCTATGAGTCCGATTTTATGCGGGGTACAGAATAGGTGGAGTACAAACAGACAGTATCAGAAGGGGGTAGCAGACTTCCCATACGGATCCTCCGAATAATCTCCCTCTTGCGATGGTTGCTGGTAATGGTCCTCCACTGGGGCGGCTGGGGCAATGTTGGCGGGCTCCTTTAGTTCGGAAGATGGCTTGGACACGATCTTGTGCACCGGTGGGTCGAGAATTTAGACGGAGTCAGGGAGAGGTTTTCATGGGCCGGTCTGGCCTTCAGGATCCCAAACCTTCATATTGGGGACCATGAGTCAGAAGGAGCGAAGCCTGGGGGAGGGCAGCCACGAGTAATGCGTATATCATCTTAACTTTGATACCCAGTACACTGCTCCGCCTGAGCATGACACGCCTCACGGTGTGGTCGACGAAATCAACAGCAGGTTGACCGGAGTGAAGCACGAAACCGTCGGTAAACTTCATGGACTTGGCACGGGCAGCGCGAAGCTTTTCGGAGACAGCAACTCCATAACGAAGCGAAGGACACCATAGCATGCCCTAACAACGCTTCAACGGCCGGAAGACGTCTGATCGAACACAGGTACTACCTGTGAACAGCGAGACTGCTTCAGTGTACATCTCGAACGAGTTTTTGGGGAAGCGGAAACGCCTTTGAACGAGAACGACAAGTCCACGAGTCCTACGGCCCCTCTCACCCAACACTCCTTGGGCGTGGGTAGCATGGGTAATAATCCAGCAGAGCATAATATGTTTAGATCCCCAGTAACTCCTGGACGTTGCACCCACCCCAGTGCGAGCGTGGGTCACTCGGATATCACGGCCGGAGTGTCCCTCCTCGGAGGGCTCCCGGTAAGTAAAGAAATCATTGAGCTCGGCGCGGAAAACACCAACGACGAATTTTCCCCTCTTACTGATCTGGGCAGACTCTTTTTTGCAAGGGCTGGATATACTGGTTTGTTGAGGAGTCGACGGTTATCAGCCTTTCGGCAGACTGTGTACTGTGACTGTCCAAAAACGGATACGGCTTTACAATGCTCGGGATATTCCGTGACTCATCGGCAAATTCCGTTCCAGATAATGCATCCCGCTCCGGTCGCGAGAGTTCTCCCATCAACCACGTCTGCTCAGGTGAGATTTTTCTTGTAACCCCTTCGAAACCTCCAAAATCCCGCTTTGCATGACGAGTGTTGTTATGTATACAACCGTAACTGGCACCTCTTAGTCGACCCGAGATGCATCCACTTGAGCCTTCGCGTTCAGTGTTGCATTCCGCTGACATGAATGACTTTCTGATTCCACGCCCGCTATTTCTTTCTCGCAGAGTCACGAGGACCGCCTTGCTGACTTGTTCTAACCCTAGATTTATGTGCTCCAGGCTCTTTTCACTTGGCACCCCCTTGAGAAAATTGACCCTCACTGCCCCACGATAACTTAATCTCTGCACCAAATCGTCCTCGAGAACCCTGGTCGCAAATCATGGGCGTTGGAGTTGGAACCGCTGAATATAATGATCAATGCATTTCAGAATTCTATTTAAACACCGTCTTTCCCAGAAAAAAGTCTTGTCCCCTCGCCGAGAACAGTGAGCCACGGGGAACAATTTTCACCTTCCTAAAGCCGTACCGAGCCCGGTCGTTGCCAACCCACGCAAAGCTACCAGATAGATTCCGTAAGGAAATCAGGAACTCGTCATTAGTCTCTTTCTGACACAGCCGCAGAGCGGGTGTGAACTCCAACGGTGCCATGGTGTTTGCATTATGCAGCTAGGAGCCGGGCCAAGTGTGGAATATGCGCGTCTGATCATTCGTGGAATTCAGGAGTTGGTTCCACAGCAGAAACATGAAAGCGTTCGACTATTACACAAAGTCTCTTCGTAGACTAGAAAAGAGCTTGATCCCGGGTGGGGAATGAGATGAAGACGCGAGAGCAGACTTGTACAAATGAGAGAGACCTAAACGCAGCGTTAGCATCCTCGAATGTGGCAGAAGAATTAAAACGTACGGGTATGCATCAAGGAGGGCTACGATGTACCGGAGGCGGTCTTGCCGAAGTACTCCCACTGACCAGGCGCAGGTTTCTCTTCCAGTGATTGCCAACTGAAATCCTGTCAGCACTACTGCAAGTAAGACTTAGACGGGGAGACTCACGCCTTCCACTCAATCATCTTGGAGACCAAGCTCAGCTCGTCCTTAGCCACATCCAATGCTTGTTCTATCAGGCCCTCGTTCAACTTCTTCTCCGCTGTCGCGACGTCACCGTTCGCCTCTTGAATAATTTTCAATTTGTTCTTTGTCAAGGCCTCAACACCCTGACGGTATACAGAGGCTTCGGGGATGGTAGAGAGAAGATTGAGGGTCGATTTATAGGCCTCGGCCAGCTCTGGGAGTGGATTCGGGTGAACGGCGAGGCCAGTGAGGCCAGTTGAGGACCTGATGGACTGGAAGAGCGGTCGCGTAAGCCTAAGCATTATCGTTGTAGGTTAACAGCGTCGGCGTTTGGGACCCTTGGTGTTAGAGAGAACGGCAGAGTGTGAGGTTGAGACGGATTGAAACGGAAATGAGACCTCGGTTCGCACGCTCAAGACCGACACCATCATGGCCACGACCGTCGCGCTCTCCGCACGCGCCTTCCTCCCAAATCTCGCGTCTTTCTTCCCCCAAGCATCGACATGGACATCGTTTAGGTGGGCTGCGTCACCGCTCGACTCATTGCTCGAGTTGTTCCCACCGTTCTTGCTTGCCGTGCCCAAGAAGAAAACATCACATTCACGGAAGGCGATGCGTAGCGCCAATAAGGGTCTCAAGGACAAACGCAGTGCGTTCGCCTGTTTGATTCTTTTTGTCGCAATTCTCATTTTTTTTGCGGTAGATATTGTGCATTGTTCGGCATGTGGTTCACCAAAACTCGCGCACAATCTGTGTCCAAATTGTTACTCAACACTGAGTCGTGGGTGGAAGGCTCAGGCTAGGGCAGAGGTGCAGCAACCCCCGAGTTCCTCATAGACACAGTCAAAACAACACGCACATCACATTCGATTGCCGGGGTAGACTATCGTAGCATTCATAATATTTAACTCCGCGACCGCCTGATTTCCGGACATCATCTTGCTCCTACCTAAAGGATTGACAACAACCTCGGACCTCGAAACAATCCTTCTCTTGTTCTGAAACCATGATTTCCTTTAACCCTTTGAAACTTTCTACCTTCCCTCGACTGTTCCGACCACTCTTAGGCGCAGGCTATGCGACCACCACTCGTACTCCCCCAAAGGGCCTGTCCGAGATCCTGGAGAAACGACCAGAGGACGTCGTCATAACCTTCGCCAAGCGTACCGCTATGAGTCGGGCAAAGAAGGGTCAGCTCAATGACATCCCCGTCGACAAACTTCTCCACTCTCTGTTCAGGGTGAGACCATCTGCTTTACTTCGTCCGATCGCCGACTGGACTCGGGCCACAGGCAACCCTTGAGAGAACCCATCTGGACCCTTCAAAAATTGACGATATTTGCGTGGGTGGGGAGGATTATAACCATTCTGGCGCTCGGTATCTGAGTAGTCCCCCTTTAGGAACCTGTCACCCTCCGTCCCCTCTGTACATCTCTCGCGCTGCGGCAATTGCAGCTGGTATTCCACATGAAGTTCCGATTTCTACCGTGAACCGGCTCTGCTCCTCAGGACTAATGGCTATTCGCAACATTGCGCATTCTATCCAGAGCGGAGAAATCGAAGTTGGGGTTGCTGTCGGGGTAGAAAGCATGTCCATGAAGTGAGGTCATTATCGTTTGCACACGATCAAACGTCTGGAGGGTGAATTTTCTAGCCCTCGACCAACACCAGAGGTTACCGATATCGTAGATGAGAGCCCTCGATCTCATGACTGCATTCAGGTGAGCGATATCCCCACCTCACCTAAAACGCACTAACGGTGAAGAGCCAGCCGATGGGTTGGACTTCGGAGATGGTAGCCCAGACCTACAATATCTCTCGAGAGAAGCAAGATCATTACGCATATCTTTCTCACTCTCGTGCTGAGAAGGTACCCGAAGTTTTTCCTCCGTCCCTCCAGAGTTCCCTAACCATGCACTCTTCTACTCGATCTCCAGGCTCTGAAAGCCGGTAAATTCGCATCGGAGATCATTCCTATTGAAATAGACGGCGGAGTTATCTCCGTAGATGATACCGTCCGACCTGGTGTGACCGCTTCGTCGCTCTCTGCCCTGAAGCCCGTCTTCCCCCAGTGGGGTCCCGGTGAAAACCTCAGCGAGGCGACAACTACAGCCGGGAATGCCAGTGGGGTGGGCGATGGCGCAGCTCTTTGCATCCTCACAACGCGTTCTCGAGCCCAAAAGGAGGGGTGGGAGGTATTGGGTAAGTGGGTATGGAGCTCGGTTGTCGGTGTCGAGCCAAGGGTGATGGGGATTGCACCCGTCGTGGCCATTCCAGAGTTGTTGGAACGCACTGAGCTGAAGAAGGAGGATGTGGATTTGTGGGAAATCAACGAGGCTTTTGCGAGTCAATTCGCGTATTGTGTGGAACAGTTGGGCGTTCCGATTGAGAAGATTAATCCCAAGTAAGTTTCTCGATCGTTCCCCGGTTGCCTCAGGGCTAAATACACTCCAGTGGTGGTTCTATTGCGCTGACTCACCCACTCGGGATGAGTAAGTCTCCCTCCCATCGTTGACCAGACTTCACGAACCCTGACGCGTTGTACAGCCGGAGTAAGACAAGTAGTGACCGGACTCTCAGAATTGCAGAGGTCAGGTGGTCAGATACTTATCACCAGCATGTGTATCGGCAGCGGTATGTTTTCATGGCTCCCGCGTTCTGTGCGGTGTCCTAACTAACACACTTGTTTAGGCATGGGTGCTGCTGGTCTCTTCGTCAATGAACGAGTATAGGATTAAGTCAGTGTCTCGAGTTGAAGCTACATAAATACTGTATAACGTCGTGATCGTGACGAGATTACACCGTAGTACAGAGAGACAGAAGAACGATATCGCGGGTGAAAAACGGGGTACCAATACAACCGATACAGGAAGCTGCAGTCTATAATTTCTTTTCGTTATCGCGCCAACAGATATAGGTGGGAAAGTGGAAAGTGAGGGGTGGGTAGGAGCGTTCGTTTAGGCCCAAAGGTCCAGTCGGAGTAACCTCAGGTCTGGGCGGGTGGTAATCAATCGAGCTCCGGATTTTCCCAAGGCCGGGTGCCCCCCCTCTGACCGTTCCTATCCCTGTTCCTCTCCCTCTCGCGATCATAACTCCTTCGTCGGTGACGTCCGGGGTTGCGCGAGGCCCACTCATTGGTCGAATCTCCGTTACGGTCCTGATTGTTCGAGTTGTAGCTTGGGGTAAACGTGGGATCAAACCAACCGTAGGGCGACGGTTGTGACTGCATTGATCCAGAGTTTTGATGCGGGCCATTGGTAGATTGGCTCCCCGCACGAGACGATCTGCTTCTGGGTTCAGGATGAGGGCTGGGGACGGGCTCCCAGCCTCCGGGCAAGGAATCAGAGCCAGCGCCAGAGCTAGAAGGCCCTGGACCAGAGTTCGGGTGCCCACCAGCCAAGGAATGCAAGAGATTTCCAACCATACCGAGGAAACCACCACCGTCACCACTGCTCCTCTCTGGGGAGTCCCTGGGACCGCGATCGCGAGGCGATGCGGCCCAGCGGGAAGAGGTTTCGGTTCTCGAGGGGGCAGAGAAGTTTGCAGGTGAGGTGGGGTAAGGTGGGTTAGAGGTACCGGTCGATGGTCCAGGCCCAGGCCCAGAATTACTATTTGGATTCGGTGCAGAACCAGGCTGGGGGACGAGCTGGTGCCGACACGAGGGACAAGTGCCGTTCTGCTTTAACCATGGGAGGATGCAGGGGGAATGGAAAGGGTGTTTACAAGGCAGTGTGATAACCACCTGTTCGTCTGGGTCCTCTGTGCGTAAGGAGAATTGATCCTTGCACACCGCGCAATCCTTTTCAAGAAGTGGGGCTGGAAGCGAGTTGAGTACGGTGAGTCCGTGAGGCAGATTGGTCACGTACAGCCTTCCTCGAGCACTTCATGGTCCAACCTGTTGAGTACATCATCTGATGCCGGTACAGGTCGGTGAGCGCTTGAGTTTTCCATCAGCGCAGTCATAATCTGATCCAATGCTTCTGGAGATGTTAGCTCGCGATTCTAGGAAGGGTATCGGGTATTATCCACCTTGTTGAGTGAGCGCGTAGTCCCCGAGTCTGCCTCCCTCCGGACCTCCTCGATGCATTCCAAGGATATCAGCGAATGGGTTAGTCGTCCCTGGTCCTCGTTGATCCGTATACCGCTGAGCAAGCATCCCGAGGATTTGATTGATCATTAAGTGTTGTGGCGGGATCCCACCTGGGGTCGGGCCGTCTCTCATGGACCTCCTGCCTCCATTTCCAGCAGTTTCAGCAAGGAATCTACCTCTGGTCAGATCAACTGGCAATTGGGGTTGTGGCGGTGACGTACTCCGTCAGTGGCATCACCCTATCCGGTCCAACATCTGTCTGCCCTGGCCTGCCGAGAATAAAGGCGCGAGTGTTCCCACCGGGGGATGAGGAACGGTTTATAGATAAAGTGAAACCGCCACCACCCCCGGGTCTTTGACCAGGTAATATATCTCCCAGGTGAGCTGGTAGTGCGCCCATGAGTCCTAATCAGGAACGAGAGCTTAACAAGCATCTACCTGCAAAATCGTCAAAGTCGCCATAGCCATGGGGTCTCGCGTTATGAAAATGTCTCGGATCGTCTTGCGGGCTTTCTATCTGTAGGGGCCACAACGGAAGTGGTAAGTTATCTCCCGTAGGTATTGGTAAGGAGGGGAGACTTGCCATCTCGACGAAAGTCCCGTTACATGATCCACAGTGGGGGTCCGGGACCTATACATCCGGTCGACCGTCAGAGACCGTCAGGTCAAGTCGTCCGCACAGCAGGCGTACCATGAGTGGACGCATTTCAGCCCTGCACTAAGGGTCTCCGGGATGAGAACTGTGAGGGGAATGGGATCGAGGGAGAAACTGACTTCGTGGCAGTACCACATGGGTTCTCTGTTCGGAGGCATGTCTGTTTGCGAGGATAGATGGTGGGGGTGCGAAAGTGAGTGTAGGTATCCGGATCCACAAGGCCATCCGATTGTGGCCAGGCCTGTTCTCGTCACTCCATGTCACGTGCACGGCCATCCCTTTCCCTCTACCTCCAACTCGACAAAGACAAAGGCGAGTGTCTAACCTATCCTTTTGTTTCTTTGAGGATGTGCAACGTTGTTCCCTATTATACGATGTCATACATGAGATCTACAGCGCAGAATTGTGTCTGAATCGCCTTCACATGCCCTCGCGTTACCTCGTGTTTTCGGCTGCTAACCCTACTTCCTCCCTTTCCTCCAGGCCTATACTCGTTACGATAGCTTAGCGTGCAAGTACAATCGGGTACCGTGTACTCCTGTCGAATTAGCGGGCATTGTCGCCCAAATACGTCGAATGTCAATGGAGCCTTCGACCACGTTCTACTGGGTTCGTCGACCCACTCGGTGTTCTGAAGCCCCCGACTCCTGCTGACCTTGCTTCTTGTCACGAACCCCAAAGTCGCAGAGAGAGTGGATATCAGCGTCAACCGTGGTATGGTGGCTGGGCACCATAACCCCGTGCGTGATCATCGCATATCTGGTCTTGCTTGATCTGGCGTGCCGCCTCAAACCTCTGCGGAGACTCTTTCGATGGATAAGTGTTCCCTTTGCGAATTTTCTTGTGCTAGAGGACCTCCTTGATCCCATTGGAAAGACCGTCCAATTACCAGTCTGGAAGAGGCGCACTTTTGTCGTATTGCCCGCTGTGCAAGCGCTGTCCTGGACTGCCCTGTTTTTCTACACGCTCATAGTGCCCGATTCCTTGTGGATGGTTCGCTCTGTGATATCTGCCATTATTTGGGTGCGCATACAACGTGTAATCAACGTGCCCCTGCTTCCTGATTATGATTGCCGATCATAGGCCGGTATTTCGATCGGACTTTCGGCGCGCCCCCCCTCATCTCCCCCATACCTCCTCCTCCTCTTCTGCCTCGAGTCTGTTGTCACAGCAATTGGCGACTTGTACCTTTCTCTCTCCGGGCTCCCGGAGCAGATCGGGTACACAGTGCTCAGCGTGTTCTGGGCAAGTATCTCGTTCTTCCTACTATCGCTTCTAGGGACTTTACCGCTGCAGCCGGTCCTACCCGCCGTCAACGTCGCACGGGTCGGTGAAGTGAGAAATTCCACTCAAGATACACGTCATCTCCTAATACGATTATATGTGCACAGCCGTCCTCAGACGAAGACACCAATCCCGAAGACGCGGCCAACCTCTGGCAATGGATGAGTTTCTCATATATCGAACCAATCTTCAAGTCAGCTGGGGATCACACGTTGAATGAGGAAGATGTTTGGAGTTTATCCCCGTTCTTTAAGCACAAGAATACTTTTCGCAAGTGCTTACAGTATTTTGAGTTGTACGTCCCGGCATTGCGAAATATCCCATTTAACTCATGTCATGCAGGCATCCGACACACTCGCTCCTACGGTTTCTCATTGTATCTAACTCTCTGGACCTAATGTAATGTACTGTGTCCGAAGCCTCCGCCAAGACGCTGACTATCACATTTCCATAGATTGGACCTCACGCTGGAACTCTGGAGCGCGGTAATAGGTATGTGGCTTCCTGCATACAACTATAACAATCTCGTGATTCCCTTCAGGCTTCGTACCTCCATTCGCCCTTCAACGCATTCTCGCTGCGATCGAAGATCCTTCTCCGGGTGCTAGGGAAACTGCATACTTTTATGCCCTCCTCACATTTCTCGCCAACCTGTCCTTCGCGCAGAAGGACATGTTCCAAACATGGCACACCCGAAGATGTTACGAGCGCACTCGTGGCCAACTTTTCTGTTCGCTACACCACAAGGCGCTGAAGCGACGCCATATTTCTGGAAAACACGCCTACTCCTCAGACGACGCGGGGAAGGAAGAGACGAGCGCAGACATGGGAAAGGTCGTTAATCTCATGCGGTACGTCGCGTCAAGTTTTTTCTTTCCATTAAGGTTCTCAAAGTCCCTAGGGGTGATGCATATGCTGTCGCTCAGCGATTTTGGGAGTTCTCCGGGGTATTCGTAGCTCCAGTGAGGTTGACAATTGCCCTCGTATTTCTTTATAGGTAAGATTTCACAATTCCGGAGTGGTTGATTCTTTTCTGAAATTTACCCTCGATAGTATCTTGGGCTGGAGTTCTTTGGCCGCTGTCGTAGTGGTGCTTGTTGTCTACGTCTTGAACTGGCCGTTGGCGACGTACAATATCTCGGTGAGTTGGAATTCTCATCCACTACTCCTACATTCCGACTCCGCTGCCCTATTTAGATCACCCGCGCTTCGTGGAAAGCCAAAGACGAGAGAATGAGCATTGTAAATGAACTTTTCCAGAACCTCCGGCTGTTGAAGTGCTCCGGTTGGGGTAAGTTCGGCTTGCCGTGATCCTTTCTCGGCTGAGTATGCTGAATTGGGATTACAGAGAGCCTCTGGGAGTTTAAAGTCACGGACGCACGAGAGGACGAGCTCAAGTGGAGAGTGCGGGAGAATATCGTTGCAACTCTCATGGGTTTCATCTGGTTTGTGCTTTTTTGCGATATCAGGCATGGCAAACCTGATGAATATCAGGACTTGGATGCCTTCTGCCACAGCGCTATCAACCTTCCTCTGCTATACTTTGCTAGCGGGGGAGAAGTTGTCCGTTTCTAAGGCGTTTACTGCGATAGCACTCTTTTCTTATCTCCAGGAGCCGATGGCTGCGCTACCAGGGCAAGTGCTCGCTCTTTTGAACGGTATGAGCTCGTTTGCTGGGCCCTCCGCGATGAACTGATCATGGACAACACCTAGCCTATGTCTCGATGCAGAGGATCGAAGCTTTCCTCAAGGAAGATGAGGTTCCCGATTGGGCTTCGTCGCTGAGGAGGAAAACTGTTGAAGGGAAGCCTCTACCCTCAACATCGTCACAGCCCCCGCGACTTGTACCCAGAATTCCAGAACCAACGAAAGACGAGACAAAGGTCGGGTTCGAGAAAGCAATCTTTACCTGGAGCGTGATCCCAAGAGGACGTCAGAATACACCTTTTAAGCTTGGTCCGCTGAACCTCATCTTCCCCACCGGAAAATTGAGCCTTGTCAGTGGTGCAACCGGTTCTGGAAAGACTGCATTGTTACTTGCACTCCTTGGAGGTAAGTTTTCTGAAGGTCTTTCTGGTTGGGTGCCCTTTCGAGAGGTTTTCCGTTTTAGAAATGACATGCGTGGATGGCAAAGTGTTGCTGGACAAGAGTGGCGGAAAGGTTGCATATTGTGCTCAAACACCATGTAAATCCGCTAAAATTTCCAAAAATTGGAGACTGACTGGATTTTAGGGCTTGAACATGCCACGATCCGAGATAACATCACCTTCGGTTCCCGCTTCGGTCCTTCCAATGACGGTTTCGATGAAGCACGGTACGACGCTGTTCTGGAAGCATGCGCTTTGAAAAAGGACCTTGCGATATTTGAAGCTGGGGACCTCACGGGTGAGTGTCTAGAACGTGCGAGGGGTAGATCCGATTACTTACCAACCTGGGCTTAGAAATCGGGGAGAAAGGTATCACTCTTTCTGGAGGGCAAAGGGCAAGGGTCGCGCTGGCGAGGGCATTGTATTCGCATGCATCAGTAAGCCAGATTTTAGCCCGTTCGGTTGGTATGTAGCTGAAGCTCTTTAGTGTATTCTCTTGGACGACCCACTCGCAGCTGTCGATATGCATACAGCCCAGAGTCTTGCAACTGCGCTCTCTGGTCCACTCTGCAAAGGCCGTACAATTATATTGGTCACCCATCACATCAGCTTATGCCTTCCTACCTCTTCCTTCTTGGTCGAACTCTTCCAGGGTAGTGTGAGAAGATTCGGGTTGGTAGAAGAGTTGCGGAAGAGTGGGTACCTGAAGGAGGTCATCGAGCGGGAGGACCTAGTTCCCGAGGCTTACCAATCGTTTCACGAATTCCCCGCCATCTCATCGGAACAAAAACCCGTCCCGGACAACGAACCTGATTTGCTTGCAGGAACCCCGCCGGAGCGTGAGGTCGCCTCCCCTGTCCTCAACCAAGAACAGAGTAGGAAGAAGGGCAAGTTGGTCGATGCTGAGAAGAGAGCTGAGGGCAGGGTTTCGTATAGGACATATTGGACGTATATCCGTGCGGCGGGTGTCTGGACATGGATGGTGACGGTTTTCTTGATGATATTCATACGGCTCATTACCGTCGCTAACCAGGTTTGTGATGTCAGTTCCAGCTGTGTTCAGTACTAATTGTTCGTTTAGGTGTTCATCGCTGCGTGGAGCGGGGCATACGGTTCTGACGAAGACCGAATGTGGTTTGGAGTAGAAAATACTCAACAGGCTGCCTTAGTGGTGCATGCTTCTGCCACTGCGCTCGTTGCATTCCCGAAGTTCGAGTTACCTTGGAAGAACTTCCCCCCACCGGAAGTCAATGTTCGCCCTTGGGTCATCACATTCTCGATCATCTGCTCCACCGGTGCTATCTCGTTACTCGCATACACTGCTCTTGGATACTACGCTAGTTTGCAAGCCTCGAGGTCCCTGTTCCTGAAGATGCTCAAGCGACTCGTGAGAGCACCGTCGAGGTTTTTGGATGTTACGCCGATCGGAAGGATTCTCAATCGGTTCACGGCAGGTCTGATCCATATCTCTTCTCCCGCTTTTCGCGAGCTGACAGGGAGGCTCAGACATCAAAACCGTGGACGGGGCGCTTCAGGACTCTGCGCGGGGTGCGATCGGCGGAATGCTTAACTTTCTTATCTCGTCCTTCGTCATTATTTGGGTTGTGCCAAGTTTCGTACCAGTGGCAGTGATCCTCGCCTGGTTTTACATCAGGATCGCGCTGCCTTACATCCGAGCTTCGAGGGATCTCAGACGGCTGGAATCAATATCCCTGTCTCCTACCTTCTCAGGATTCGACGAATTGCTGAGCGGATTGCCGCACATCCGGGCGTTCGCGATGGAGGAAAGATACCAAGAATCGTTTTACCAGAAGGTTGACAAATTCCAGGGCTTTGATCACGTCTATGTATGTCACAAGAGTATCGAGGTTTTGGTGTGGTGCTGACTGTGACCATTAGTGGCTTTGTTCGGGGTGGCTGAGGTGGAGATATGACTGTACGTTTCTCCGTCACCACAGCTTGGGTTGCTTAATTCAGCTCTTGAAGGTCTTGGATCCGTCGTGGTATTCTTCGCCACGATCTTTGCTTTGTTCGCAAACGTTTCAAACGGTCTCACTGCCATCGTGATCGTCCAGTCCGCAGTCTTCGCCGAAGCGTCACGTCAACTAGTTCGCGTCCTTGCTCAGGTTGAACTTGACTTCAATTCTGTCGAACGTATTGTCGAATACCTCGAAGTGCCTCAAGAGAGACCGCTCATAACTGGGCGGAGACCACCCGCATATTGGCCTTCAACTGAAGGGCAAGTTCACGTTGATAACCTTGTCGTGAAGTACTCGGAGAGCCTGCCACCTGCATTGGACCACGTCAGTTTCACTGTCCGGCCGAGGGAGAAAATTGGGGTGGTAAGTACTCACCGCTAGACTTTCCGTGCTGGTCTTAATGTAAATCCTCAGGTGGGGCGCACAGGATCCGGTCCGCTGCCTTCATTATATTGCAAGTTTGCTGTCTTAACTCTACCTCCCTTTCAGGGAAATCGACGCTTGCATTGTCGTTTCTGCGAATGGTGGAAGCTGCTGAAGGGAAGATAGTGTATGTATCCGCACCCTTGGGCATAAGTGTGAAAATGACGAAGATCTACTCAGGATCGACGGAATCGACATTTCGACCATTGGGTTAGAGGATCTGCGGAGCAGAATCGTAAGTTATAATGCTGACCCCTCGATACCTCTCAACTCACATCAGTTCGATAGACCATGATCAACCAGGATGTAGCCTTGTTCTCAGGAACCGTCAGGAGTAACCTGGATCCCTTTGAACACTACTCCAACGTCGAGTGTCTGGATGTACTACGGAGGTGTCACCTCACTGACCTCCTCGAACGGAGGCACAGCACAAGTCCTAACATCTTGGATATGCCCGTCGAGAGGGGTGGTTCATTGAGCGCTGGGGAAAGGCAGCTGATGGCATTGGCAAGGGCTATCCTTAGACGGACAAGCGTCATCATTATGGATGAGGCGACCTCGCAAATTGACGTCAAACTGGATGAAGAGGTACGCGAGCTGTGAGCGCAAGCGTCTGTGTGGGAAGACTAAGAGCCCGTTCTTTTAGATCCAGCGCACGATCCGCGAGGAACTGCAAGGAACAACTGTGCTCACTATCGCGCATCGGCTCAACACTGTGCTCGACTACGATCGGGTGTTGGTCCTGGGGGAAGGGAAGGTCATAGAGTTTGACACCCCCGCCACGTTGTTGAAGAAACAGGGCGGTGTGTTCAGGACCATGTGCAGAGCTAGCTCTGACTGGCCAAAGATGAAGGAGAAGGTGAAGGTGACGATCTAGAGAGCACGATCTATTATTCTGCAAGCATATGAATGCTA
>Ga0307515_10002146_pt1 | contig 43298 bp, 38 predicted proteins | sample 17_EM_MG_FD_194513 | JGI IMG/M metagenome (GOLD analysis project Ga0307515, IMG submission 194513) | Populus trichocarpa ectomycorrhiza microbial communities from riparian zone in the Pacific Northwest, United States - 17_EM | ecosystem: Host-associated > Plants > Roots > Unclassified | place... | reverse complement strand
TCCTAAGATTATATACCTATAGCGTAAGCTATAACTAGGTTACGGCCTTTACCAAATTAATATATATTAACTCTACTTAGTATATATCTTCCTAGGACTTACCAAGTTCCTCTTTACTTTTAGCATTACTACCCTTTATAAGCTCTATAGAAGCTACCTTTAATTAAACACCTATCGCGGGCGTATTAGGATTAATATTCGCGTTTTACCTTAGCTAGTCTTTAAGGAACTAGATCTAATTATCGCTTAGTAAATACAGAATTATATTTCCTAGGCGCTTACGTGTTCTAGCATATATTTAGTTATTTTCGTTTATATATAGGAAACTATAATAAACTAACTCTTTAAGCTCTAGACACTAATTAATAAAACATGGGCACCCCCGCATTTATAATACGTCTAATTTTATATTTAGTATACGCTAAAGTTCCCTAGCCCTCTATACCTTCCTAGGCCTAGCTTATATCATTTTTATAGCACTCCCTTATAGGGCGGCTACGGTCTATTATTACCTAGTGCCGGTTATAGGTCTATTTATTCTTAACGCATTAACGCCCTATTTAGGAGCTATATATACTATATTAGATCTTAGCAAATCCTATTTAGGAACGGCATTAAAAATATAACGCCTACTAATTTAACTATCCTAAGATTAAGCTTCTGGAGTTAATTAGTAAGTTTTTTTAGTTCGGGGTCTATTTCTAAGTCATTTAATAGGTATTTATTAACTCGCTTAGCTAAGAAACTACAAGTAGTTAAAGGGTAGTATCTCTTTAGTTTATTATAGCTAGTTACTAATTATGGAATTATTTAACTAGCTAATAAAGGCCTTATTCCTTAGGATTTATTATTAATAACTAATTAGCGCCTTTATGAAATTAAGCCTGTCTTCTACAGCTCTCCTTAGTAGGTAGAAGTTAAAAGACTCTCGCCTATTAGGGTTAGCTCCTATTTTAGTTATTATATATCTTTAGTATTTAAATAGGAGTCCTCTTGCGAACCAGTACCCTTATTTACGGTTTTCTAAATTACTAGCCTTAGTAACCTTTTAGGAGATTAACGTAAACTGCCTATAGTATTCGCGTATACTGCTGGGTAGATTATTCCTATACTATAGCATATAAGCTTATAAGAATTCTACCGTTTCGACTTATTAAAAGTAGTTACTTCCTTAGTAGTCTATCCTAAGCTTTCCTATAAGTTCCATCTAGTTACTAATAATAAACTCAGGCAGACTTCGGATCTATATCCCTATTTAATAGTCGTAATACTTTAAAAGTTCTTAATACTTCTTATTATCCATAACACGGTGCCGGATATATAACCGCTTATACTATTTAATAAATTACAACACGTTTTATCCCGTAAAGTAAGGGGTCCTAAGGGTTCCTAAAGCTAGTATAGGCTAGGCTATAATATACGCCTTATCTTATTCCATTAGTAGTCTATTAAAAAGTAACGGACCTATAGTTTCTCTAAGGATAGGTAAGTAGACCTTATAACCCTTATCCTCTATTTATTAAGGGTTGTCGGTCCCTAATATTACAGAAGTTAGGGTTAGTATTATATGCCCTAGTTTAGAAGAGCTTTGCGGTTTAGTAGGTTACTTACTTTCCTCTCCCTTTTTAATACCCTTACTATTTTTATAGAATAGGCCTAACATTCCTAATAATCCCTTTACTGGTACTGTCGCCATTATTATAAATTTAAAGGTAGCTCTAATAAATGTAAGAATAATAGTATAGACCGTTGTAAATATAGTAAATAAAATATAAAAGACTTTTCTCTACCGTTTCTAGTGTACCATAGTCCTTCCTTTTATCCTTCGTCTTACTATACTACGTACTCGCCTTCTTATTGCTGCTTACTAACCACTATTCCCACATAGAGAGCTTAGCAAGTGTTATCGGTTCATTCTTTATAGCGGTAGCTGCGCATAGGTCACTAATATACCTATACTTCTTTATCTCGGTCGTTCTATCGCAGTTCCAGATCGTTCCTATACGTCTCCTATATATAAAGCACTAGACTTCTAATCTAAAGAGCTTACTATTATCCCTATATAGAATGCCATAAAATATATAGGAGGGTACGACCTCTCTAAGATAGGAAAGTCTTAGTGCTGTCTATTAGTCAGTCAGTTAGTCTATTAGTCAGTTACTATCAGTCAGAATTAAGTAGTAAAAAGAAAAAGAAAAGAGTGTATTAAAGGAAAATTGTATGTCTGTTAGTCTCGCCTAAGTTATTAAAGACTTTAAGGTCTCTAGACCGATCTATATAACTTGTGGAAGGCCTAAGCTCTCCTAAAGCTATACCTAATCTAGATGTTAAATCCAGGGGCCAAATCACACCACTATACTAATAAGTTCCTACCTCTATAATTCTATATAATAGCTTAAGTATAACTATAATTATATCTTTGAGATATTAGTAGCGAATTTACTCTAAAAGGTATACTAATATTAAGCGCTAAAGGTGCGTCTCTAATTAGGTATAGGCCTAAGTAATATCTTATAAATAAACCGCTATTTTATTCTTTATTAAGGAGGGAGCTAGTATAATAATAACTTACTAACTAGCTTATTAAATTATAGAAGATTACATAAGAATTACCTCCTTACTATTATTATTATAGCCTTAAATAATAAGCCTTAATTTCTTAAATAGGGCGTTAGTAGCTTTACCCTTAATTTTATTAACTATTCTTAACTTAAAGATACGAACTCTATTAAACTTAGTAGGGTTATACTTCTTAAATTTAAAGACTCTTTTTATAATAAGACTATCAATCTCCTACTTATTAGATGCTTAAAAAAGAGCTCTTAGCGTTATAATACGGCTTTCCTTTTAGAGCTGTTTTATAAGTTTAAAGTTATTCTTCTTTTTAGCTATTATAAAGGCCATTAATAACTTAACTCTATTTTTAATAGCGGTAATAAATTGCTCTTTAAAATTAATAAGATATTAGCAATTTTATAATCCTTTTAGGCAACCTCTACCGCGTTATAGTTGCGGCGTATCTACTATAATTATATTAGAATTGTAGTCGCCTTTTAGAGTATATTAATTATAGTTTTCCTTTAGGGTATTTTTTAGGGTATTCTATAAAGGCTTAAAACTATTATCTTTATAGTAAGGCTTAATAACAGTTAAACGGAATTAAGTAGGTCTGTAAGGTATCTAAATTATATAAGTTTAACTATTAATTATAATAAGTTAATATAGGCCTAACTATTTTCCCTTTTTATACTATACGCGTACCTTAAACTAGAGTAGTAAATTAAGCGTAGTTAAGGTATTTAGGCCATTTCTTATTCCTAATATATTGTTAACCTAGCGTATAGCGTAGAGATATTATACCTCCTTTATTGCCTTATAAATAGCCTTAGCTTATTATATAATAGAGGGAGATAGTAAAGAATTATTAGTTATTTAAAGGTAGGTGCTAAAGACTAATAATATAGGTATAAGTCTATCTAGGCTAGTAGAATTATTAATAGCTTTAATAGCTATTTATAAGATAAGTTTTTTACTAATATTCTCTAGTTTTAAAGAGATAATCTTATATATATGGCGTAATAGCGCATAATATTACTTTACTTTTTTAATACTATTATATGCCTTAATAGGGACTTCCTTAACCTTAATTACTATTACCTTTATCTGTTATTAAAGCTTTATAAATAAGAAGTTCTTTCCTATATTATAGACGATTTAATTAAGGGGTTTTAGGTAAATATTAATCTAGTATAATTAAAGGGTATTCTATACGTTCCTAGCTAATATATCCTTTAAGAAACGTGCGGCTTAAAAGGAGGTTAAAAAGTTAATAACTTAGAGTACTAGCTTACCGCTAAGGTATATAACGTTAATAATAATATAGAAGTTAAAGTTATAGCTATCTTTAAGGCTAAACTTAAATCGGCTAGGGGATTTCTGGTTTATTTAGTAGTAATAATAATACTTTATAAGATACTTAATTGCCTTAACCTTAACTTTATAGCCTACTTACTAAAGAACCCTAAGTAATTTGTAAATAGATAAGTAGCTAAAACGGCGGTGTAGTTAACGTAATTTTAGCTTAGTTAAGTAGCTTTAAGTAATACTCCTTTCTAGTTAATAAAGGAGTAACTAGAGGTAACCCTACTTGTGTATAATAGGCACTTAATTATCTTCCTAAATAAGTACATTTTTAAGGTTATTAAGCTTAACGCCTAATTTATTTATATCTTTAACGTAAAATAGGAACGGAGTATTTATAGGAATAATGTAGAAAGTAATATACCCTAAGGGGGTTTAGACCCTAATTATACTAAGAGATATTATAGCACCCTTACTAAAATAAATTGTATATTAGCCTACTATTAAATAGTTAATTTAAATAGAGCTATTAAGCTGCTAAAGGGCTTAAACTTAAGGTTCTCTTATTATAGATACTTCTATAGCTCTAGTATCTAGTATAATACTATAGAAGACGTTTACTAAATATCTATTATTAAAGGAGAATATAGAACTTTTCTTTAGCTTATTAAAGATATCTAACTTTATAATAGAATAGAGTGTAGATTAATTATTAAGAACAGCAATGGTTTATATACCATTTACCTTACTATATTTAGTAAAGTATTAGTTAGGGGAGTAGTCTTTAATTTCTATATCTATAAGGAGCTATTTAGCCTTATTAACCTTATCTTTAAGGTTTTTTATACCTTTATATTAAACTAGGAAGCTTTAAAAGTAGGCTATAGTAACCTTATAATTTCCAATATTTTTTATATTTTAGTAAAACTTATTATATACCCCCTTTCGCTTATTAAGAGAGTGCCTAGTTAACTAGCAATTTAGCTTCTTATAAACGTTACACTTCTTCTAGCAATTACTTTAGAATAAGCCTCTATAAGGACCTCCACCTTTACCTTATAGTCGTTAATTATACCCTTTACTATATTGCCTACTACGGCTACTATATATTCGATTAGTCTAGTTATAATTATATTAGTTAGCTAGGTCGGCTAGGTTAATTAAAGTAGGCTAAAGTTAGGCGTTAAATTGCTATACTTATTAAGAGCATAAAGCAGTGCTAATAGAAGATCTTAATTAAGTATATACTCCTTTATAAGTATTTATAGGATTAAAGAGAGTAAGGTTATATTCTTTAACACCTTAGTATATACTAATAACTTAATCGCGTAGGCTAAAATCCTTTTAATATAATTTGGATAAACTACGTTAAATTATTTAAAGTTAATTAAAGAGCTTTTAAAGATAATCGAGCCGAGAAACACCTAGGTTTATAGTAATAATTCTTAAAAAGGTAGTCTCTCTCTACTTCGATATATATTGCTACTTATTCTCTTTTATTTTAAAGTGGCATCTTATCTTATATATTATTCGGTTAAAATTATATCCTTTTCCTACTAAATAATTATAATAGAAGGTACTAGCGCAGCCCTTAAGTATAACGGAATAGGTATTATAATATTAGTTAAATTCTAGTCTAACCTTCTAGTAATAGTTATAAAAGATACATAGCTTTAAATTAAGGATATTATATAGTTCCCTACTAAACTTCTTTTCCTAGTCTAAATAGAGCTTTATAAGCTCTATAAGCAACTTTAAAATACCTTTAAGTAGTACTAGGCCACATTAAGATTGCATTAGAGATTAAGGAGGTAGGGATTATATTATAGGTTATAGTAGGGATGTAGAGCTTAATAGAATAGGGCGTAGTACCTAATCTTACTATAGCAGAGTTTAAAGGTTATTAGACTGCGAAGTAAGGGGATCTTGCGCTTACTTAGGTTAAGGAGTAGTAGTTAAAGTTATAGGTTAAATTGGTGGATACTAGAGAACTAAAGATAGAGGTAAAGGCAATAGATATAGAATGTTAGAACTTATACCTAGAGTAATAAAATTAGAATATGTCTCTAGTGGTATATTACTTAAATTCTATTATAAGTTAAGCTTCTTTATAGTCCGTAGTTAATGCTTAATCTCTTATAGAGTCTATTTGTGCTCTTTTTTTACATTAATAATATGCTCCTAAATATTATCTCTAATAACTCCCCTATCTATAGGGATAAATACTTTATACTCCTAAAGGAAGTTACGGAAGTCCTATATAATATCCTTATTTATAGGAACCTATATTTCCTTTATTTATTTAATAAAGTCCTCCTTTATACAATACTATAGCATAGTATTATCGTATTCGCTGTCTTTATAGTATACTATATAGTATAATAGGAATCCGTTTAGGTCCTATTACTTAGCGTTTATAAAGTTAATTATAGCTCTGTTCCATATTTCTGGGTTAATATTATTCTTATACTTCTTTAGATAGGTTAATACTATAATAGTTATTAATTTTATAGAAGTAGAATTAACGGGGTGTTATATGTTAAAGGTAGGTAGAATTTCGGGTTTGTAGAATCCCGTAGGTTTACTATTAAAAGGTAGGCAATTTGAGATATAGTTAACCCGTTTTAGACGTTAACTTAGGACCTTAGGTTTAGTGATACTTCTAACCTAAAGTACATAACCAAATCTTTGTAAACGTGGTTGTTCTATATAATAAACGCAACTTAGTATCTCCTAGTACTTAGTAACACTTCTATTACTAGTTTTCCGTAAGTTTAAGGTAGTATAGTATTGCCGGGATCTATTCTATATAAGCATATATAGCACCCCTATATAAGACTATCTCTTCTATTTAAAAACCTAGCTGCTCTATAGTTGACTATATATTTAACTACTGATTAGTATTAGTTATATAGGGTAACTTACTAATAACGACTACTTAAGTAGGTTATAGTGATGTTTGTTAATATATGCTTTTTGTTAGAATGAGGAAGGGCGAGGAGCTTAAGACTCCTCGCCACGCTAGTGCCGCGGCGACACGTAATGACTGCTTGCCTTATTCCCGATAATATATAAGGCATTATAGGGGTGCCCTATAATAGTAGGGGTTAAATAGATAAATAATATATAGTAGTATACTAATATCTCTTTAAACTCCTTTTAGGATAAGCCCTTATAATCTCCCTTTACTATAAGGTAATAGTAATTAAGGGCTAACCATAAGAAGGGGGGAGGGCAATATAACGGATATTATTGCGATTACCTTAGGTTACCCTTAAAACAACCTCTAAATACCTCTTAAATAGTTGCCGGCTACATACTAAAGGTATATGCCTGTAGTATATAGTCTCTACAGTTCTAAAGGCCTTATCTCTTTAAGAATTCGTCTCCTTTACAATCTATCTATTCCTATAATCGTGCCGTATAGCCCCCTGTCTACAAAGTCCCTTTATACTAGCCCTCCTCTTATACTACTATACCTTAGTATATTAATAACGAGCCTCTTTATAATAAAATAATACAGTCCTATAAAGGAGGATATACCATTTCTGCAATTATTAAGGCCTTTAAAGATTATAAGGTAAAATTAATATAGACTTAGAGACTATCTATTTTAGATAGTAAAAGCACCGAGTCTTACTGGAGTTAAGTACTAAAGAAGGTGGCTTAATTAAACCTATAGAGAGTATATAATACTAAGGCCGGACTATCTCTAGTTAATTAATATATACTATAAATTAAAACATTAGGATATTTAGATATACGCCAGAATTAACGCCTCTTCGCGTTATATTATATAGCTATATTATTTAATTAGTTTGCATATAGAAGTAAGCATATTTAAACAATATATTTAGGTAGTAGCGGCTATGGGTGTTTAGCTGGAGAATATACAGTCTAACTGTAGTGGAGAAACCTATATAGTTGCCGACAATTATTTCTAGCTTACGCAGCGATTTTAGATAGACTATATTAATAATAAAACCGGAGAGCCTATTGCCGGAGAGGATTTAATATATATTCTTATTTAATACAAGCGTTCTAAATTAGAGGATTAAGTCCTAGTAGGGATAGATAACTTAAGGTGTATTAATCCGATAGAGAGTATAAAACTAAGGCGCATTTGTTACTGTAGTAGATCTTTAAAATTAGATAAGATCTACTATAGTAACTAAGACGCCTTAATTATAAAACTATAGGATTTAACTTAAAAATATAAAAATATAAAACCAATTTAGTTTATAATTAAGGCGTCTTAGTTACTATAGAAGATCTATAAAATTAGATAAGATCTACTATAGTAACGAAGACGCCTTAGTATTATACCTCTCCTACTTACAGTAACTAAGGCGCCTTTATAATATTTTATTTAAATATATAAATTTATTTTTACTAGGTATCTAGTATCTAGATTTATATAATCTCTATACCTTTTTTATAGGTACGCGTACAAAATCTAATTACTTAAGGCTACTTTACTTATTATTTACAGATTTTAAATATATAGGAGATATATATAAATCTGTATTTAACTCTAAAATATCTATATAGAAACAGCAACACGCCCTTCTACTCCTCCCCTCCTCCCCTTCCCGCGACCAGCACGGCTTGGTCGTGGCTTAGGGCCACGCCGGGGCAACGAACACTTCTTATTTGCCAAGCGGCACTCACTACACCAATGCCCTAGAGTTTTCTGGCTATAAAAAGCCGTGTGATACATCCTACAAAAAAGCCCATTGGCTGCACAGCGGTCACAGGCGGCTGGCTGCACCTCACCATATAAACCGTCTATTAGACGGGCATGAGCTATCGTCTCACGGCGACGAGCCGACAGAGCGCCCCACAGAGCCTGGCCCACATGCCCAAATTGTCCAGCCGCAGCATTTGTAGCGCTGGCATTTTGTAAGTCGGCATGATGCTGGGCGGGGGAGGGGAGGCCAAGGACGGCAGCAGCGGGGGTGGGCGGGGGGGGCATTAAAGAGGACGGTAGTGGTAGTGGTGGTGGTGGTAGTAGTAGTGGTAGTTCTATGTAATAGTATTAGCTATAGCTGTTAAACACTGCATTGGTATACTCTGCAACTTACCTAAGCCCACCAGCGGGCGCACTATCCTTATCCTCACCCTCACCCTTATCCTCATCCTCATCCTTATCCCAATCCCTATCCTCATCCTTATCCTCCTCATCTGACGAAGGAACATCCCATATATCTCCAGACGAAGCAACGGGCGGACGGCGCGAGGGGCGGGAGAAGCGGCCCAGCGGCGCCAGCGTAAAGGGCGCGGAGGACGCGGACGTGGAGGACGCGAACGTGGAGGACGCGAACGTGGAGGACGCGGACGGCGGTAGTAGTAGTGGTGGTGGTGGTGGTAGTGGTGGTGGTGGTGGAAGAGGCGGAAGATGTAGTGGAGACGGAGAAGGAGACGGAGACTCGAGAATCTCGTCGATTAAATCATTAAAACCCGACATCCTGAAGAGCTTAATAAAGAGGTTGTAAGTATTCTGCATCTAGCTTCTTTAAAGTTAAGGAGACGACGTCTATATACTACGAATAATGGCCATTATAGTAACAGGTAAAGAATGTCTAAATAGCTACTAAACGATTAGCGTCTATTATAATAATAGAAGAGAAACTAACTAATTAGAACTCCAAATCCTCAAAGCTTTACTAACTACGTTACCTAGAGGCTCACTAGCTCTCTCTACTAGATCTAGTAGCATTACGGCGGCAAGTAGAAAGATCGTTAAAGAAGTTGTAATTAAATTGCTGTAGAAAGGCTAGTAGACGCAAGAGATTCGTTACTTAAACACTAGAAATCGGTATATAAACTTTGCCCACTATATAAACTCATGTTTCATTTATATACTAGATGTAGAAATTTAAATAGATATAGATGGTTAAAATCCCATGTTTTTTGGTGTGGAAATGCGGAGATGCGAGCTTTGATTTGTTGCGGAAATTTTGACGGTTGGCGGTTTGGTGCCATTAGTCGTTTACGAAACGAATGAGAATCCTTGGCATGTAGATTCCCGATTTTTGCGCCCAAACTTACGTGTAAAACCGTAAGATACCTAGCCCATTTCCACGTTAAACGCGCCTTATTATCAATATAACATCTATTATTAGTTAGTAAATTAAAGCCAACGTTATTCTACTATTTATCCTATTTTAACGCGTTTCCTAATATTATAGTGCCCTATATTAACCCTACTTATCGCGCAGATATAGACCGTCTACGTGCCCTATATATCTTGCCCCCCATATGGCCTTAATATTCTACCCCTTACGACCTAGTAACTAGCTTCGCGTTCTTATTGCGAAGATATAATTGTCTAGCTACGGCGCGCATAGGAGGCTTAATAAAGCTCTAGTGGCAGAGTCGTATATAGGTGGGCTACGCGGCCGATTTAGAAATTATATAAAGAATATATAATATATAGATTAGTTAAATTAAGCCAAACGTTAAGTCTCTCTATAGTCGTATGCACGAGATTCGCACCTAATATGCGTGAAATCTACGTGCAACATATATTAAAAACCACTACATTTTACATATAAAGTCTACAGATAAGACTATATATTTTGCATTTAAATTCAGCTCTATATACACCAAAAAACCTCCTAATATGCACGCAAAATTTGATCTAAAATGCATTAATTTTAGATGCATATTGTAGAGCGTAAAGACCGTAGGGACCTAAGTTCGGGCGCAAAAATTGAGGATCCTGCATGCCAAGGATTCTCATTCGTTTCGTAAACGACTAATATTACTGTATCATTGCTCGCCAACTGATAGAATGCTAGAACGTCGGGGAAAACCCTACAATCGAGGAAATGGACTTCATTCACCCTGAAATTGATCCCTCATACGCGACGCAACTGAAAGCCCTCCACAAACCAGGCAACCCCATAATCTTCGCCAATATCTACGATATCGGCTCTCTTGGAGCTCTTTTATCCCTTAATGATGAGTCGCCACCCTCTCTCAAGCCTGTCCATGCAGTAGCAACGGCTTCGTACGCCTTGGCCGAAACCATCGGATTGCGTGACGATGAACTAAGCATGGAGCAGAACCTGAGATCCATTGCTTCCATCGGATTTTTCGTGCGCCATGCCAAGCTCCCTCTCAGTGTTGATCTTCAGGATGGATATCCAGAAAAAGAGGTCGATTGCGTACAAAGAGCAATCCGACTGGGAGCCTCAGGCGCGAACATCGAAGATTCTATCCCCAAAACCGGATATGCCAAAGGACTGGAGGGAAGCCTTTACGCAATGGATGTTCAGACTGAGCGGATAAAGCGTATTATTTCCGCGGCCGCAGATTTGGGCGTCCCCGATTTTGTTATAAACGCTCGAACGGATGCCATGCGTCTCACTCCGCTGCCAGAGAAGGCACTCGAGGAGACCATCAAACGAGGCAAGGCATACCTGGAGGCAGGTGCAACTACAGTCTTTGTGTGGGGTGGCAAACGTGGATTGCGCAATGAAGAGGTCAAACTTCTCGTGAGAGAGTTTAATGGGATGCTGGCAGTCAAACTTTCAGACGCTCCAGACGCTCTTACCGTCAATGAACTTAAAGAAATAGGGGTAGCAAGAATTAGTGTTGGACCAAGTCTATGGCTAATGGCTATGAACACTCTGAGATCTAGTGCAAAAAGAATTCTTGAAGGTGGAAGGCTATATGTGTAGGCACTTGCATGGGCTTTGTAACATAACGAATTCCTCTCGCACTAAAGAAATGTCTATCCAATAAGACAAAGATGTTAATATCAAGTTCAAGACTAAATTAGACGGTTCTAATAAAAACGCAATGCTTGGTAAGATGATGAAATGTCTCTAGGCGCTTCATCATATCAATGGAGCTTGCGAGGACTATTGAAGGAGTTTGTCTTCTAGTATGGCTAATTTACAATTGTATTTGTCGTACCTTCTTTAATGGTGCCTGGTCTGAACTTCTCTCCCTCACCAAATTGTGACATCACCTCCAGATCTCAGTGCTTTATCCCATCGCCTTCCTCAATATGGCTCTAAATATGGGTAACTAGCAGCACGCCTTTATTAAAATCCTTCTTACAGCCGGCGCTAGTGAGTGTGTATGCGCCCGTCAAGCCGATTGCTCTCCTAGGTCAGTTTAACGTACTTGGATTACCTGCAGAGGCAGGAGCAGGGCGTTTAGAGCTCATATTGATAAGAGAAAGAAGCTTTACAGCACCACGATCTTGGACAGATATCACGACTTTTGGTGAGGAAGAGGAGTTCAGAGCTCCGAATTCGAGGTGGGCCGTGGCTCAAGCCCTGGCCACGTATTACACAGTTTAACTTACTAATTTTAGTTGCAGATATAGCGAAATTAAGTGCGTGTGTTGCGCGCACACAAGGGGACACCGAAGCTCGCACGAAACAGCTGGTGTTTCGGGGCATTGTCGAATTGTCGCTGTTTCTGCATATATATCTAAATTATTACGGGTGTGCCTGCTTTGGCGAGGGCGGCAGTAGCCGGGATTGGTGATCACCCCGGCATTTTGTGCAAAGATCCTCACCCAAACCGCAAATCTGCCTCGTGATCGACGAAACAAGTGTAACATGGTCTCGTATTAGGCCCGCTTAGCTACCCGCTTTTGGCGGGAGCATTCGTATGTATTGGTTCTTAGCATTTTCAGCGCCGTGCGCAATTTTGCACCGTGTAAGAAAAATAGGGTCACAAGGCTGAATTTACAGGTTCGGGAAAGAGCAAGGGGAGAATACGGATATTACGTCAATTGTGATGAATGACAAGACTGATGAAATACTTTAGTCTCCTGATTACCTTCTATATAAGAGCTCAATGTCCCGCACATTTATTGCCTCTCTACACCAATTCGTCTGATACACTGTTCCATTCACATTTACATCACTTAGCTTCCTACATACTCCAGCATGAAGTACATCACCACCATCGTTACTGCTATCATCTCATGTATTTCTATAGTGTCCGCGGCCCCTGCAGGTCTTGCAGTTCGTGACACTGTCCAGGGTTTCGACATCTCACACTACCAAAGCAATGTGGACTTTACTGGAGCGTACAATGCTGGTCTACGCTTTGTTATGATCAAAGCCACTGAATCAACTAATTACATTGATCCCAAGGTCAGTGAAATCCTCCACTTATTCTCTTGAACTTTTCAGTATATCCATCTTTCGGCAAGTCATACCACTACTCCAGGAATGGTGTCACACGACCTCCAGGATATTAAGAGATAATGACGCTAACATGGACATATCTCCTCATAGTTCTCGGACCACTACACTGCCGCCACAAACGCCGGCTTCATCCGCGGCGGCTACCACTTCGCGCAGCCCGGTTCTAGCAGCGGCGCCGCGCAAGCTAAGTATTTCCTCGCGCACGGCGGGGGCTGGAGCGCCGACGGAATTACGCTCCCTGGGATGTTGGACCTAGAAGGCGGCTGCTCAGGCCTCTCAACCTCCGCCATGGTCGCCTGGATCCAGGACTTTGTAAACACATACCATGCCGCGACGACGCGGTATCCGATCTTGTATACCAACCGCAGCTGGTGGCAAGCGTGCACTGGTGGCTCGAGCGCGTTTGCAAGTACGTGTCCGCTGGATCTCGCCAGCTGGAATAGCGTCCCCGGTACGATTCCGGGCGGTTGGGGATACCAGACTATTTGGCAGTATAACGATTCGTGTGAGTGGGGTGGCGACTCGGATGAGTTTAATGGCAGCTTGGATCGGTTGAAGGTGCTGGCGAAGGGCTCTTGAGGACTGCTGCGGCTATGATTCAAAAAAGCCTTCTTTTAGGCTTGTAAGATTAGTATTAGGCAATCAACGCCTTGGATTAGTTTTTTTGGGTGATTCTGTATTTATATCAAATCATTTGTGCGATTCTAGAACCGTTGGGTAGAAGAACATTTAGGTGTGAGTATGAGTTGGTGGGAGACCAGAATGAGTAGACGTTATGGTAGATGCAGAGCTTCGCTAGAGCTCTATACGGAGTCTTGGCGGAGCTTCCTTCGGAGCTTCGTACGAAGGCCGCCGGTTTTGCAAACCGGCCAATTTTTTAAGCGAGTATTTTGCGTATTCTAGGCCCGCGATAACAAATCAATAGCAATTGCGCCTTGAATTTAACTATCGCAAAACTCTATAGAATAACCAATCTGCTTCTTCTCTATCGCATAATACTTTAATTAAGAATTTTGGGTGTTGGGTTGAAATTGCATACGAATTCCAAAAGGTAGAGATTTTGGTTTTAGCAGATGGACGGTTTTCAAAACCGTCGGCCTTCGTAGAGAGCCTCTGGTAGAGCTTCTGGCAGAGCCTTTGGTAGAGCTCCATGCGGAGCCCCGTGCGAAGCCCCTGGTAAGGATTGGTAGCTAGGGAAATTTAATATAGTCTAGCTTTAAGCTAGAGCTATTATAGGTTAGTAGACTCACGGTTAAATATAGCACGCGCCAAAATTAATGAAGGCTCTGCATGGAGCTCTACTAAAGCTCTGCCAGAAGCTCTGCACGAGGCTCGAAGGCTCCCTTAAAGCTCCGCACGGAGCTCTACTAAGACTCCGCATAGAGCTCTACTAAAGCTTCACATGGAGCTCTACCAAAGCTCTGCACAGAGCTCTGTATCTGCTATGACGTCTACTATATCGTCTTCTATAAAGCTCTACGCGGAGCTTTGGGGGAGCTTTGTACGGAGAGCCTCTAGCAAAGCCTCTGGTAGGGCTTCGTGCAGAGCTTCTGGCAGAGCCTTTGGTATTTGAAGTTCCAGCTCACTGTGGCTTAAGTTCTAACTGTTTCAGGTTGATGACCGAGCGCCGCATCTTAAACACCTCAAATTGCCTGAATCACCTCGACCCCATGCGTCTGTACCATCATTTCCACGAGCTATCTTCAGAAGATTGTTGACTTTTCCTTCCGACAACAATCGCAGGCCCCAGCAATATGGCACTCCTCACACTCCCTTTTCCCACCATATCTGGTCTCCCGCTGCCGCTTTTTGTTCTCTTCGTACCCTTCCTCTTTATCGGCATCGTCTTATCAGCTACACACCTATACACAACCCTCCGCTATCGTCTCAGCCTTAGGTACTATACCTCAGCTCCCACCCGCCCCACAAAAGCGGCCCCACCCCCTCAGATCCCCTACACCATCCCCTTTATAGGCAACGCATACTCCTTACTCGCCTCCCCACCCGGCGTCTTCTGGAAGCAGCTCTTCCGCTGGCACCCGCGTGCCACAGGCGCCTGCACGCTCCTCCTCGGTGGCCGCCCCACGCACTTCATCTACTCGCCACACACCGTGCAAGCTCTGCTCAAGGCGCGCGGCCCCACACGCGACAGCCTCAACGTCGACATTGCGCAGAAGGGCCTCGGAGTCGCGCCGCGCGATGTGCGGCTGTACCACGGGTTCGGCGAGCCGGCCGACGCGGCGACAGGGTTGACACCGATTCAGCAGCTGGAGAAGATGAACCACGAGTTCCTGCTGCGCAGCGAGCGAGTCAACGAGCTGACGGCCGAGTTTACACGCGTGCTGGCTGAGCTGGTGGCCGCGGAGCCGTGCAGCGAGCAGGGCGTCGGGCTGTGTGCGTGGCTGGCGACGACCATGTTCCGCGCGTCCACGGAGGCGTTTATGGGACGGGCGGTGCTGGAGGTGGTGGAGGGATTTGCGGAGGACTTTTGGGAGTTCGACCGCGGGTTCATGAATATGCTGTATGGCTTGCCGAGCTGGTTCATGCCGAAATCGTATCAGGCACGCGCGAGGCTTCTGGATGGGATGGAGAAGTGGCATGTGATGCTGCGAGACAAGACAAAGGGTATACCGGATCCGAATGGCGGGGTTGGGTGGGACCCGCTATTTGGGAGCAGGGCGAACAGGGCGAAGCAGCAGTATTTTGAGGCGAGGGGGCTAAGTCTCAGGGGAAGGGCAAGCCTAGATCTGGGCTTTATTTTCGGGCTGAGTAGCAATGCAATACCTGCTGCAGGGTGGATGTTGATGCACATTCTCAATCCGGAAGGGGACAAAACTTTGCTTGGGAGAGTAATGGAAGAGGTAAAAACAGCGAAACGCAAAGATGGGACGGTCGATATCTCGACGCTGGTCTCCCTGCCGCTGTTGCAGAGCGTGTTCCATGAAATTTTGAGGTTATATGTGGATGTCTGGGTCACGAGAGAGTTAAAGGATGATCTAGTATTGCCGCTGGACGATGAAAAGAAACAAGCGTTTTTCAAGAAGAGCGGGATTATCGTAGCACCTTCCTCGCTTGGCCATCTGGACGAGGCGCGTTGGTTGGACCCGCCGAGTGACGTGTTTTGCGCTGAGAGGTTTCTGAAGAAGCATCCGGAGACCGGGAAGACCGTTTTCACTCTCGACGGAACGACTGGCAAGTTCTATCCATTTGGCGGAGGGAAAAGTATATGCCCTGGAAGAGTGTTTGCTAAGCAGGAGGTTCTTGGGAGTGTTGCGATGCTGCTGCTAGCATTTGAATTCGAAGTGGTAGGATTCGTGGACGAACAGGGAAAGAGTAGGAATTGCTTCCCAACTATCAGGAATACCTTCTCCGGCGCCGGTGTGATGCCAACGGATGGAGATATCAAAGTCAAAATGAGGAGACGTGATATCAAAATATAGGAGAATGCAGGCTTCATAAATAAGAAGTCAAATGTCTACGTAGCTAATATACCGGCGTCTTGATACGCAAGCTGCGCATTCATACTCTCATTTCTTCACAAAGCTGCTATTTTCCTTCAGCCATGTTCGGTAGTCTTGCATCTGAGGATTCATTTTACGACAACTCCTCAACGTCTGCACCATCCCGACATCTCCGAACCACTGAAACATGGTACCAAGCGCTTCCTTCATAAAGAGCTTCAACGCAGAGCCAACAAAGCGCGGCGCAACCGGCATCCCCCCCCCCCAACAACCTCGAAAATAACAACTCCCTCTAGTTGAGTCAATTCGTCCCCCGCAAGTGATAACGCCACAATGTGAAACTTGCCTGGGGCAAAAAGCGCTTGAGCGGCAAACCAGCCAATTGTAATTTCTTGTCGCCTATCTGCTCCCACATCTGAGCGAAGCCTAGGCCATGTCGGTCGAGAGTCTGGTTTTCAAAAAAATGTAACTGGCCGGAGAATGATACAAGTCATGCCGTGCGCGCTGGCAGCGGCTTCCTTTTCGAGATGTTTCTCTACATACATTGTACTTCGCGACAAAATTTCCCACCGTAGTAGGGTTGTTGGGGGAATCGATAGGCCCGCCACGGTCGCTAGACGGGTAACGCCTGTTATCGATAAGGATTTAGCCAATCAGATCAATAGGATTAAATTGCCGTAGGCGGTGTTCCGCACGGACCATCTACCAGATGGACGCTGGCGAGTAAGGGATAGAGAATGTTCCGCTTGTGGACTAGGGCGGTGTTTTGAAAAATGACCCGCCTTGCTACGCGCGAAAGCGTTACTGGACGGAGAGAAGTGCGCACTCGCGCTGTAAGGAACCTAAAGTAGAAACTCGGGAAGATTCAGCCTCAGCACAGCGAAGAAAATTACCTGCTTGCCTTCAAAAGAATTGGCCGGAATGGGAACTGCGATAAATTTGGTTGATTAGTATGTCGGAATCTGCGCAGAGAAGATTATCAAATTTCGTGCAGATACCCGACCATCATACACCAAAGCCCAATGAATCGTTATCTCTTCTATTTGATAGGTTAAAATTATACACCGTCTCTTTGCATCTTGTTGTAAGTGTTTGTTGATCAAACAGTGTCTTCTTTAGGTATAGAAGTGCAGCGGCTTTTTATAAGATCCGTTCGCTATCCCATGCAACGGTAGCGTCCTACCAGCAAGTGATCCGTGCACTGGCAAAATAACAATTGGGCATCCCAACTTAATCCGTTTGGTTCTATGAGGCTGATCTTATCGATAACCATAGGCCATAATAGTGGGCCCTGAGAGGCGTGACGTTAGAACGACAAGAGCTACCCCACCTTCATGTTATAAGAAAGCAACCCAGCTTCCGTTAGAACTTCTGTTCATCACAGCTTCAAACCCTCATCAGATTTCTAGCTTACCGTTTGTCGCGTTCTATACCATAATCATAGAGTATCCTTCACTGACAATGCTATAGCAGACGAACGACGCATAAGTACAGCTCACCATCATGGAAGAAGCCATATCCTCAGCGCGGGCGTTATCTTCAAACAATCAAGGTATTTTCAATGTCAAACATTGAGCATGAACCGGTGTTCGTTCCTAAGTGCATTTTATTCTTCACGGTTTCGATGAGGAGCAGAAAGCACTGGGTTCGTTCTGAGATTATACGGTTATATGAACTTGATCTGGATAATACCAGCGAAAGGATCATGCCTTCCCTTCATCTCCCTCCCCCTTAACAACTCTAACGGCCTTTAGGCAACGGATAGTACCCCTTATTACAATTTCGAAACATGTCTCCACCAGCCGCAACCTTCACCGAGACCGTAGTCCCCTTCAATAACCTCGACTTGAAGAAAGATCTCCCGGTTCAAGCCAATTGCCACAGCATCGAGCACAAAACTTTGGAAGCCATGGCTAACAATTGGGAGTCCAATTTCTCCTTCGCTCCGATCCGCGAATCCCAGGTTTCTCGCGCCATGACCCGCCGCTATTTCGCGGATCTTGACACCTATGCCGAGTCCGACATCGCCATTGTCGGAGCTGGATCCTGTGGCCTGAGTACCGCCTACATGCTTGGCAAACAACGCCCAGATTTGAAAATCGCTATCATTGAGGCGTCTGTATCTCCTGGAGGCGGCGCATGGCTTGGGGGTCAGCTTTTCTCGGCCATGGTGATGCGAAAGCCTGCGGATGCTTTTTTGAAAGATCTTGGTGTCCCGTATGAAGATGAAGGGGACTTTGTGGTTGTCAAGCATGCTGTGAGACCCTCTTACTGCTTATCTTCTCTCGCGTTACGTCCATAGAACTGATTGGTTGCTTCTAGGCTCTCTTTACTTCTACCCTCCTTTCCAAAGTTCTTTCTTTCCCTAACATCAAACTCTTCAATGCCACTGCTGTCGAAGACCTCATCACTCGCCCTACTCCAGGTGCCCCAGACAGCGTTCGCATTGCCGGCGTTGTGACCAACTGGACTCTTGTCTCCATGCATCATGACGATCAATCATGCATGGATCCTAATACCATTAATGCATCTCTTGTCATTAGTACGACGGGTCATGACGGCCCTTTCGGCGCTTTTAGCGTTAAACGCCTTGTGTCTATGCAGCAAATTCAAAAGTTGGGTGGGATGAGAGGCCTGGATATGAACGCCGCCGAAGACGCGATTGTGAAAGGGACCAGGGAAGTTGTGCCGGGATTGATCGTAGGAGGCATGGAGCTGAGCGAGGTGGATGGAGCCAATAGAATGGGTGCGTCTCATTCAACTCTCTTCTAGCATTCCTTCCTTAAACATTCTGCTAACTGTTCCGAAAAAGGCCCCACTTTCGGAGCCATGGCTCTTAGCGGAGTGAAGGCAGCTGAAGAGGCATTGAAGGTCTTTGATCTGAGAAAGAAGGAGAATGAGTACTAAATGGTACAAGGTCCTGTTCGAAAGCAGAAACGCTCCTTGCGTGGAGCGTAGAATAACGGAAATGGTGGGACTAGCAACACTCGTTACTATTGTGTATCAAAATAAAACTTGCCTCTCCTTATTTATTCCTTTTCACTTTTTCAGGTTTCTGACTGCACTGACCCATTGACGTTTCTGATGTGAGAACGTATCAACAGTCTCTCTAGACTCGTAGAGTAATTCCGAGAACGTTGCGTACATACCATCACGGTTCTTCCCTCGCTTCACCATCTTAAGTTCATCAAACATCAGAATATCCCTGCCAGTTGACACAAAAACCCTAGCTAAAGTTTTATAGGTGCTTACTCTCAGCCGCCAAGAACTCAGGCCCATCCCAGCCGCCTCGGTCCCAAAAATACTCCAGCGCATGTCCACTCACGAATCCCCATCCACACCCTAAACAAATATGTAACAACGTTCTACCCGCAGCACACGCGATGGCCGAATCCAAAACTAAAATAACCTCCAGCTGCAAAGGTCCCATCTCACTCCTCACCGTTGGCCGCCCTGCGCTAACCCAGCTCCCAGAACGCACGCAACAAGCCGCCGAACTCCCCAGCACAGCTTTCTCGTCCAACCCTGTCATCACATATCTTCTAAACGTGCTACCGGTGTCCAAGCAGCTCTCATATCGTCGTAGCCTCTTCGATGCGTTACTAACCGCCGGTGGGCTTAATGGCGCGGCTTTTAACAAGGCGGACGGGTGGCAGAACTGTGCGGTGTTGATGCATCCCGGGCGGCGCGTCGATAATCCATTTACGTTGGTGCAGAGTGGATTTTTCAGTGTCTTGTGGGATCTGGGACTGAAAGGTTGTGCTGCAGGTACACCATCTCGTACTCGGCATCTCTAAGTGTTCACGAATTGATATCACGTGATTTAAATCCATGCTCTATGCGCGCTCAGCGAGGTCGTCTTGTCAGTTAACGCAATTACGCAGCGAATGCTGTTAGAGTACACGAGTCTCACAGATGCCGTGAAGTATAGAGCACTTCAGAACCGGAAAAGATTTTACTATGTCTTCGTCAGGACGCTGCACGAGCACCGCGGAAAAGGTAAGCCACGTCCTCACCTTCCGGTCGATATTAGTTACTCCCCCCGGCTAACCCTGACACTACTAAAACTTTCCAGGATTGCCATCAGCTCTTATCCGGCATATCCAGGCACAAGCTGCGCGTGATCGGCTCCCTGTGTGGCTCGAAGCTACGACAGCCTATTCACACCTTCTTCATCAGAAGCTAGGTTTTGACACGGTTGACGAGATCATCTTGGGGAAAGGTAAGGCAGCACCTGATGGCGCGGAAGCGAAGGGTGGGGAAGATGTCAAGATTTGGGGGATGATTTAGTGGCCACGGAAAGAACCTGTGGCCGAATCCAGTAAATAAGGAGTAAGACAAGATGAGAGCCAACAACAACACCTGAAGACCTTTGTATCCTTCCGTGTCAAGTACAGTCCTTTACAAAGCAGTTTAAACGAATTTCTAGCATCTGCTTACATCTGGTGACTTTATTTTCCTTGGATAGGTACTAAGCAACAAGATGCACCCCCCCTTCGCAGTTTGAAGTCGGTTGTATATGCAAATTTCCCTGTAAACTTGGTACTCACTGAGAAGCGTCTTTTAAGAATTGTTCACAGAAGCGATCGCGCCAACTACGTCAATGACTTCACGTTCGGTAGCCGAAGAAGGGGCCCTGTGACCGAGTGTGAAAATCAGCATGCAAGTCCTTTCCGCAGGTGCGGGAATCGTGGCACACTTTCCAGACATTTGCCTAGATGCAGGTAACAGTGGAAAGAGTAGTGGAAAGAGTAGAGGTAAGTTCTGTGCCCAATCAGGAAGTCTCAGGTCCAGCTTCCTGTTCCACAGTCCAAAGCAGGGGAAGTTGTCGTAAAGGCTTGAAACCCAGGGAAGGTACGACTAGGAGGGAGAAATGATATTTATTCCTAGGTGGCCGCACTCTCTCTCCTGAATTACAATCAGACTCCTCACGACTCTTCAAAACACTTCAAAGCACTCTTTAATTCCAACTCACTTTTGAATCATGCATTTGCCAACTTCCTCTGCCACCACTCCCGCCATCACCGCCATCACCACCGTCACCACCACTGTCACCGCCGTCGTCACCACCACTGCCATCGCCGCCGCCGAGTGCCCCCTCCCCTACAAAGACTACCCAGGGTCCCCTTGGACCCTTTTCCTAGGCATCGTTGGTAGCGTTATCGCTACATATATTGCGGATGGCCGTGCTGCGAAAGCAGCAATTTTGTGTTGGATTTTCATATCCACGGTTTGGGAGATCCTGCGGATGAAAGTGGCGTGGAAGATTGGGGCTCTGAAGAAGAAATGGGAGCGGAGGGAGAGGAGGGATAGACAGGGGTTGCATGGCGGGCTGGAGTTGGCGGAGGCCGCTCAGCCTCAGCCAGAAGAGGGGTCCGGAGCCTGAAGCCGCCAGACGTTTAACGGGTCTCCCGGGGTTTGTTCAACCTTAATTAGCTTCGTAAGGCTATCCATCTGATGTTATTGCTAATGATGGTTGATCTAGGTGGGCTCCTGGTCGTAGACCCGTAGACGTACGGTGGCAAGGCTAGTAGGTCCCGGGTGAGTTTGTCAGTCTTAATCTTCTGCTACACTTGCTGAGCGTGAACCCAGTCTCGGACCTAGGCCAGCATCGGCGAAGGTTCGCACTGCTACGTGGTGCCGATGACGAGTAACCTGGAAAGTCCAGGTGAAACCAAGACGAACCTAAGCTTTTAGCCTGCCCTGAGTGAAGTGCAATCCACTCAGCCGTTGTTACCACGGACGCATTTCGGATGAGCCTTCGAAAGGCTTCAGAATGAAATCAAACAACTCGTGAATTTGACTTTGCTGGAAACGAACTCTAATTGGGACACTTTACCCAACGCAACATTTTCCAACTTAACAAGCGAGGCCACGAACCTCTACCTTCTCCCACCGCAACCCTCTTGATACCAACTCACACTCAACATAAGCCAAGTCAAAATTAAGGACTTCCACTATGACCAACATGCCTCCGTCCGTGCAAACCAGCTTCTACAACGATATCTCGCAGCCAGATGACTACTCCCAAGCTCCGCCACCCTCAGCACTACCGGCACAACTACCTCCACAGGACGGAAAGGAAAAACCTCCTCCATATACCACGATCGATCTCCAGAGATATCACAATGTCCTAGATGAGTCATCAAGTGACCTGGTTACGGATCGGCTTCGCAGGCTCATCATCTTTTCCCTCAGCGTGGATTACCAGCTCACGCCAATTGAGAACCTACCCCGATCAGATTGGACCCACTGGATTCGCCTCAGAAAGGTTCTGCTGCATATTGAAAAAGGGAACAGTCGCAGGAAGGATTCTTTTCCGATGAAGACTCGTGTGCTCTGGCTTGAATACCTGCATGTGCACGTCAGACGACCGGCGGACACTCTCCAAGTTCCTAGCCTTGTCGTCAAAACAATGATACTCCTTCTCCCGCTTCGCTACACCCCTGATGGCCAGCCTTCGACCTTTTTGAGACGATATTCATTCCGGGGACCGGACGTCCTGGCTGCAAAGTTAGCTATTGACCGCGATGTAGTCATTGACGCCGCTGTTTGTTGCGACCTGAAAAGGAAAGAGTTGAAAGACAAGTTACAGAAGGCTCAGGAACTCTACTTCCTCTCTCTCGATGGGCCACAAGTCTACGAGCTCTCTGAATATGGGAAGACTTATGTTAAGGATTGGGATGAGTGCAGGTCTAGGGTCGATAGTCTACTACCGCCAGAATTGGAGACGATGAGAAGCAGATGCATGGTAAGGGCGAAATATGCGATATACATGTGCGTGCCGAAGTGGCTGATTGGGTAGGCTGGAAGTTGCAATCCCCGGGCAAGCGTTTTAGTAATTACGCTTTTTCTCTTTCCATTTTGTCTCAATGGTGCCTCCGCCCATAGAGCCAATCACAGCCGGTAATGCTATTTGTTAGAATGGATCAAAGGTCGGAGTTGCCACTTTGCAGGATTCTATGGTATGGATGTGTATTATAGAAGTTATATCCTTCCTCTGTTGAAATATTAAAGATTATAACTAGCGAATGCAAGCATAGGAAATAGGGAGTGCTATGCCTACCTGTGAGTGTGGGGACTGCCTATGCCCTGCATGGCCCCCAAGATTGAGAACCGAAGCAACACTGTCACCTTTTTCACCTACGGCTTTTTGTACCTTTCTTTTCTACCCGCCTTTTCGTGTGTCACCGCCAATATGGATCGATTGAGTGTCGCGGCTTCCATGGTCGAGTTGCTCATGGCAGCTAGACAGGTTGCGGGAATCTCGGCATCGGCCATATCCAACGCACAGAACGTGCTTTGCTGAGCGGAGTTTAAGCTTTCAGATGCTAATCATTTCGAGCTGCACTTAGTGCAGAAGATCCTTTCTAGAATTATGATAGCCTTAAAATGTCACAAGGCTTTGATACAGATCAACTTAGGGCTACCTTAACAGAGGCTATTATTGACCTAAATCGGATTTCCTTACCACCGTCTTACTACTCTCTTTGATGCCTACCACCTTATGACTCGCCACCTTACTGCTTACCACCCTATGCCTTACCACCTATAAAAAGACGCAAGCTTCGGGCTATAAATATGTAGAAGCTTAGGCGAAAGCCTACTAATAAAGAGCCGCTGGTAAACAGTATAGGAAAGCGATATTAATACTACTCCCTGTGCGTTCTTTAGCGTAATATAGCTACCACTAATATACGGCTACATCTTCTTTACTCCTACGGTATTACTATTAAAGAAAAGGACCCTAGCCTTAAGTAAAAATAGGGAGAGCTTTAAGTTTAGAAGCTTAAGAGCTAAAAAAAAATCCTTAAAGAATATATTAATTGTTGGCCACGGAGGTAGCTTTACCTATGGGTAATATTGACCTGTGACGACGGCTGTCAGACATCAGTATTAGCCTAATATCGTCTTGTTACACCACCCTCTAGGGACCCCTGTAGGGGGTCAATTCTATTATGTATATTAGGGCTCTTAGAGCCACCTTGAATAAAACAGATTAATCGTTCAATTCTGTGTCTCTATCTACCAGCTAGCTTATGTTATTCGTGATACCTGCCTGGCTGAAAGTTATGAGCCCGGTAACCTTCTAAGCACTAGGGAGATCTTAGTGGCCAGACGAATACCACTAAGCCTATTTGAGCATAGTTTGTCACGAAATATCGCGTGCTTTACACGTAAGCGCGTCTCTTTACGCAACCTTAAGAAAACAACAAAAGCCACTATGGCACCCATAATAACGGACTCTACTAATCCTCTATTGCTGACCTAAAAGGACTAGCCTTTATGGTTTCAATTTATCCGCTAAGAAGTAAGTTTTACGAAGATCTGGGATTATGTTGACCTAAATAAGACGGAAGATGAAATTAAGGAAAACAATGAGCCAGACATACCCTCGATAGTAGCAGCTCCTATAGCACCCGCAATAGCTCCAGCGGCTCCTGTAGCACTAGCAGCAGTACCTATAATACTAGCAACAGCTCCTGTAGTACCGGCAGCAGCTCCTATAGCTCTAGTAGCAACTCTAGCATCTACTAGAACAGCTATACCTGGGTTATTAAGTTAGTAAGGATAATAAACTTAGCAATCTGTAGAGATATAAAGAATGCTTTTTAAGCTCTATAAGCTCTAATGATAGGACTACCTAAAGCGGGAAGAGAAGCTCTATATGTTTATAGCACTCTTATATACTACCGTAGGCACTAACTTCTTAGGGTATCTTAAAAACCTTACTATACCATATTCAGTTCTAAGACAGCTAAAGAAGGTAGCAAAGCTATCTTAAGCTACGCTATAGTAAATAGTATTGGACGATCTTAAGAAACGGAAATAAGGGCCTAAACGCCAGACACTAAAGTTATAGCTTTAGCTTTATATTACTATTATATAGAACGGCAAAGAGCTAGAGGAAGGGTTAATAGAGGTAATGGAGAGCAGCGTTATATAAGCCTTTGTCTAGGACTATAAGGAGATCTATCCAGCTCTGTATTATGCCTTTATTTAAAAGGTAGCAAAGAGGTTAGAGAAGCTCAAAATGGCGATAATAATTAAGGAATTTAACCTCCTTTATAAGCACCCAAATACTAGACGTAACGCTTACGCTATACTCTTAGGGCAGCTATCTATAGATCTGATAACGTCTACTAGCCTAGCACCTTCTTAATTGTCTAAGATAAAGTGTTCTGCTTATAGTTTACCCTATAAGTTAAGGAATTATAAGTAACTGTTTTAGTCTCTTTAAGGTCCGCACTTTATACCAAATAATAAGTATTTAAAGAAGTATTAAAAATGGCTTAAGGTTTTAATAAATAAGTAGTACTACAATAAAAGACTTAAGCAGATTAAGAAGGAAGGTCCTAGATTAAGGACGTTTATATTAGCTTTATCTACTACTAAAAAGGTTAAGGATCTGGACAGGCTCTAAGCTATAGCGGCAGCTATAACAATATCCTTTTTATTATTAATATTATTGTAGGATTATTTAGATCTATCTTTAATTAATACCTAGGAGTATAACACTATAGCAAATACCCACTTCTATAACGATATTAAATACTTCTGTAACTTTAAGCTAAGTATATCTATAGTAATAGCTAGAGATTCTAGGGTAGAAATCTATAGATATAGTAATATTAATTTGGTAATTAAGGTGGGAAAATAACGCCTAACTTAGTATCTGATATTAAGGAACGTAGCATACGCTCCCTATTTTTATACTAATCTAATATCCACAGCAAAGCTCCATAAGGTTGGAGTAATTATTAACTAATTTATAAACTATTTACGCTATAAAGATGATGGAAGCCTATTCGCCAATATTACGGAATACGAAGGTCTCTACCTTATTAATGCTATTGCCACCTTACCACCTACTTCTACTACCTACGCTATATCCACTAGATTCTTTAAGACCTTAGCATATAATAAAGTATAGCATTAACGCTTACTATACTATGATATAGAGTTAGTGGATTATTTACCAACTGCGGTAGATGGGGTTAAAGTGGTTAAGATGGATAGAGGAAGAACTCTATATGGTATACTACTTTATAAACCATATATTCTTAGAAAGATAATATAGTAGATATCTTGTAGAATATCCATAAAGGAAACTTACCCTTTTAAACGTGTTTACTTTAATATTATTATAGAACAAGACGGGTTTAATAGAGACACATATATAGCTTATTTTTAGTGTAACTATACAAAGTACCACCGTGCCTTTCCTATTAAGAACTATAAGCAAGAGACACTGCTTTTACTCTTTAAATCGATAATAGCATTTATAAAGAAATTTGATGCTTAAGGTATCCGCATTTAGTATATAGATAAGGAGTAAGGTATAGGCGCTAGGGTAAAGAACCTTATCTAGCTTAACGGAGGTATTATTAAGTAATTGACGCTATATACGCTAGCTTAAAATAGACCTATAGAGAGGTTAGGAAGAGCTATTTCTAAATAAGTAAGGACTATTATTATTAAAGTAAAGTTACCTGTGGATTTATAGCCTAAGTTTATGCTTCTAGTAGTATTCCTACTTAATTAAACTCCTATTAAGTCCATCGACTAAAAAACCCCATTTAAGATGCTTTATAAACGGAAGCTATAGCTAGTAGGACTTTGTATAGCCAGATCTTTAACCTATATACTTATTAAATATAGCATTTTTAAGAAGGTAAAGTTTAAGCTATAAGCTTAAATAGGTTATCTTGTTAGTATAGAAGCGTTAAATATCTATAGGATATAGATACTAACTACTAACCGTATTATCTAATCTTATAACGTATAAATTAATAAGTTAAAGAGATATTAATCTCCTAAAATACCAGAACACCTTATTATCTTATAGGCTTAAAAGGACCGTTTTTAGCAAGTCTAAAACCTACTAGATAATCTTTAAGATAGCAGTAAGGACTAAATAAAGAACTTTAACGAAGAACTGGATATAGAACTGCCGCATTTAGTAAATATTAACGTTACTCCTACGTTAAAAAGCATTTAGATCTTAATAGAAGAACTCCGTTAGCTACCTACCCCAGAGCTAACTCTAGAACTGTTTAAATTATTAGCGTCTTCGGCGCCTTAGCAATTACTATCTACCGTGGCATCTACGCCATAGACATTATCTACTACTTAGTTATCTTCCGAAGTTACCGAACCACCATTTATAGATCCTATACCTTATTCCAAACCTTAGACGATAGCAGGCTTATTATTAGGGGGTAAGAGACGTTCTGGCCGTAAAAAGCGGTCTATAGCAAAGAAGAAAGATATACTAAATTAGGATCTACAATGACGAGCCTTTGCGGTTTAAATTAATAACGGTAATAATATTATTAGTCCTAATACGACACCATTGGCTTACGCTTTTTATACTGCTGCTATAAAGACGTACGGATATTAAGACGACTTTCCACCACCACTAAAGTTATGGAAAGAGATACTTAATCATAAGTACGCTATAGAGTTTAAAGTAGCTGCTTATATTAAGATAAGGGCCTTAACCGGAAAGCAGACCTGGGACAAAGTATAACTAATTAAGAAGGTTTATTGACTTCCTACTATGTAGGTCTTTACGTATAAGGAAAATTTGGATAGCTTTATTATGAGATTTAAAGCTCGTCTAGTTATCTATAGAGACCTTTAAGTAGTCTTATAAGAGGAGGTTAAAGCTATAATAGCAGCTTATTGAACCTTCCGTCTACTTTGCGCTCTTACCGCTGGCTTTAACCTTAACGTTATACAAGTTAACGCCGTTAATGTATTTATTAATACCTTAGTTAACGATAAGGTCTACCTTATTCCCCCTAAGGGTATAGACCTACCGCCTAGATTCTCTCTCTGTTTAAGAAAGGTAATATACGGACTATAGAAATCTCCTAAATTATGGTTTTTAGAAATGTCTGCTGCTTTGCGGAGTATGGGTTTAAAAGCTATACCGGATAAGCTATATCTCTATATACACCCTACTAAACCTATCTTTATATTCTTTTATATCGATAATATCCTAATTATAGGACACCTAAGCTGTTAATAGTAGATAAAGGACATTCTAAAGTAGCTATAAGATTAATTCGAGATCCGCCAAATACCTTAGTTTACGTTATTCCTAAATACTCATGTTATGCGAGATCAATAAAAGGGAAAGCTCTAGCTTTATCTAGATTAATATTTTAAAAAGCTAGTCTTAATATACCATCTAAAATATCTAAAGCTATTAGCTATACCACTATCGGGCTAGGAATTAGCGCCGTATAAGGGAGAAGCTATGCTAAATTAGATAAAAGGATATCAACGTTATATAGGTTCTGCAATATATCCGGCATCTACTATATAACCAGATATTGCTTTCTTAGTTAGTAGGCTGGCTAAGTTCTTATAAAATCCGTTACCAGCTTATCTTGCGGAGATTAACAAATTGCTTACCTATCTCTATAATACCAGATACCTCGCTCTCGAGTTCTCTACTATTACGCCATATAAGATAAACTAGGTTCTGAAAGCTGCTTCTAATGCCAGCTTTGCTAACAATACTTTAATACATCGGAGCTTATAGGGCTTCTTAATAAGCTTATTTAATGGGCCTATAGTATAGCAGGTAACTAGATAAAAGGTAGTTACTAAGTCTATTATAGAGGCAGAACTCCTAGCTCTCTTACATATTAATAGGGAGGTTAAGTATATAGTTCGGATCTTTAAAGCCATTAGATTCGATCCTAAATAGGACATTATTATTAATTATAACAATTAGCAGTTAGTACAGATCGTGACGAAAGAGACCCCTACAGTATCTATAAAACTCCAATATATAGATATCTATTAATTTTAGCTTCGCCAAGAAGTCTAAAACGGAAGCTTCGTCGTATAATGGGTACCAATAAGCGAGATAGTTGCAGATGGACTAACTAAAGCTCTATTAAAGCAAAATTATTAAAAATTCGTCAACGTGGTAGGGCTCCGCGATATTAGATATTTAGTTAATTAACGCTTAGCAAAGCTTACTACTAGCTCGTCTATTACAACTACCTAATCCGGTAATCTAGCTCTGCCGCTCTACGCCAGATCTAAGGGGGTGTGTTGGCTACGGAGGTAGCTTTACCTATGGGTAATATTGACCTGTGACGACGGCTGTTAGACATTAGTATTAGCCTAATATCGTCTTGTTACACCACCCTCTAGGGACCCCTGTAGGGGGTCAATTCTATTATATATATTAGGGCTCTTAGAGCCACCTTGAATAAAACAGATCAATTGTTTAATTCTGTGTCTCTATCTACCAGCTAGCTTATGTCATTCGTAATACCTACCTGGCTGAAATTAATTAGGCCATGTTTGATAACTTTTTTTGACCAGGTCGACTCCACTAGGTGGGCGTAGCTAGGTTAACGATTTTAAGGCCCACCCGGGCGCAATCTTTAGGATGTAAGCGCCTCTTCTAGACGCTAAAGCAGGGGTGCTTTCCACCTGATGGAAGGCGTTCGTTTGACAGGCGATTCGCTAGAAAGGAGCGTCGCTAGATAGTTATATAATCCGCCTAGGGCCTGTTAATACTATGGCTAATAATATATAAGGCTTTATGGTTGGCGTTAAATTGGATCACGTGATGGTAAGAATGGGTTAAAAATGGGCAGAATTGATCGACCTGGTTGTGTTGTTGTTCTACAGTGTTCCACCAGGACCCCCCCTTTAAGGCCATATTCGATAACTTTTTTTAGCCAGGTCGGCTCTACTAGGTGGGCGCAGCCAGGTTGATACTTTTATGGCCCACCTGGGCGCAATCTGCAGGGTGTAAGCGCCTCTTCTAGACGCCAGAGCAGGGGGGTTCCCACCTAGTAGGGGCGTTCGTTTGGTAGGCGATTTGCTAGAAAGGAGCCGTCGTAAGACGGAAAGGGCGGTAAGGATGATGGTTATGTAATCCGCACAGGACATTAAAAAGGCCTATATAGAACGAACAGTTAGAGCCTTATCAATATATCAACCAATTCGTAATATCTACTTACTGCTTTTAATGGCCGACGACGATACGCCTATAGATAGCAGCCCTGCCGATACTGCCGACGTTACTGCCTCTACCTATACCTTTACTAGCACCCCTCTACTAAATACATCCAGTATAAGGTCCTTTAAAGCAGCCACTACCTCTACTGAACCCGCACCAGCGCCTATTATATTAATATCTATAATGACCTCTTTAAGGAAGCGGCCAAGGAGGATAACGTTGGTAATAATTCTTGCGGCTAATAAGTAGGATAAAGATTAGGACACTAGCAAGCCGGCTACTAAAAGGACTTAGAAGAAGAAGACTATATAGAAAGGTAAAGTTATTAATAAGCAGGCTTAATTTTTATGGCTTCTAGCCTTAAATAAAGCCTTTTTAGACTTTCTAAGGTTACTAATAACCTAGGGCAAGAAAACGAATGGGCTACCTTTAAAGCTACTAACTATGCCGACGCTATTAGCTTTATTAGCTTAAAATTAGGCTAGGTTTTTACTATAGAGCAGCTAATAAATAAGTATAATTACTAGAAGACGTACTAGCGTAAATAGAAGTCTTATATAAAGGTGTGTTCTGGCTAGGGGGTGTATAAGGTTACTGGTCTTTTATATACTAATAAACCTAGAGTAATAGACGGCTATTTTTATTAGCATGTTAAAAGGAGACCTTTTAGGAAGAAGTACCTACTTTATTTTAAACAGCTAAAGGAGCTTCTTAAGGGCAAGATAGCCAGCGGCGAACACGCCGCGTTAATTAATAACACGCTTAATAAGAGTTTGGCTTAGAATAATTAGGAAGACAATAATATTAGCCTATCTAATATAGATATAGAGCGTAAGAAGGAAAATAAAGACACTAAATATTTAAATACTTTACTTTAAATAATTGAACGGAGTCTATCTAGTGCACTAATAGAGGGCTAAAGTGTTACTCCCTTACCTACTTCCTTATCTAAGCTTTTAACACCCTCGCGTTCCCTATTAGTACTTAGTATAGCATTATCTCCGGTGGGCCAGTTACTATTACTAGCTATAAAAAAAAAGCCTTAAAATACTTAGAAAGCAAAGGACCTTAATATAATATGGTGGTTAATAAAGAACGCAGCCAAAGCTGCTAATTAAAGCTATTTATTAAAGACGGTAAAGGGGCCGGAGGCTTTAAGCGAGAGTATTAGTAAAGTAACGGTGGCTTTTAGTGCTTTAGAGATAACGCTATTAGCATTAAAAAGCTTACTAATAGAGAGGGCTGTACGTAGCTTTATTAAGGACTTTAGGCACCTTACTACTGCTAATTAGCAGCTTATTCTAAAAGCATTTAAAGTAAAAAGCAAGACCTATATCTTTAATTCTCTTAGTAGCGACGCTTAAAACGGGTATATAGATTAACTAATAGTCGATATATAGCTAAAGCCTATATATATTAAGCAGCTAGTATTAGTTAATAAAGTGGTAGAGGTTAATAGTAAATTAGAGGCTTAATTAAGTTAGAAAATTAGCTTAATTAGATAAGAAAGCTAGTAATATAATTAAGCTATAATTAAATCATCTATTACAACTTTTTTATAAGTGGTATTATACGTTATTTTACTGCTTTAGATGCTCCATCTATAGATTAATTATTTTTACTACTTACTACTTTAAAAAACTTACACCTCTATTTATATTACTTCCTTATTAAATATTAACGCCTCTTACATCTAAAATCTCTAGATACTACTTCTATATTACCTCTACTATATCCTTTTACCACTAACTTATTCCGCGCTTATCTATTCTATATAGAATTATAAATTCATTAGTATCTATATCCTCCTCACTTATATAGCTAGAGTCCTCCTTATTTAGGTCCCAGCCGTTTATATTTATAAAGTTATATATCGCCGTTAACGCCTATATAATCTTAATCTAAGTCTTTAAACTATAGCCCTTACGGCCCTTATTAAGTATAGGGAAGCGGGCCTTTAAGATACTAAATACTCGTTTAATTATATTTCTTAAGAAAGCGTAGCATAAGTTAAACAGTTCCTTTTTATCCTTTAGCCTCTTATTTACCTTTACCTATTCCTTTAGATAGTATCGCACCTTCTAATATAGAATAAGCACTATAGGATTATCCGTAGCGTAGCTAGCGTCTACTAGGTAATAGCGACCTAAAGGTATATAAAAACTACTATCCTTTATAAAAGCGAATACGCGACTATTATGTATAGAGCCTTTCTATCCTAATATAATTAACATAAAGTTTATATTAAAATCGTATACTATAAATATATTCTATAAGATCTAGCCTTTCCTATTACGCTATACTAGTTACTAAGCTTTAGAAACTAATATTGGTATATATAAGCCGTTAAGCGCACTAATATAATCTATAAAAAAGGGCTATATCTTATTATCAGATTATACCTATTTAGGAGTTTAATTAGATAGTAGCTTAATAATATCCTTATATAGCTTATATAGAGCATTAAAAACCTTATAGAAGGCACTAATAGAGGTTAGTTATAGCGTCTTATTACCTATTAAATATTACCTACTAATAGGCTTACTATAGACGTTGAGTGCTAAAACTCCTACGCTACGAATCTTTTAGTTAACCTACCCCTATATCTAGCTATAAATATTATTAGCTTCTGCTCTGCTAATATACCTTCCTACGCATGTAATTTGTAGTCGTTAATAAGCCGATTAAGGAGTAATTTAAACATTTGTTAATTAAGGCGCGTTAACGTTTTAAGCGCCTACAGAGGACTATATAATAGCTCTATTGTTCTTACCTTACCGCGAAGAGAATTAACAAGCTGCCGGCGCCTGCTATTTAATGCTAGAAGGTTCTTTATACACTTAACAAGCATATAAAGCAGCAATATTATCGCTAGAACGCCTGTTAATACTGTGGCCAATATATAAGGCTTTATAGTTAACGTTGAATTGGATTACGTAATGGGGATAATAGGTTAAAAATATTATAAAGGATGGCAAAATCGATTAACTAGGTTATGTTAGGCGTCAGCGTCCCACCAGGACCCCCCCTTTAAAACGGCAGGTCCAGGTGGAATTCGCCCAGGTAGATAGCCTAGGTGGCTCGTATTGCTAATTAACCATGCTGCTATACTAGATTTGGGGCGCAATCGCGGCTAACGCGAACGCCTCCACCTGGCCAGGTGGAACCTCCTTTTCAGCTGCTAAGACGTCTAATCTGCCTAAAATCCACCTAGGGCGTCGAACAGACCGTATCTACCAGGTGGATATCGATATCAGTGGCCCGTTCGCGGCCAGGTGGCCCCAGGTGGCCCCAGGTGGCTTTTTTAGAGAGCCCACCTGGTGGAGTTGACTTGGTCAAAAAAAGTTATCGAACATGGCCTTAATTGGTTAAATAAGAGGCTTGTAAGGGTTATTTTGACCCTTACTCGAGTGCACGCCCGGGAGCTCTCAGGGGCTGCCAAGGCTAGCCCTTGGCACCTCCTTATAAGCTCCTCGGGCTTGCAGCCCTCCTGTCCTCCTCATCGGTTCGTCTCTGTACTTAGGCTATTGCCTACCCTCATTACCATATCGTCCTCTTCCATCGACTCTCCTATAACTCATGCTCGGCTTGCCTACTCTCTACCGTACACCTGGGCAATATGCCTTACAAGGCTTTATCGTAGCTAATTATCGTTTGCAATCTACTATATAAGATAGTGCCTTAGCCGGAGCTTTATACGCTTCTTTTATTAGTTAACTATACCTACAAGGAAGCTCTAATTAACTCTAGTAGTATAGCGCTAAAGCTAATTAAAGACTTCTTCCTACTATGACGGCGCTTGGGCGCGTTACCTGCCAAATTCTGCCAACTCTACGATTGGCTCGCTTACTACTAGCGCCTGGCCTGTGTATTTGTTTACATCGGTCCTAGCGACCCCTTTTCCTCCTCCTTAGCTTAGTATCTCCGTAATACAGCATTCGTTTAAGCTTCGATTTAGAGGTATTTATTTAAGCCGTAATACCTACTAGATAAAGCTCTCCCCGAGTAAGGGATAAAAGATCCCTTACAATTTGTTTAAGCCGTAATAACTTCTTTAACTTTTTCCTTACTATTTTATCTACGCGTTCATTTAGTCCTTTAATACCGCGTAAGCCTTCTCCACTCCTCAGAGATGAAATTATATCCAATAACCCCAGAATGTTTGAACCTCCTGGTTCACCAGAAGAAGAAGAAAAACTATCTGAGTTTGGCTCTTTCTTGGCTAGAGAAATTGAGCGTAGAATTAGACTTGTCTTTGGAGGGGCTCCGCATGTTAGATTGTGCCGCGAGCAAGATGACTCCAGTGATGAAGAAATCTCGGAAGGTATCAGTGAAAGGAAGAAAATAGAGAACACTGCGGGATTTTGGGGTCTTTGTTGGGCCGATATGCAAATCGCCCTTGCAGAGCGAGAACAATTCACTCCACCATCCAGGGACTTGGTTTCTCTTGAGGGATTTAGAGGAGACCGGCTTGTTCGGGAGGTCAATTTGGAAAGCAGGATTTTCTTTTCTTTTCATCCATTTTTTAACCGTCTTGTGGCACGACATGTCTACCCTAGCGGATGATTTCACAAGTCGAATATTCGACCCTCAAAAGGCTAGCTTCAGGGCCTATACACATGGTTACGCACTTTAGGCTTCCCCAGTTGCGACCGAGTCGAAGTCTCGCTCATGGCTACTCAACTGAGACTTAAAAAATGTTCAGCAACCTCCACACTTAATCCTACACGTGAGCCGGGCTTCTTAAGTGTCCTCAGCGCTAGATGCAGCCTAACCAAAAGTAAGAGCGCCCTGTGATACCAAAAAAACATGGCTAATGAGATTGATATACCATTGACCATAATAGCCTATCCAGCCGCGTAGGCATTATCAAGCGAGCCATCTACACATCCCAATGCTCTCATTCCAAATGCAAACCCAAACTTAACCCAGCCATCCTATACCACCAACTCAACCCTCTTTCCAATTCGGCGCCGACAGCGTAGGCTTCGGCCCCATCCCCGCCCGCTCCAACCCCGCCTTCTCATCCCCCTTCCCACCACCACTACCATTGCCGTTACCCCCCGAAACCAAAACCTCCCCTTTCTCCCCCTTGCCCTCTGCCTTACTCCTTTCATCACTCTCCTCCCCACCCCCCTCCCTCCCCAGTCCCTTACACCCGTCCCTCCCCGTCCTCCCCCTCCGGACATACCTCGCCAAACTCTCACACAGCCGATCCAGCACAAACTCCGGCTCGCTCTGCCTCGCCATCATCGGACTATCCTTCCCAATCCAGTCCCACTCCACGAGCCCCTCCTCCTCCTCTTCAACCACCACCTCAGGCCCACTCTTCCGCGTGAACCGGATCAGCCGCGTGAACTCGACCCACTCCTCGTAGGAATACCGCTTCGTAGCCTCGAGCTTCAGATCACTAGCGACGTGGCGGATCGCCAGCGCCAGCCGGCGCGAGAGCTCCGCGTCGTCGGGCACGCGGCCCGCGGCGTCGGCTTCGGCCTCTGCAGCCAGGGTGTCGATATTGCGCGGGCCGGCATCCTCCGCGTCCTCCTCGTCGGTGTTGGCGGGGCTGTCAGGCGACTCGGGGTCCGGCCCCGTGGGGAAGCCGCGCTTGAGGCGGCGCTTGGCGGCGCGGGCGGCGAGGCGGGCCTGCAGCCAGTCGAGCAGCCAGGGGTGGCGGTCGAGGTAGTTGCGCCAGACGCCCTCTTTGGGCAGGACGGTGAAGTCGGCGAGGGTGAAGGTGCCGCGCTTGAAGTTGGAGATGATGGTGTCGCCCATGTCGGAGATGAGGATGGCCATGGTGGGCACGGCGACGAGGGACCACACGACGAAGAAGCAGCGGCCCGCGTTGGATTTCGGGGATAGGTCGCCGTAGCCGATTGTCAGGAGGGACACGTAGCAGAAGTAGAGCGCTTGGAAGTAGGTCATGTTTTGAGATCCTTTTTCGGCTTGCCAGAATACGATGGCGCCGATGCACCAGAGAATGCTGAAGGAGGTGAGGGAGACAAAGAGGGCCCACCACCGCTTGAATTGCGAGGTGGAGCGTTGGATGGCGCGCATGGCTTCGAAGCGGTCCTTTTCTTCGCGGAGGAGGATGAGTTTGGGTTTGCGGCTGCGAGAGGTCGGGTTCAGAGATGTGACTTTGCGGAGCTGATGGCCCACTGTGCTTCGGATGGGACGCGGTCGTATGGGAGCACTTATAGGCCGAGCGACTGAGAAACGTGAAAGCAGCCCTCCTTGCCGACGGCGCAGGTCGATTGAGTTCCGCACTGTTCGGTCGATGGTTCGTGATCGTACGTGTTCGACATGTTTTTGCACAATGTTTTCTTCGCCGAGTTGGGCCATGAACTTCTGTAAACTGGAAATGACGAGACCCAACATGATGATGCCGCCGACTGCGTAAGGGAACACCAAGCCCCTGCCAAGATCATTGGTGGGATGTAGGTCGCCAAAACCAACGGTGAGAATTGTGACGTCGCAGAAATACAGCTATGAGATATCAGTCGTCTAATCCCTTTTTGGCTCCAGGGCTGACTTACAGCATCAACAAAAGCCCAACCTGACTGCCCGTGATCGGTCTCTATCCGAGAAAACAGTCCTCCTCCACCAGCTAACCAGATGAAGAACAGCATAGTTTGGAGAATCAAAGTTCGCTGAGCGTCAGTCAACGTAAAAGTGTCCGGGTAATGACCCAAGAAATATCCAAGCATGTTGACCATTAAAATCATAGAGCAAACAAGGTACAAACAAGCCGCTATAATGGCATACCAAAAACCTTGGGTGTAGGTTTCGTAGGGTCGAACCGGAGGAGCATATATATGCATACAAGCAATGATGCCAATGAGCTGTCTTCATATCAGCATACGCAAATCCAAGAACATGTGGCTTGGCAGAGTTTTGTGAGCCATTGGGTTTTGAGGGTGCCGCTCTAAATGTGATTGACGAAGCTGACAAGATGTAAATTATCATGAACCTTCAGGGATCCCGAAGACTTGACTTCAGCAGGCGAGGCCGTGAAATCAACAAGTTCATAGGATGATAAAGTCTGGAATTAAGAATGAATGCACTTACAAGACCGGTGGCGACATACCACAAGAAAATTGTCATGGGCAAGGCAATGATGTATCGTACGCGCTGAGTGAAATTCATTAAAAGGAAGAAATTACCGACGAAGCCAAGAATGAGAGAGGCAGCGTTAAGCCAATAGCACCTGTGACTTGTCAGAACAAGTTTACCTTGATAATAAAAACTTAAGGGAGTGTTATTAGAAAGTCTCAGAGTAGGCAGCGTAATACTCGAATTCCAGAATGGTATGGATAGTATGGTCTTACCATCGTGGGTCACGAAAAGGTGCTCCATCAAAATCACCAACGAATTGCCCATCAATATATATGGTCTCTCTCCAATATGTAACAAGTGCGGCAATGGAGAGGACATTTGCGAGTGGGCCGAGTGTAGCTGCAAGAAGCCTACATCAAAACTCAACTTAGATCTAACTGCTTGAGGAATTAGAGGACTGAAACTGACGGTGTAGCTGTGGATGCAAACCACCAATCACTTGATAAGCACAGACGTCAGCCACCTACGTAACAAATGTACAAAAGGTAGAATAGACTTGATGGTGACACTCCATTCCATGAAGCATTGGGACACATCTGGTTACTTACTACTTTTGCCCATCGCCTAGGGTCTTTCTCTTTAGATGCCACCATTTCTTAGGCGGAGGATGCGCTAGGGAGAAGTCCAAGTTGGTAGAGTCGCCATTTTTGAGGTTATTGCTCGATGTGCTCGTCCCGGAGGTCTGCAGCTTCTCTGGGGGCAAGACCGGGGAAGAGGTTGGGCTGGTCGACATACTAGTGTAATTGAAAAATCATATCCTTAGGGAGCAGTGCATAAGAAGACATAGCGTGGGTAGACAAATATATACTAATCTTCAAATAGATACAAGGCCAGGACGAAAGTAGGCAAGCGGCGAAGGAAATTCGGGTCAGGAAATGTCGGTGGCCTAGAACACAAGGAAAGTGAATACGAGCGAGGATGGGAGAGCTATGGGCATGGTGGGCAGGCAGGGTGTGCACGGCAGGCAGGGCGCACATGGCGAGTAGCAAAAAAAAGCACGCTTCGATGGGGTTGCGCACACCTCTCGCTGGCGCACAGACCATGCGGAGAGCGAATCGCCTTTTTCAAAGCGGAGAGCGAAATCTGGGGAAACGTGTCCAAGCCCCCACAACCTCTCATATCACCCATGTGCCGACTTAGCTTCGCCTTAGTGTGCTTCTGGAAGATTCGCAGCATCCACGTAAGGCTGATTGAGAAACTCCACAAATCCAAATGTCCAAATGTCCAAATGTCTAATATCCAAATGTCCAAATATCTGAATATCTGAAGGTTGGTGATAATCATACACCCCTAAATAATACGCATATACCCCCTACCTAAACAGGCTTAGATTATTCCCGTTCAGTTTAGCACCTCATTATTCTCACCTCTAGGCTTATTTCGGAGAGCTATATATATATTAATTAGGGGGTGTATGCGTATTATTTAGGGGGTGTATGATTATTATCGACCTATCTGAATATCTGAATATCCAAATAACAGCTGCGTCTTCCTATCCGGATCGCCCCCGGCATTTCTTGGCCTAGTCCAAGCGCTCAGTCATATTGCAGGAATGTTTCGGCCCCTCCACATATATTGCAGTTGAAGATCAAAGCTATATCACGGCCTCTTAGGCAACTCTTACTAAGCGCCATTGAGTCCTCGCAGGACATTGTTCCGGTATTTCGAATATTGCTTCTGTAGCATTACAGTTTCTATATACAAATTTATTTCGTGAGTTTCTTCTAATTCTTACTGCGCCTTGAGCTTTTCTGTCAGCTCCGGCACTTTCTCAAATAAATCTCCTACCAAACCAACATCCGCAACCTGGAATATTGGCGCATCTGGGTCCTTGTTAATGGCAGCAATAACTTTGCTGTCCTTCATTCCCGCTAAGTGTTGAATGGCTCCCGAAATACCTGCACACAGGTAGAGTTGAGGTGCTACGTTCTTCCCCGTCTGTCCAACTTGAAGGCTGTTGTCCGCGAACCCACTGTCGACCGCCGCCCTGGAAGCGCCAATCGCAGCTCCCAAGGCATCGGCTAACGGAGGCATTAATCTGTTAAATTCTTCCTTTGACTTCAAACCTCGTCCACCCGACACAACTTTGCTTGCTGTAGCAAGGTCTGGCCGATCTGATTTGGCGAGATCTTCGGATATCCACTCTGTGGGGCACTCGGCCTTTGGATCCACTCCTTCCACTACTTCCGCTGAGCCTCCCTCTTGTTCGCACGCTGGGAAGGCCGTTCCTCGGACGGTAATTACTTTGACGCCATCGGTCGATTGCACGGTCAGGATGGCGTTACCAGCGTAGATGGGTCTCACAAAGGCTGGAGCTCCAGGTCAGTACGCATGCGAAGGTAGAGAGACGATAAAATAATACTCACTGTCTTCACTCTCAATGTCCGTAATATCTGAAATCTGCTGCGAATCCAGCATTGCTGCTACGCGCGGCATAAGATTCTTTCCAAACGCAGAATGACCTGTGAGCACATGTGTGTAGTCTCCCTTCTTGATGTTTTCCACTAGCAATGGAGCGAAGTTCTCTGGCAGACCCTGGTTCGGCAAAGATCAATCACGAATTCAAGATGAAACGGTAGATCGAGAACTTCTCTGGCGTACTTTATCATAAGCTCCATTTTCCACGTATATGACTTTATCTATGCCCTTCACTTTGGCTGCCTCATCCGCCACTGCCTTTACCCCACTCCCTGCAACGAAACCAGTCACGGAGCCCCCGAGCTTCTGTGCGGCTGTCACCGCAGCCAATGACGAAATATTGAGTTTTCCTTCTCTTTGTTCTAGCACCGCTAGTGTTGATAGTAATCGGGCGAGCACACAGTATTGTGAGAGGGCGGTAGGTTGCGAAAGTCTTAGCTGCTTTCGAGCTTGGCGGAGGACGGAATTCCTTGCGGCTGAGAGCATGTTGTGACGCGGAAACGGGAATTATAGAAGTAGGGAAAAGAAAGGAGTAGATGAGAAGGAAAGGAATTGGTGGTAGGAATAGAGGAAATGGTGGGAATAGGGACTGAGAATGAAGACCGGAGAATGATGAACCTCGGCTTGCTTCGCTTCATTGATCCCGTGAAGAGCCGCATGCCAAGCTTATTCTCACGTGATTCGAATTATTCTCGATCGGGCCAGCGCTGGGGGATATTCGCGAAAGTTGACGCGCCCAGCTCAACCAACATCGAATAGTAGAGGCTTGACCCTTCATTCGTTGCCTCCATCTAATACAATCACCCTAATTCCCCTCCTCTACTCTCTGCGACTATACTACCCCCGCCAGCGTCAGGTCGCAATCCTTCCCTTAATCGCCCTCTCGCGCGCCTGTTGGCAGTCGCATTCACCATTTGAACCTCTTCGCACTATCATGGCCGACGACTTACTCACAGCAACTACCGCTCAAGACACTCACAGCAACTTTACAGGAGAGGAAGGTGGTGCTGATGCGCACGCGGACGCCCCAGAAGTGCAAATTGAACAAGGTACGCTTCGCTCTGCTCCTCTGCCTTCACTCTGCTTTACATCCTGTGCGATCTACTATGTCTTGATCCGCCTTCCATGCCTATGACCCCGTTGCTCGTTTCCTTGTGGATTCAGCCCCCATGGCTTCGCCGCCCGCCAATGTCACTGCTTGTACAAACTCTGAACTTTCGAGTATAGACATATCAATGTTTGAAGATCAAGAGCAAACCTCCCTGTCCGTGAAGGACTCTTCGCGCGAGCCGTCCGCTACTACACCAGCCGTTGTATCAGACAACCTTCTCGATGCACCAGATGGACCACGGCCGGAGAACGACGATGCGGATGCGCAAGAGGATGAGGAAATGACCGGAGTGGAGGAGCCAGCGAAGAAAGAGAGCCCCGAGAAAGAAGCTGGCGAAGCGGCTGATGGAGCAACGGATGGCCAGACGAAAACCGCGATAGAGACGTCGGCGCGTTCACATCTCATTGCACAGACACACGCCATCATCCTACCAAGCTATAGCACTTGGTTCGACATGCATAAAATACACAATCTGGAGAGGAAGGCGCTCCCAGAGTTTTTCAACAGTCGGAATCGGAGCAAGACGCCAGCTGTGTACACAGACTACAGAGATTTCATGGTCAACACTTATCGATTGAACCCAGCCGAATATTTGACAGTTACGGCTTGTAGGCGCAATCTTGCTGGCGATGTGTGCGCCATCATGCGCGTACATGCATTCTTAGAGCAATGGGGATTAATAAACTACCAAGTAAGTGGCTCGAAATCATCTCACAGATCGTAGTAGCTTATACTCTTTCAGGTCGATCCTGACACGAGACCCTCCAATATCGGACCACCATTCACAGGCCACTTCCGGATCACAGCGGATACTCCACGAGGATTACAGGCACACCAACCAGCACCTGGGTCAACTACCACAGCAGGGAAGCCTTTCACAGCCACTGAAAGATTAGCTAGCGCCGCACCTCCCTCAAAGTCAGACCTGAACCTGGAAATCCGACGCAACATCTACGAATCCAACGGCAAGGAAGCTACCCCAGTAGAATCCAAGGATAAACCTGCGAACGGCGAAAGCGCTGCTAACGGCACATCCACATCTGCTGACACTAAGACCCTTGAGGAAGCGCTCAAAGAACCCGGTAAACAATTCCACTGCTACTCCTGTGGTATCGACTGCACGCGCGTGCGCTACCACAATGCCAAATCCGCCCCCCACTCTGCTCAGGGCAAGACGGCCGCGATGGTTAAATACGACCTCTGCCCGAACTGCTTCCTCGAAGGCCGCTTCCCCTCCTCCAGCAAAGCCGCCGAATACACCAAGATCGAGAACGAGAAGTACTCAGCGCTGCCAGACCGCGACGCGCCATGGACAGACGCCGAAACGCTGCTGCTACTCGAAGGGCTGGAGCTCTTCGACGAGGACTGGAACAGCGTCTCCGACCACGTCGGCACGCGCACGCGGGAGGAATGCGTTCTGAAATTCCTGCAGCTCGAGATCGAAGACAAGTACCTCGAGGCGGACGTCGGGCAGCACCCGGGCGCAGACTCCGCCGCGGCGTCGCTAGGCTACCTCAGTAGCGGCCGGGTGCCCTTTGCGCAGGCCGACAACCCAGTCATGAGCGTCATGGGCTTCTTGGCGACCCTCGCCGAGCCTAGCGTTACGGCCGCCGCGGCGGGCAAGAGCGTCGACGAGCTGCGCCGCACGCTGCTCGAGAAACTCGAGAAGGCGCCCACGGCCGCTGAGGCCGGCAAGGGCAAGGAAAAGGCCGCCTCCGAAGTCAAGAACGAAGACGCCATGGACGTCGACCCCACCACCGCCGCCACCACTAGCTCCCCGCAGCCCACCTCGGCCAACATGGTCGCCACGACCACTTCCGCCTCCGCCTCCGCCTCCGCCTGCGCTTCCCCGCCAAACCAAGGCAACCCCCTCGCCACGATCCCGCTCGCCCTCTCCGCCGCCCGCGCCTCCGCCCTCGCCTCGCACGAGGAGCGCCACATCACGCGCCTCGTCTCCGGCGCCGTGAACCTGCAGCTCCAAAAACTCTCGCTCAAACTCACCCAGTTCAACGAGCTCGAGACCCTCCTCTCGGCCGAGCGCCGCGATCTCGAGCGCCGCCGGCAGCAACTGTTCCTGGATCGGCTGGCGTTCCAGAAACGGGTGCGTGGGCTGGAGGATGCGGCGAGGAGGGTTGGAGCGGAGATCGGGGTTGGAG
>Ga0307515_10002145_pt1 | contig 43298 bp, 47 predicted proteins | sample 17_EM_MG_FD_194513 | JGI IMG/M metagenome (GOLD analysis project Ga0307515, IMG submission 194513) | Populus trichocarpa ectomycorrhiza microbial communities from riparian zone in the Pacific Northwest, United States - 17_EM | ecosystem: Host-associated > Plants > Roots > Unclassified | place... | reverse complement strand
AACCAAAAGTTTCATAATATTACTAAGCAAGCAATAGTATGTCTATTACATATTTCATTTTTAAAAATAGACTAACTTTCAACTATAAAACAATGTAATAGACTAAGCTATACCCCTTTGGGAATACTATCCCAAGTTTGAAAATCCCGCAAAGATATGAAAACAATTTTACTGAGTATATTTCCAGCCAGAGTACACTGCATAATTGAGAAAAGGTGAACTTGAATTTCAAAATGCTCAGAATACTGAGAATGCCATTTCATTTTTTGATGATGTATCCGCTGCGTGGAAATGCAGCTGACATCCATTGTGCAGAGGAGAGCAGCCAATTGAGTGAACCTGACAGTGATGACGAGCAGTGAAAGAAAGGAGAAGGATTTTTGAGTATTATTATTATCTACAATTAGTGGACAGTTTAAAGAATATTTTAAATGATATATGTATATCGATTATTAAAGAACAATGTAGTGATAAAGGAGAAAGTACATGAAGACGATAGAATGGATGCCAAGACACCATTACTGATATTCAATGCCAAATTGAATTCTTGCATATTGCGGATACACCCATTGCAAAATGAGTGTGAATGGAGCGTCAACCATTTTTGGTCTATTAAGTCAGATAATTAAAAAGTCACTTAGTCATTGTTATAAATAATCATTGTATTGCCTGCCTTTATAGCCAAAAGAGAAAGCTACATGCTCCCTGCCCCATCTTGGCAATGAATGTCACCTGAGCGTTGACGACTTTTGATCTTGTAAGTCAGGTAACTGATCAGAGACATGGTCATTTCAATGCGTACTGAATGCATCGGCCGCCTTAATGGACAATAATGTTAGCTATGACATTGCTACTATCACCCAATAATGAGCGTCAACCGAGTGTCAACGATTTTTGGTCTTGCATCTTAGGGAATCTATTCGGTGCTTGATCACAGACATCTGTTAACCAGGAGTTGGCAGCCTTGATAGGCAGATAAGTAAGAGATGTTCCTGCGACAGCCTCCCAGACATTCACAACTTAATTCATTTTCAAAGCTGCAATTCAGAGTTCCTGAGCATTTTAGCTTATAAAACCGGTCGAAACTTTGTATATAGACAGTCACGGCCACATCACTGTGAGATGAACCTTGGTGCAAGCCCAACAATCGTAGACGCTCCATGGACGCTCATTTTCAAAAATGGGCAGGGATCATGTCATGTTCACTTTGGCCTATAAAAGCGGACAATACTGCGATTATGTATAACAACAACCAAATCACCCCTTTATTACCTGACTTCCAAGACCAAAAATTGTTGACTCTCCATTGACGCTCATTTGTAGGAGATAGTAGCAATGTCGTAGCTAGTGTTTTTGTCCTTTAAGGCTGCCAATACTTTCAGTATGCATTGAAACCACCACGGCTTTGATCAATTACGTGACTTACAAGACCAAAAATCATTGATGCTCTGTTAACTCTCATTTTCAGAATGGGGCAAGAAGCGGTGTCTGTCTTGTTTAGATTATAAAGGTGGCCAATGCATCAAAAAAGCACAATGACGTACCAAAGTCAATATTTTGCGATTAGCAGTAGGATATCTGAATGCGACCATAAATCGAACAACCCGAAAGCCAGAACTGGAGATTCAAAGCGAGGCATCTAGCCAAACCTGGCACAACCCACGGGTTGACTGGTATGGGTCTGGGTTTGGCCTGCACAGAAACAGCGGGTCGGGTTTTTCGACAGTGCTGGGACCGAATCGAACCGTAATCGCAGTCCGAACCTGGACAGCTGGCGGGTTACCGGACCCGTTGCTAACACTAAGTGTTAATCAGTATATTCATCATTACAAGTATAGTGCTCACCAATTTACAGTCTCTACTATACACTGACACTTTGAGTCAACCTTTAAATAGTTATTCGAATTCTAAATTATCTTCTCCATTGTCAATAGCTTCTCCAATCGATAACCAATGTCGGAATACTAGTATCACGTTGTATATCTATATACTATTGTGGATATCTGTGTAAGTAAAATAGTTTATTGAAAATAGCAGGATATACACTGCTTTATAGGCCACCGGGGTTCAGATGTTAGCAGTTAGTCCAGAGAATCTGTCCAGAAGTTTGTACGTCGCTGCCAGTGTCAGCAAGCCAGTGTCTGAGCAGTAAAAGTTGTTAGCTCCGATAAGTTTAATTCCGTACTCTACTGTACATTCAATTCAGGTCAATATTGACTGAATTTTCCCCTGGGTCCACTCTGTACCCTGTCTGTTCTTTCTGTACTTCTTTGATACACCTTGAATTGATTATATTTTACTGTTATCATAACCCTGTCCCTCTCTTCTGGAGGTGTCAGCACTGGCTGTCCAAAACAAAATTACCTGTTAGCAACAGATAGTGTTTGAACCTCAGTGGCAAGTACATTACCAGCATATTGTTGCTAATTAATACCAACTACAAAATAAAAGTTACTGTTATATTATTTTCTAAGTACAGCTGCAGCTATCTTACCTGTACAGATATCTCTAAAAGTAGTTGAAAGGACGAATTGTATTCGTATACCAATATCAACCGATAATATACATCCATCATTTGCAGATTTGAATTTAAAGTAGGCAGACAGGATAGAAGGTAATAACCTAGACTAACACACTTTGACTGTTCTATATGCAACTGTTCTATAGATCTTTGAAAGTTCAGAAGCAGTATATACTTCTCAAGCTGTAGATAGACAACAGACTTAATGATCATACCTTTGATATCACTCACATTGCTTATTGAGGAGACAGAACTAATGTATAAGCGAGATTTTCCAAGTCTCACCACTCTATGCGATAAAGTATTCTCCGTTAGAAATATTTCCCCTCTTATGCTGCCCTACTCCTTATCGGAGTAACACGCATGTAGAAAATTATACCCTTCTTTTCTAAAAATGGTCTGAACCAAGATCTTCACATGCTGTGTTGGGTAAAAATATCCTCGGAATATCAACGGAAAGGGGGAACAATACGCTTTGCCTACACTCTCAACTTCACCACCTTGCTAGCACCCTGAATTAATTACCGTACACAGGTGTCTGATCTTTTACTGCCTGAACGGAGCACGAGGTCATTGATCGCTTTTGGTCAGGGGGTGTTGAGCGCTGGCGGTTAGGGTTGCGCCGCATCACACTTCCTTTTCGCTAATGCCTGTTATTCGAGTTGTGTTTACATATATTCTGTTTGTTTGGCTGATTCCTTGTCCCTATTATTTTCGTGGTTGGAGAGGCTGTAGCACCTGGGTCCGTGCAAACCTGTGAAAATGTTCAACGGCAAAACCCCACCCAACTCGTAGCAGTGGGCTCGAACCGCTGCAGCACATTGGTGAGACTATTAGTCCCTGTAAGTTCCGCTAGGTACTTTACTGAATGGTGGGGGTTTTTCAAAACAGGTGCAATTCCGTTGTACAATTCGGCCACACTTTTAAGACAGCAGCGAACTAACTGATTCGAAAATACTCCTTTTTTTTTTGGATAGTACTCGGGTAGATCAGACACTCCATAGGGTTGACCAGTGTGAGAAGGTAAGAACAATCTAGCAGTTGTGCACTGACCTCAGAATCAGCCTCAACACATTGCTCTCCGAGCTAGATATGGGATAGTATTGGGTATAACACAATCTTAACAGAAAGAGTCATGCCATTGTGCATTGACTTTGTTTCTGGCGAAATCCAAACACGGTTTACCCACAACTATTGTGGCGCTCTTGATTATTACTAGATCTGCCAGAATAGGAGCTTCCCTATCTTTATTGCTGGTAGGTGCGTGCCTCAGGTTTTACTCAAAGTACCTAGTACCGAAGAAATCAATCCCAGAATCACCTACGCACTGGGGTTCCCGTTCCCGCATCCGCCCCCAACTCTCGCCACTGCCATGAAATTATGTACTTAGGTCAGGCTGTAGAAGCTCGGTTTCTCCTTTTTGGGCAGCTTACTACAACAAACTGACTAGATATAATATGGCAATGGGTATAACATGATCTGAATTTTACCAGAAAGGGCAGAGCCTGTGTGCTTTGACATTGTTCATAGCTTCACCCCTAGTTAACAGTGACTCAATGCAGCAAATTCCATTGCTAGATATGTGTTGTTCGATCTGCAACAGCCTGACCCTAGTAACCTGTCGTAAAAGAAAGGTCGAACTATTAGAGCTCAACCGGAGATAATACTTAAGGTAAGTACCTACTTAATCAAGTAAGTACCTTAGATCTGCGTTGATATTTGAAGCCTCCAGTGATATGCTTTTTCATTACTGTGTTCTACACTCAAACAAACATAACACATGCTTTACTTTTTTGAAACCAAACCAGGATGGCTTGTGTACTACAAGTACTTTAAGGCTCCGTCCTTGTCTATCTTCCCTCTCCAACCTCTCCTCTTCTTTTCTGTCTACCCGTTGCCATCTACTAAATCTCCACCTCAGTTCTCATTCCATTCCTTTCTCGCTAAATTCGTAACCAAGGTTCCCCATCAATCTTTGCAATTCTTGATACTATTCGTACTCTTTTACCTATCATTCAATACCCGCAGTGGAATTTGCTCATTGCTTCGACATCTGAGGGCGTGCGGGGACTTCCTTTCTGCATAACTGTCAATTGGAAGTCTGCATTTGAATATCTAATAGCTGTGATGGTGATTCCGATCCCTCCTATTAAGCATACGTAAACTAATCGAGCGCAAGATGACTACTATCACCCCAACACCGTCCGTCTCGTCTGGAGGATCTCCGGAGATTGATCATTACCAAAATGTAACGGCTGTAGATCCTATCTCTTCCCATCATACCTATCACCACATCCCGGGACATGCACAGGCCATTAGCAATACTGAGCCGTATGGTTCTATAGTGGTGACTAAAGGCGGTGGGGCACACTGTCCGTCTCACATAACCGTTTCTGGTGGACAATACTCTCCATCCATTTCAGCTCCAAATGCAGGCTTCATACCCGCTTATAGCGGCGCAGCTCTTACAGAACATCATCCGTACTATTACTACCAGTGGCTCAATGGAAATTGGGCTGCTATCCAAACCTCGTTGCATTTGTACGCCCCTCATGGATATACCACCTCGCCCCCATCCACCCCCCCTCAGCCTCAGGTTCCTTACGGTTATCCTATGGTTGCAACCGGGTATCAGTTCCATCAGCCATCTCCGGGCACTTCGTATCACAACCATGGTCATCAGCCTCAAGTTCCCAGCTTGGATCACCGAAGGGGTTCCTGTTCTTCTTCTGGAGCAACCGATACTCCAAGTACACCGTTTTCCACAAACGTGGATCCTGTTCCAACGATTGTGGGTGAACAGCAGGGAATCATTGAGGATCATAAGAACAGGGCTATTTGCAATCACGTTGAATCACTACTTCTCTCTGGGCCTCCACTGCCCCAACCAATTTCACCTATATTTGCTCCCGGTGTTGCAAGCCTCGCTCAGACTCTCGATAACCCTACTAATACAACCAATGTGTACATCCGTGGTCTTCCCCCCGACACAAATGATGACAAGCTGTACGAAATGACTTGTAGATTTGGAACGGTCGTTTCTCATAAGGCTATCATTGATACGGAGCATGGCACCTGCAAAGGGTGTGTTGATTCCAGTTTGGTTAATTTTTACGTTACTAAGGGTTAGAAGATATGGATTTGCACGTTATGAGACAAAGCAGGAGGCTCAAGACTGCATCTGTGGGCTAATGAGTTTGAAATACGAAGCGGGGTTTGCCCGAGTATACCAGCCCTTGATACCACTTGTTTCTTTCGGCTGTCTAATGATTGGCTTCCGCTTTGTCTTAGGAATCATTCAATGCCCGTCTCAAGACATTAGCAGACCCGAATTCGACAAACATTTATGTATCGAACCTTCCCAGGAGTATGACCGAGAAGGTGAAGTCTATCGCTATTAGGGGGTCACCTTACACGCAGTACTGATGTTTTTCTTAGGACATGCAAGGTGTTTTTACTGGTTATATTGTTGTGTCGAACAGAGTCCTTAGAGACGCAGATGGAGTTAGCCGTGGAGTTGGTTTTGCAAGGTTGGTATCCAATCCCAGTCATTATCCTGCGTCCGATCATCTGACCATAGCAGATTCCAGTCTAGAGAGATTTGTGATGAGATTATCAAGAGTTTCCATGGAATGCCAGTAGGAGAGGAAGCCCTTGCACTACAGGTCCGATACGCAGACACTAGTGCACAAAAGCGCCTTAAGGCAACAACAACGAAAAAGCGGCAGTTTCGTTCGAATGAGTACAATAATGTTATGCACTCTGGATACTACAACCAATCACATACACTATATGGAGCCACCTCGGAGTTTAAGAATCGAGTCTGGCTGCGTAACAGTTCGGTGGCTTCAAATGTGTATGTCGGTGATATTACCACTTAAGATCGGTTTCGCTAACCTCTATCAGGCTTAGTGATACGGTAACCGTACCTTCTCGATATACTCAGTGGTCTGATGGTTCAGCGAGAAAAAACTGGGGCCGATCCCAAGATTGGAAGAAGAATGGAGATGAGAATAAGAAGTCCGGTTGGAGAAATCCTGTTTCTGGTAATTTATCGTCCAAATTGGAAACAGTCCACGAAGATGACGATACAATCTCGGAAACCCGTTCGGAGGGGATCATCATTCCAGCCATCTTAGACTTTGGGATTCTTGGATACGTTAGTAAGGCCTCAAACGGTACTGTATCTGATCCTGGCGACAGTTATGGTGGTCGTGAATACCGACGCAGCGATGAGAGGTTTATCTCTTAAATCAGGATCAAAAAAAACTTAATTGGCGTATGATTGGTGTCTCAGTCTACGATTCTGTTGAGTTGTATTTCATAGCTCTGTATACTTTGTGTTTTTCTTTTGCCTACTCGGCCCAGGATAGACATCTTTCCTAGGCAGGTAATAAATCACTTTAGGTCTTTGCGGTGCTGCAGCGTCACCAGTTTGTTTCGCTGCAGTTCCTCTCTTTTAATATTTGCAATCGAATGATACCATAATGTTATATAACGCTGGACGGTGGGTTGAGTGGTGGGCTCAATGGGATTCAAGGGAATTTGGAGTTATTACTCTTGTTCCCAACATACAACTTCCAATAATATTCCTTGAGCCGGTTCTTCAAACGAATGAACTTGTACTGAAATGTAACTGAAACGAAGAATGGTTGACAATTCTAGATATATGACTACAAGCTTTGATCATCGATATATTGTAAACTTTATTTACTTCATAGTACTTAGTTCAGCACCTGAAGTCATGCTGACAAAATATGTACAGAAGGAATAAGATGCCCCCGTTTAGTATTGAACCTTGCGAGTAGTGTATTACCCAAAATATACAGCTAGTAGTATCTGTGATGAGTGAAACTGGACACCGGCTCCATTCAGATGTACAAATGGCGGAGCTATCTATTATTACCCCACCACTACTTGAAGTAAAGACAGCAGATCTAAAGAGTAGCGAGCATGAAAGAGGGCGCTCTGGAGTGATATGGAATTTTCTATATCTAGCACGGCCTATAATACGAAGATTTTCATATTTAGCAACACAAAATGTATTACAAAGCACCGCCAAGCATCACGCTAAGGTTTAGAGTGCTAGAGCTTGTACACCTGAGACTGAGAGCAGGGAACTGGAGTGACCATTGACTGGTAATAATAAAGTACCTATGTATTGGTGGGAAAGAAAGGGTGGTAGAGGGCTCAAATGAGAGTTAGAGTACAGAGTGAGTAGCGAACACGAGAAGACTGGAGTAATGTAATTTACTAGGTGATTAACTATAACTGAAAGACCAACTACAAGTGGACAAGAATCTATTCTTTCTAATAATTAACTTTAAGCATGCTTCCGGACCTTGTAATTGGTAGGGGTTGCTTTGCAACCTTCTTACCCTTGTTTTTACTACTTTCAGTACTTGCTAAATTCTGCTCCCCATCTATATCTACAATATTATATGTTATCTACTCTCTATTTTTGCAAAACTTATGATTAAATTTCTACTTTGTTTCTGACTTTTACTCTCTATTGCTAGATACAATTACAGTTACCCACCTGATGCTTATAGCCATATTTCTTACACCATTGTCACCTCTGGATCTGGTATGTTTACTGCTGCTGCTTTAATCTTAATTTTTTATTTTACCATATTTCTAAGCGTAATTGCATTTTGCTCCTCTTGCAGGCATTATTTATCCTCAGCAATAATCAATTTCACTTTTGTAAGATGCTGTCAATCATTTGCTGTAATCACAGAAATGCTTTTAACTTTGGAGTACATGTTTCATGTTATCTGCACCTTCTATTTCCTATATATCAGTCTACTTTATATATGCCTATTCAACCAAATAATTAAGCTATTCAATTTCAGGGAAGAAGACTACCATCAGGTACCATCAAGGCAGGCACTACATGCTAGTCTGCAAACAGATCTGAATTATGTAGGGGTAGTAGTAGGAAGATCTAAGTGAGAGAGAGAAGATATCTCAGTATAAGTGATATTATATTACTGGTAGACAAAAATTTGATATTATTTGAAAGGCCAGTTTCTAGTTATTTGAAATATGCTGTGGATATACTTGTTAGTATATGCTGTAACTTTAACTTATATTACAAGAGCAGTATATGGTTAGTTTTCTGTAAACTGTATTAATTTTAGGAAGATAGTAATTGTAAAATAACTTCTCTTAAATTATTTTATCCCTCCTTCCTAGTTAGGTATTAAGTTCACCTAAATATTCATGGTGCAAGAAACTATGAAGACAATGATTTAATGATAAATAAATGTGTGTTTAGTGAAATGGAAGATACTAAAGAAATGTTAGTTTTTAAAAGTGGTCAAAACACTTCCAACTTAAATGTAAGTTTTAGTCAACCAGTATTTGCATTGCACACTGTCTTGGCACATCAGATTGTAGCATAAGTAAAGTCTTAACAGGAATGTATCTGTGTATCATTGATATTTAATTGAAAGTTTGCTTTTATCTAATACAGTTTCTATATTTGGTTACTCTGCTCTGCTTTGGCCTCAGCAGAATGGATGTGTCACTGGGAGTCACTGGGATCATTTGAGAGTGGTTGGACCAGAATCCCACGGTGGATAGATTGCAGAGTTGATCGAACCAATGCCATGGCATTTAGGTGCTTCTGAGACCCTGTGCGATACATTAGTGATCACCTAAGAGGTCTGGTAATAACATAGGGTGTGGCTGAGGATAAAGGTGGCAAGTTGGGGAGTAGTTTGAATCACCATAGGTGTAACGGGCGGAATCGGGCGTAGGTGATATTGGTAACAATAATGTCCTATGGTAATCAGGGCAAGGTGCTTTCGAAGTTCGTATCGAGAGAATCAAGATACGACAAAGGTCAGAGCTGGTTCAGAGCCGTGCTTGCATTGCTATACAAGAGAACGAGTAAAGAGAAAAGAAAAGGACATCCTCCAACACCAAACAACCTCTCTTTATATACAATTCATCTGCCACCCTCGATTCATTCCTCATGCTCCAATGTACCATCCGAATATCCAACCATGATCTTACACACCACCACCACAACTCTTATGGATACAACCACACCATATCATCGGACGTCGCAACACCTCAAACCACTTCCTTATCATAACAAATTATACTGCCACCCTCTCACAACATCCTCATGCCATTCCCGGGTCTCTCATCGTCTCTGCCTTTCCATAACATTAATTCCTTCCATCCGCCCGATACAATTCCTATGTACCCTTCAATCCATTACTCACCACCCATGCCGTGACAGTAACCCCTATCCTAAGTTCGAGGTCCTCCGATAACATCTTCTAACGGTCCTGGCTTCCCTGGATATCATTGATGAAACACCCCTACTGCTTGTAGGCAATCCACAAACTTCCCAGGTTCCCAGGTCAAAGAATCATACCCAGTCCAACATATAATACACTGCAACTGGTTCCGATACATTCAACTATCTTCAACACTCGAAACCAGATACTCTTCATCACCATCAACCTCCACCGATGGTGTCGGACAAACCCATTGTCCCCTCCGGGGATCATTCACCATGGGATCCAGCAGGGGAAAAGGTTCTACTCTATGAATCCAGATCGAGGCAGGCAACTCAAGGTCATATGCAGATGAGGATACTTGACGAACAACCTTAAAGGGCCCCAACCGCTTTCCGCCAAGTTTCTGTGTAGGCCGGATAGTTCGCACAAGTCGGGCGTCCAGCCATACTTGGGAGCCCTCCTGAATATTTAGGGCTAAAATTTGACCACGATTTGCTCCCTCTTCCTGCACTGCTTGACTCCATCTCATCTCTACTCGGAGGTGCTCATGAATTTGTTGCATCGTTGCTTGAACCTCATCGGCATTCACACGTTGTTCGTCCTGCTCCTGTGTTGGGTCTCCTACAAATGACATCTGGGGATCCGTACCCTGAATCGCATAAAATGGAATACATTTGGTCGTCTCAGATACTCCATTGTTCGCAGCAAACTCAGCCAACGGGAGCCACTTAATACAACAATCCCGCTGATGATTAACGAACACATGGAGGTACTGTTCCATACAAGCATTGATTCGTTCAGTCTGCCCTGCTGTCTGTGGAGGAAAAGCTGTTGACATCCTTCGATCAATCCCCAACTGACTGGACACCTGTTGCCAGAACGTTAACGCAAACTGCGGGCCTCGGTCTGAAATAATGGCCAGGGGAAGTCCTTGAAGGCATACCACTTCCCGCAGGAACAACTCCGCTAAACCAGGAGCATCTCTAGTCGTATGACAAGGGATATAATGTCACATCTTCAAAAGCTGATCCACCACTTCCCATATTGTATCAAACCCTTCCCACTCCAGTAATCCCATGATATAATCCATTGAAATATCTTCCGATGGTTTATCCGGTACGGGCAAAGGCCGAAGGACCCAAATGGTTGAATGTCTCGAGATTTGGGACCGCTGACAATTATGGCAATTACGAACGTGCCGATCAACATCCTTACATATTCCCTTCCAATACAATCCTGGATCAAGCAGGTCAAACGTCTTTGCCCGTCCCAGACGTCCTTCTAACGCTGTATCATGTTGTCCCTGTACAATGTGTAGGCGTAACTCATCACTGTCTGGCACATATTAGTTCCCTTTACATCTTATTCGTACCTCATCCTCTATGCACTGCGCAATGGTAATCTCCTGTAACCCATTCTTCGTCCGAATCACTTCCAGTATTGTCCCTGGTAGCGGTTCAGTCTTGTAGGTACGGGTTTGAGTGCGGTCATCACGTGGGTTGGTTTAGGGTTGAGCGTGGCGGAGCTGCATGCACTTTAGTTCTTGTGTATGTGTCAATTAGACTTAGCGAGAGAGTCACTGAGTTTAGGTCAATAGAGAGATTCAGGACACCGGACACCGTACAACAGGTTATGAGCCCGGGCACATCGCTGATTTGACGAACTCGATTCGGATTTAGATTTCGAATTGCGGCATAATCGACACGGTCTCGGAGGAGTACAGACAGACTCGACACGTGTACGGACGACAAGATGGCCGAATCGACAGCGATCACGATTAAGAAGTTTGATGGTACGGACTACAAGAGCTGGAGTTTGGAAATAGAAATACTCTTGGAACAGAAGCAGGTTCTCGGCATTGCTGACGGTACAGAGGAAGCCCCGGACGCGAAGGATGGGACAGAGTTTAAAGCATGGAAGAAGCAGCATGGAATCGCACGGTCAACCATTCTCCTCGCGATGGAGCGGTCATTGCAGCAGCAGTATGGCGTTCAGAAAGACGCAAAGGCGCTGTGGGATCAGCTGAAGGAGGACTACAAGTCGAAGGTGAAGCTGAATGTTTGGGCTTTGCGAGATGAAATGTCAGCTGTGAAGTTGAGGGATTGCGAGAATGTGCAGGAATACGCATCGAAGATCCAGGGGTATGCGAACGACATCAACCTCTGTGCGGAGAGTTCGACCGATACGATGCCAAAGAGCGAACACAGCTACTACCTGATGCAGGGTATACCTAAGGATGATGATTGGAGGGTTTTCACCCAGTTGATGTATGACAAGATCGACACCCTGGCCGACAAACCGGAGGAGATTGTCACGAAGACGAAAGCCCACGAAGCGCGATTACAGAAGGAAGACAATTCGGAGGTGGCAGCCATGTTCTCAAAGCTGCAGACGAAGAGCGATAGACGGAAGCAGTCTCGGAAGTCTCGGAAGACGCGTGATAGCGGCAGTGAGAGCGATGGTAGTAGTTCGGAGAGTGAGAAGCATCGCCGCAGGCATACTCAGGAGTGTTACAGATGCCAAAAGGTGGGGCACATTGCACGGTATTGTCCAAGCACTGCACCGGTGGAGAGCGGAGCACCGACAGAGACAGCGGCAGCGGCAACGACGATGACGACGACATCAATTGAGAACTATTGGATGACAGTGACGAGCGGAGAAAGCCCATCGAAGGATAGCTGGTACTTGGATTGTGCCACCACCTCTCACATTTGCGGAGATCGGCGAAAGTTCGAACGGTACACGGAGTATACCAAGAGAGAAGAGCGGGAGATCCGCGATTTTGCTGGAAGAGTATCAGGTAAAGCCATCGGCCATGGAGATGTACGGTTGAGGCTTCGGTTGCCTGGAGGCCGTAAGAATGAAGTGGTTGTGAGAAACGTCTTGTATGTCGAAGGAGCACACAACTCACTGTCACAATCGCGGCTTATGGATCGGGGATTGCGGATTGTCCCAGTCAATGGCTACGGAATCAAGATATACAACAAATTGCCGGCAGAGGACAGTGGTCGAGGTCGAGGTCGAGGAAATCTTGTGGGCGTGGCACGCCAGACTGGAGGGTTATTCCGGCTGGATGTGAAGTGGCCGAATGTGAAGATTGCAGGAAAGAGGCATCGAGCGAGAGGATAATCGTTTGGGAGGAGCTTCAGGCAAAGCTCTATCTTCGTTTTCTTTAGAGTTTAGCACTTACGGTCATGATACCGCCCTGGAGGAGTGTAGGTACGGGTTTGAGTGCGGTCATCACGTGGGTTGGTTTAGGGTTGAGCGCGGCGGAGCCGCATGCACTTTAGTTCTTGTGTACGTGTCAATTAGACTTAGCGAGAGAGTCAGTGAGTTTAGGTCAATAGAGAGATTCAGGAGACCGGACACCATACAACAAGTCTCAGATGCTTCCATCATAAGATCGGAAATAGAGGGATGGCCCTGGGTGGGCGGGCTGTCCGCCAACAAACAGAATTGTTCTGGAAGGTTCTGCAGCATTAGAATCACCTGTTCCATTTTTTTTAAATCTTTCATCTGCCCCCTCAGGGAGGTATCCCTGCCTCCTCGTCCAAGCATCCACCTTCCTATTCGATTGACCTGGTCTATAGACCATTTCATAATCGAGTCTGGTTAAAATCTCGGACCATTGTGCCTGTCTTCGATTGAAGAGCTTCTTTGTCATAAATTATTGGAGGTTCTTATGATCAGTTATTGATTTAAGGGGATCCGCAGCCTCTTCACATTCTCGTCTCTATTGTGCAAGTGCCATAATAATTGCCATAAGCTCCTTATCGTATATAATATAATTGCATTCAGCTGGTGAATGTTTCTTCGAAAAGTAAGCTACCGGATGTAGCACCCCATCATCGTCATACTGGGATAAGACTCCTGCGGAAACATAACTGGAAGTGTCTGTTTCAATGATCACTTCTCTATCCAGATCAAAATGTCGAAGTACTGGAGCTGTTGTAAAGGTGGTCACCATTGTCTCGAAAGCTAACTGTTGTTCCACTTCCCATTTAAATGGTTCATCATTCTTGGTTAGCCTTGTCACTGGCTCTGCTTTGTCAGAATATTTGGGGATATATCGTCGATAATAATTGCAGAACCCAAGGAACTGTTGTACTTTGAAGAGATTGTTCAGCCTGCAATTGTTTGTCTTCTTCTCTCGACTGCAATTCCTCACAGTCTCAACTTCATCCTCATCCATCGATATCCCCTTTGTTGATATAATCAAACCCAGATATCGTACAGTTTCCTTATAAAAGTTGCACTTCTCCGGCTTTAAGCATAAACCTGCTTCCAAAAGACGTTGCATAACCCACTTCACATGTTCCACATGTTCTTCCTCTGAATCACTATACATCAATATATCATCCAACTATGCGGATGCAAAATCATCGAAAGCCTCCCATATAATAATATTGATATACCCCTGAAAATCTGCGGGGGCATTCGTTATGCCAAACTGCATGACGGTAGGTTCGGATAATCCATATCATGTTCGGAAGGCTAACTTATGTTCGTCCCATTCTTTAACTCGTAACAGGTTATAGGCTCCGCGGACATCTAGCATTGGATTTATCGTAGCTCTTGGTAGCAGGTTGAGAGTCTCTCATATTAAGGGAAGGGAATAACGAGTGTTAATCGTTTTACAGTTGATATCTTGATAATCAATGCAAAATCGTAACCCTCCATCTGGTTTTTTTTCGCAAAGAGGACTGGTGCAGCAACAGGTGATGATGACTGACGAATAAACCCTTTTGACATATTTTCTTCCAGCCATTCTTTAAGGGTAACCAGCCCAGCCCTGGACATTGAGTAAAGGGGTCCCCAGGTTGGTGTCTCGCCTTGGTTTAGGCGTACTTCATGATCAATGTGTGGTCGATGTGGTGGGAGGGGGTCAGCTAAAACTTTATTAAATAGAGGTAAAAACTCATGATACTGTTCCGGAACAATCTCCTCCAGGGGTCTTTCCTTAAGATCTTTTGCCTCAATGGCTTTGTTAATATCATAAAGGGATGCTCTAAAAACCTTAAGCTTCCCCTTTTTAACTGTCCGAAAAAATGAAGATCCATTAAGCATTACAACATTCCCTCGGAATGGTCTTTGTGGATGTATCTGTGGTTCAAATATTCCCTTTCCTTGAGGAGAAACTGGCTCAGTAGGTTCCTCCATAACTCCTTGTACCGTAACAGGTGCATCATGGCAATGTGTGGTGCAATAATGGGACCCAAAAGTAGCAGTATTGGATGGAAACCGTACTGCAACATCATGCAACCATAGCCAAGGGATTCCAAGGACAATTGGATACTGTCCTAATTATGTAACAAACATAGGTAACTGTTCCTTATGATCCTTAATCATCATTCCTACATTGGCAACATGAATAAAATCTCCTGACTCTATGGGTCTCCTGTCAATAAACCTGACTTGTTGTTTCTCTTGTAGTTCTTGGACTGGTATTCGATGATGGCGAGCAAAATCTTGATCCATAAATGCAATGCCTGTAGCTCTGCAATCAATCAGCGCAGGTGTAGGTATCTCTTGGTTATTCACTGTCAATGTACAGGTTATAACCAAATGTTTCCCTTCCATTGATCCTTCCAATACCTCCACCTTGCTAACTGATAATCGCGAAATTCCAAAACATTTCAAAGCATTTAAAAGAAAGCTTTTTACGTCAACTGAAGAGCCATCCTTCTTCATTTGACTTGCTCTTTTTCCGATTTCTCGGGACCTGTCCCAGTTCCTACATCCTTTTCCTCCGGTCCAGCCGCCTTAAACGTCGAAGCCTTCTCTTTTGCCGCACACTCTGCAGCCCTGTGGTTGAACCCACCACAATATAGACATCTGCCATCTGTAAATCTCTTTGCCCTTTCTTCCGCAGAGATCCTTCTTCTGCCTGCGCTGAGATCCAGAGGTGCAGGCCCGGTATATCCAGCAACTATCCCAGTGGGGGCTCCTGCGGGATTGTTTGGGGGGGCCTGACGTCTGGGGGAAGAGGCAAAACCTGTCCCTCCACCTTTATTCTATGCCACCTTCTCCGCCTGTTGTTGTCAGATCTGATCATCCCACTTCTGACATACCGTTACAAAGGCAGGAAGTTCTTCCGGCATATCTCTATACATAAAGAAGTCTTGTATCTCTCCGGACATCCCCAATTGTAGTGCGTTTCGTAGAGCGTTTCTTAGGGCCGAAGGGTTCCAATCAGATCTGCGGCAATGACTTGAAACTCAGCATAGCACTGAGAGAACTTGAGGATCATTCGTTTAATTTCCCGCATTATCCGTTTGGCAGTGGCCACTCAGTCGGGATCCCCAAAACTGCTTCCAGGAGTTGAATGAAAGTTGGTAGGACTTCCAGCCCTATCTCCCCATCATTTCGGACGTGCAGCAAAATCTGACCTAAGGCCACTCCCCTCAGGCCATTGAATGCGGACCGCATCTCCGACTATTCTTCAGGAAAGCTGGAGGGCTTATGTCATATCACCATCCGGAGTTGAGCAATCCAGCCTCTCAATTGAGCTTGATCCGATCCTGAAATGGCCAGGGAGTCGGGAAACATCTGTCCTCGGTCTTCTAATCGCTGGGAGGGAGTAGGGGCTGCTAGAGCTGCTAAGGATACGGCATTCACTAACTGTGTCCTCAAAGCTCGGTCTACTTCTCCCGATTCTCGTGCATCCCGTGCCATATCGCCCAACTCCTGTCGTAGCTCTTCGTCTGTTCCTGCTACTCTCGGAGTTTTCATGGCTTCCTCCAGCTCCTGCCTCAAAGTCTCCAACTCTTGATCGAATGTTGAATGATCGCACTCTGGAGGCAGGAACAGTTGTGTCTGCAGGTCCGTGATCTGTTCCTGTAACGTGATTATCTGTGCTGGGTGATCGCACACCCTCTGTACCATGGGCGCAGGTTCGGTATACAGCGCAACTCTTCTCAGCACCTCTGGTGCTTCTTCCAGCAATTTCTGTCTCTCCCCGAAGTTGATCTCCAGCAGGTTCCTGTTGACTATTCCTTCTATGATGGCCTGGTTGTCCGCAGACACCAGAGCCACCCGATCTTGCTGGTCAGATCTAGACGTCGCAACTAATCAAGCACATCTACCAGTGCCAATTATACGCATCAATTTCCGGAGGTGTCGTAGTCGGAGGTTCAATAACAATCAAACGCACTGGCGCAGGCTTTGCAGTTGCTGCTGCTGCTGGTGCGTGTCGTTCTGTCGAGTGCGTTCCTATACAGTTATGTCCCTCGCACTGGCAGGGAAATTCCGGGTTACAATCGAACCAGGCATGGGCTCCCCAGTACTTGGTCCAACGATTTCCGAATACTAAATCGTCAAGTTCCCAGCCTCCTCCGTATGCGGTGGCTTCCTTCCAGTAAGTAATCCGAGGAGAGGGAACGTCTGAATGTTCCCAGATATGAGCTGGCAGAATAAGATTGTCTACCTCGGTATTCAATGATCCTTCGATACTCTCGAACGCGTTCAAAGGTTGAGGTTCGGACAGAGAATAATGAGTTCCAGCAAGGTCGAATGAATTCGTTTGTGAAGTACAGTTACTGTCGTACTCTCGCATCCGAATATGGGGATTGATGTAGGTATTGGCAGATATCAAATCTGGGAAGTCATAATAACTCATCAATGCAGTCGTCGCAAACGTGAATCCAGCGATGGTTGGGTCCTAAATACAGCCAACAAGTTACAGAGCAAGGTTCGGAGCAATATTTACAACTGTTCGAAGGATGTAGGCACATCCAGGATTGTAAGATTGTGGCGACACAGGTACCAAATTGAGTTATAACTATTTGTAACTTCGCAGTAGTACCAAACAAGATCAAAGCAAGGGGTCAAGCAGTGTTGACAGTACTTTCAATATCAGGTACATTATATGGGACTCGTTCTAGTGTAGAGTGCGGGGTCGGGCATAAGAGATATTTGTAACAAAAATGTCGTATTGTAATTGGGGCAAGGTGCTTTCGAAGTTCATATTGAGAGAATCAAGACAAGAAAAAGGTCAGAGCTGGTTCAAAGTCGTGCTTGCTTTGCTCTACAAGAGAACGAGTAAAGAGAGAAGAAAAGGAAATCCTCCAACACCAAAAAACCTCTCTTTATATACACTTCGTCTGCCACCCTCGAATCATTCCTCATGCTCCGATGTACCATCTAAATATGCAACCATGATCAGACACACCAGCACCACAACTCTTTTCAATACAACCACGCCACATCATCCGATGTCGCAACACCTTAAACCTCTTCCTTATCATAACAAATTATACCGCCACCCTCTCACAACATCCTCACACCATTCCCGCATCTCTCAAGGTGTCCGCCTTTCCATAACACTGATTCCTTCCATCCGCTGTATACTATTCCTAAGTACCCTTCAATCCATCACTCGTAACCTGAGCCGTGACAATAGGGCAGTCTGCAAATATATAGTCAGTTTGGATTCTGATGTTTGTATCTATGTATGTATCTATGTATCTATCTAACTATCCATCTCCACATGGTATATCTGGACTGGCTGCAGCCTGCACTTGAGAGCAAAGTTTGAGGTGCAACTATGGATGGTGAGCAATTGAACATAAAGATCTTCTTGGAAGCTATGAGCGAGTGAGTGTGGTGATGCAATTAGGGCATGAGGTCAAGTGACCAGAGAGATGCACATTTGAGACCATCATTGTTTGAATGTAGAGATGCGCTTGAAGGCCATGATAGAGTGAGTTTGGAGATACACTTGGATGCCATATTTGCGCAAACTTGCAGGTCAAAATGCTGTGAATGCTGAGATGCACATGGTGGCAACAATTGAGTGAAATTGGAGGTGGTTGATCTGGAGGTGGTGACCTGGAGGTGATTGATGTGGAGGTGGTTGATCTGGAGGTGGTTGATCTGGAGGTGGTTGATCAGGAGGTGGTTGATCAGGAGGTGGTTGATCAGGAGGTGGTTGATCAGGAGGTGGTTGATCAGGAGGTGGTTGATCAGGAGGTGGTTGATCAGGAGGTGGTTTATCTGGTGGTGGTTGATTTGATGGTGGTTGATCAGGAGGTGGTTGATCTGGGGGTGGTTGATCTGTTGGGGGTTGATCCAGAGGCGGTTGATCTAGTGGTGGCTGATCTGGAGGTGGTACATTGCAAGTTAGGCCCACCTGCTAATGAGATTCCATTCATTAGTTAGTTAACCTCCAACTCTGGGAATGTGACATGTTGCATTTACCATTGAGCTCTGATGCCAAACTGACTTGGGGTGGTCAATTTGAAGTGATATGCCTTGGGAGTTGAAGCTACATTCAGGGGTCAACTTGTAATTGGGAGAATAAAGGAAGACTGGATGTGAGTAAGTCAAGGTTTTGTGTATGCTCTACCCAGTGATATCTCATTATGATGGCAAGGGGACATTGAGAGGGACAACTTTACATTGTGATCTATGATAATGTAATAGTTGTGGACATGCAAGAGTGATGATGGTGATGAAGATGCGTACAATATGGGACAGAATTTAGCGATATGACATGCCTGGTTGGGTTCAGAATACAGTGTATCAGTGTGCTTAGCTGACGGATTGCTATTTGAACCTACCATACTGGAATTGAGAAATTGACTTGCACATGGTGTTGTCATAAGTCCTAGTTTCACATGAGGATTTCCATTGTCTCCTCTCATCTCGCTATGATATGTCCTCCACTCAAACATCGCCTGACAATGTGAAGTCGAGTTGTTCCACTGTAACATCACCTGACAATGTGAAGTCGAATTGTTCCACTCTATCTCTGCATCAGAGAATAATTAGTTAACCCCAAGTACGGCATCAACCCAAGATTGACTCTCTACTGCTCCTAGCTAGTCTTTCATCTTTCATCGCTTATCCCTCATCTGGCATCTCACATCTCTCAAAAGATTATGTTGAAGTCTATACACTATATTTCCATAATTACGACTTAACCGAACATTTGAGTCGAAGCTCCCGTCATGCCTCACACACGATTGACCATACCAAGATTGACCATCAACTCATTGGACAATATCTGACCATCAACCGTCAGAGCGGCAGCCTCTAGTATACATCCAATGTCTCTCACCTGCGGCATCCAAGCGCATTGCAAAGTTCAAAATATCTCGGCCTCCAAGTGTATCTCCAAACTTGGAAAATTATGGTTTCCAGGTTGGTATGATTATGACCTCCAAGTACCTCTCCACACGTGCATAATCATGATATTCAAAGTTACATGATCATAGTGTCCATATCCATCTCCAAACTTGCTCGATCATGGCCTCCATGTGCATCTCCACACTCACTTGATTGTGGCCTCCAGTGAATCTCGGGGTTCACTCAATCTCAGCCTCCAAGTGTTTTTCCAAACACCCTTGATCATAGCCTCCAAGTTCCCACAATCATTTGCTTAATGAATATCTCCTAAGTTCCTGAATCCATTGCCAAAAGTACAAAATGACTATACGCTGCACTACGCGCACATGCACACACCAGCAGTTTGTAGCAAGCTTTCCATGGACCATTGCGGAACAGGAAGCCTATAGTCATCTAAAGTCGATTCATCGAGATGTGAGTGTGGGCCTATGGAACTTTATACGGCTGCTGGCCAGAGATGGACCTATACCTGTCTTTACTACCTGCAGTCATTGCTGTTTGACTGGAACTGTACACACTATCACTGCAAGTCCGCATGAGAGCCTGCTGACAATTGAAAGCCTGCTCTGGAGCCTGCTTGAAAGCCAGCTTAATAGCCAGCTAAGTTGCCCGCTTAATAGCCTGCTTGATACCCTGCTTGAGAGAGCCGCATTTGAAAGAGCTGCACCTTGGGAGGAGTAGAGTTTTCCAAAGGATGCTTTTGGTGGATGGCAAATTCTGAGTTTGTGGAAGCTATGGCTAGTGTTACCAATAGTTCCAAATTCCCGGTTTGGTTCTCGGTCCAGTTCCAACCCAGAACCGGACCATTGGAATGGGTTTGAATACACGAAAACCTGGACCATTGCAATTGTGCCAGTTTTCCCACCAGAAACCCGGCATTTCAACCTCACAATGTTGGCTCCTATTAAGTATCTGAGTTCTGATCGTATTCTGATACGATCAATACGCAGATTGTGCTGTATTACGTGCTGTTTCACCTCCCACTTTCAGATTTGCGATCCGACCAATATTCGTTGAGTCGCTACTGAAAACCCGCAAATTTCGCATCAAATTTGGCGTGATTTTACAGCAATTCAACCAATATTGGTCGCATCGCAAATCGGAATGCGGGAGGTGAAAGAGCTGCTAAAACTGAACAATCTACGTATTGATCATGTCACGATACGATCAGAACTGAAAATCTGAATTGCCACCAAAGTACTGCCAAAGTTGTACGAACTGTAAAATGGAACCACAATCTGGTTCCAACCCAGCCAAAAACCTGGGGGTGTATGTGCTGACCGGGTGACAATCCGGCACGAGTCACCCAGTTCGGGTTCCTTGGACGTTCTTGACCCGGACTGTGGCCTCCAGGTTGGTTCCAACCCAGACCGCAGCCGGGTAACCCGGAACCATTGGGAACACCAGTTATGGATAATAGAAGCCTCTAAGGCTGTGGAAGCTTTGGCTAATAGAACGATCTAAGTCTGGAAGCTGAGGGTAATGGAAGGCTCTCAGTCTGTGGAAGCTTTGATGCTAACGTTGACATAGGCGACCTTCTTGTTTACGTGCTTCTGGTACTATGATCACCATCACCGACACTATCACCATCACCATACTCACCATCCCCATCGTCACCATTAACCTCCGACCAAATACGCACACATACCCCTACAAGAAATGTGAAGCGGGCAGAAGATTCCACCAGAGAATCTGAGTCGGAGATCTGCTCTCCCCGAGCTCGAGTTGTATACCTTTCCTGTAGAATCTAGGGCTGCAATTGTCAACACCATCACCATGAGGCATAGTGAGATCTCCTCACAGTGGCCGCGCTAAGATTAAGGTTCAGACTATAATATTGACCGACCTCATGATTTTGGCCACCGCCACCCCCCTCAACCCACCCCCCGCCTCCCAGTGCCTGGCCCCTAGAACTCAGCATGTCTCTAGATCGAGCACCCTGGAGCAGATATGGGAGCATATAGTCAGGTGAGATTGACAGTGTCTTGCCTCTTGAGAGTGTCCTTGGGAACATGCTCGGGAGTGTGCTTGAGATCGTCTAGAGAGCTTACTTGGGAGTGTGCCATTGGGTGTAATTGAGGGTCTCCGTGAGAGCGTGCCCGGGTGTGAACTTGAGAACATACTTGGAGGTGTCATTGGGAGTGTACCTGGAGTGTACTTCACTGCAGACTCGGGAGCATGCAATGAAGTGCATTTGGCAGTTATGTTGAATGCAGCATGATGTATAGTACCAAGCACACATAATTGCATGCATATTATAGTAATCTAGTCAATGCGCACATGTATAGGACCTCATAGTGCCACGTATCAAATATGCTATGGATTGCCATCCCAAAGACAGCTTCTTTATGAGTGAAGCGTCGTGTAAGGACATTTTTCCTGCTGTCGCTGCCGCCAGGTGTATCTCTGAGTCAACTCAATCTCAGCCTGCAAGGGCATCTTTGAGTTTGCTCACTCACAGCCTCCATCAGAGTGAATCAGCAAACTCGTTTGGCTACATGCTCCAAGCACATATCATAGTTCACCCCAATAGTATCTCCAGGTGCTCCTGCAATTGCACTTTAGCGCAATCTGAAGCCAGATTGACCATATCTATATATATTTACAGACTTAGGTAGAAAATACATGCTATATGATGATGTAGCAAATCTTCTTGTGATTGTAACAAAGACAAATATGATAGACAAAATGGTTGTGATTATGGTACCCTAAGTACCACTGTGGTGAGAATACTGCACCAACTTTAAAGTCTTCCACAGAGCTGGGCAGAAGTCTCAGCTGCTCATGATGTCTCCCACAGATCTATCCTGAGGTCTCAGTTGTTCCAAACTATGACCATCCCATAAGTGAAATATTGTAGCATTTTGCATGTACCTTTACAACTGCAGATGCCTTCAGGTACACCTGACAATGCTCTTCCGCCATCTCAGAGCACTTTGCTTAGCTCCAGCAGGGCCTGGGTGCATCTGGAATTACTTAGGAATACTAGTATGATCGACAACAGTGTCAGAGGGATGTGCATGTAGCTTTCAGACCATTCTACATTGTGCTGATGGCACTCATTCTTGAAACAAGTAACACCAGCCTACTAGTCTATTACACTGATTAATCAGTTGTCAATATACATTGGTGGTATGACTCTACCAGCTGTATAAATATAGTCAATTATAGTAATTATTTTACAATTTCAATTCTAGCTATAGCAGAAGTATTTGTATCATTTCAGCAGCCTACCTTTAATGTTATGCTTAAATTTCAAAGACATTCCTTCTCATTGTTATTGTAGATGTCTTATGAATCCATCTTGAAATGATGTAGAAGTTTTTTTAACTATTTCTAATAATTTGTAAAAATATTTGTAAAATATTGAAATTATTATATATTACAGTATAATATCATAATAACTGCAAAGTTATTGGTATTTATACCCTAGCAGTCAAGTCTCTGAGCAAACTTCAATGTAAGGGATGAATTTCCATTGAGAAACGGTATCAGCTGGTATTTACTTTGTTGCAGTTACACACTTGAAGAAAGTAATGATATTACAAATAGCTTTATCATTATTCTTTACAAAGAATATTCCAAATTATTACAAGTTTTATAGATTCTCACAATTGATTTTTCGTCCCTTTGTCAAAGTTTCTGCTCAGCTCATCAAGTCTTTGCTCTAGGTGTTCCATTTTAAACACTGTTGTAGACAATCTCATAAGGAATTCCATACATTTATTCAGCTGAATACAAAATGAATTCAAATTCAAATATTTTATCCATGTAAGTTGATTGGAGGTCATTTCTACCTGTGTGAGATTATATACTAAGCTGCACTCTACACACATCAGCAAAAACTAAATTTCCTTCATTGAATTAATTTAGTGTATTGTACCCACAAACTCAAAAAAATGAAATCGAAGTTTCACTGAAATATGGCATTGCTGTAATGTTCCTGAGTGTTCTGTCAGTCCTTGTGATTGTTGTGAAGAACCCGTCGAGACGATTGATTGATTGAGTCTAAGTCTAAGATGACACGTAGCCTATATAGTAGCTGCCAGCCCTAACCCAAAGCCATGTGATGACGTACTCTACAAAGACTCAGTCTAACACTCCTCCAGGGCATTATCAGGTCCGTCAAACACTAAGCCATAGAAAAAACAGACAGAAAACAAACTGGGGACAGGAGATAGAAGACAGGAGCCAAACCATGCCATGCCCTGAGCTCCTCCCAAATGTCCTGCTCATGCTTCCTAAGCTCGGTAGTCGATTGTGCTGTCGGCTTCACCTGTCTTGACTTCCAGTCAACTGCTCCTCCGAAGGTGACACACAGTCCTGTTGTATCATGATTGGTATCGTGTTGAAGAACTGTATCGAAGGTACTGCCCCAACCAGCTGGAGTGTCGTTGATTCCCGTATACAGCCTCTCGGTCCCAAAGATGGGTTGTGCTGTTGGTGTCGAAATTGGAGACGCTTCTCCGTGCCAATGTGGACTTCTGCTCGACAAATGAAGCGGAAGATCGACATTTCCCTTTTGAACACAAGTGCTCATATCCTGTGGAATGGTGGCGAATCAAAATTGGAGACGCTTCTCCGTGGCAATGTCAACTTCTGCTCAACAAACGAAGTGGAAGTGTTGATCGTAATTTGGTTTGAAATGCAAGTGCTCACCAGCTGTTGTATGCTGGCGGATGCTCGATATGGAGTATGTGTTGGTGTTGGTGTTGCTGTTGTGTCGAAATTGGAAACGCTTCTCCATAGCTGCAATTTGAATTGGAGACGCGTCTCCGTAGGTCGCTCTTCCTCGGCTAGCCCTAGGAAATTCATTCCCGTAAATCGTGGAACCCCGTGCTCAGCCTCCCGGGTGGAGAGGGGTTGTCGTCATTGAAGGTTTAGGGTGAAGGTACACACTGTACAGCTATCAAAGCTTCCTCGTCCTCACAGTGGAGGAGTCCACAGACTTCATGGACTCATGGCCACAATTCCCACCACCAGTGTCTCGGGTTGCTCAAATCTTATACCCAGCGCACTGTAGCGGACCAACCGCCGCGCTCCCCGAGGGCTTTGATCTGCCGACATCTCCCAAGTATCGGCAGTCCATTACCCGCCCACTTCTTATAGACTATCCATATACCAAATACAATGGTGTATATCGATCTGCTTCTTGGCTTTGCCACCGGTTGACCTGTTCTCGAAATTGCTTTGAACACATTCCGATGTTGACCCGAACTCGTCCGAGAATGTTGACCCGAACTCCTCCGAGGATGTTGACCTGAACTCCTCCGAGGGTGTTGACCCAAACCCCTCGGAGGGTGTTGACCCAAACTCCTCCGAGGGTGTTGACCCAAACCCCACGGAGGGTGTTGACCCAAACTCCTCCGAGGGTGTTGACCCAAACCCCTCTGAGGGTCTTGACACAAACTCCACCGAGGGTGTTGACCTAGACTCCTCCGAGGGTGTTGACCAAAACTCTTCTGAGGGTGTTGATCTGAACTCCTCCGAGGGTGTTTACCCAAACTGCTCCAAGGGTGTTTACCCAAACTCCTCCGAGGGTGTTTACCCACACTCCTCCGAGGGTGTTGACCAAAACTCCTCCGAGGGTGTTGATCTGAACTCCTCTGAGAGTGTTGACCCAAACTCCTCCGAGGGTGTTTACCCAAACTCCTCCGAGGGTGTTGACCCGAACTCTCAGAGGGTGTTGACCCGAACTGATCCTGCACACCTGCCAAACTACACTCCGTACTTGTCCTGAACGTGTGCTGTCAACGTGTCGTCTGGTTGCTGTAATCTGGTATACCCATACGACTCAACACCGCGGCCATCGCAGCCATTGTGGTCATCGCAGCCATTGTGTCCATCGCGGCCATCGCACACCTCTGAGCGGTTGAGTGTCAGATTTCGTCGAGAGGAGTCATCTGAGTCCTTTGCATGGTTGAATCGTGGTCCTGAGTCCGTAGGGTGTCCTGATTGCAGATGCATGCGCAACGCATCCGGGACCCTGCGGCCTCGCTCGTATGAAGGTTCACGATTCGACTGTTATCACTTAATAGTTGTGAAAATTGGTGTCCGGATCGTGGTCGCGCCCGGGCTCATAACCTGTTGTGACAAACCTGTCGAGACAATTGATTGGTTGAGTCCAAGTCGAAGATGACATGTAGCCTAGGAAGTAGCTGCCAGCTCTAACCCAAAGCCACTTGATGACGAACTCTAGAAAGACTCGGTCTAACAGCAATGTTGTGTTCAAGTATCATGACCAGTTTACCCACTTTTGCGAATGTGACAATGAGCACTTGACAAATGGTTCACACTCCTTTTGGTAATATCCGAAATCATCTCTCAGTATCATCCTACATTGCCCAATTCAATTTGTCCTTGTGATGACAATAGTACTCGCTCTGTACATTTAATGAAGTGTGTAGTTCATGTTTTTAAAGATCCCTCATGGCATAATTTGACCAATGATAGTGACCACGCAGAAGTGGTTCACGATATTTAATGTGTTGATACCAGATTGTCCAGTAGCTTACAGTTGTTCATCTGTTGCGGGAGGGTTAAGCATCATCACGATTATGATTTCACCCATTTGACATCAGACTTCAGTAAACCATCATGTCCATTACATTTACTACTATTATGATGTATCGACGAAACCTAGAATAAAATAGCACACATTGGACATCCTAAATATGATCACTGACACCATTCCGATCTCCAAGCAACATCAAAGCCTCTACAATCATACTTGCATCAACTAATCCTGTATTCTCAAAGCTGGTGATGTTGGTGATGTTGTTGCTGTTGCTGTCGCTGCAGAGGACGGGCTGGCTGCTGTTGGTGATGGTAAACCCGCCCATAGCCAGTACAGCTGAGAATCACATACTAGCTTTAGTAGCAACAACAAAGCTGGTTAGACGATTAAAAGAATTGTCGGACTGCTCGATTGGCTCCTATAGGATGTAATGAAGGAAGTCGTCATCCAGGTTGCCCTGAGCATTGTAAGGTTGGACCATGTCTGGGTCCGTACCAGCTGAGTGGATCGTTTGGTGAATCATCTGGAGGATACTGTCAATCTATTTAGCTTGAACATCTGGTGAGGCAGAACGAAAATCCATGTCGAGATGACAAAATACATCTGTGCATGCATTACTAACCAATTGATTATTGTTTCCTGTATCGTACTTACATTGTGCTCGGCCTCCTGGACCATACCCTGGCGGAACCCTAAACTTGCCTGTTTGCCAGGGCAACAGACAATGCCAGATGGCCGTCACGGTGAGGGCAATAAATTTTTGGTTGATGTTATTTATTAATGGTAGATCTTTCTTTCCCATTTGTTGTATGCCATAGCAGTATGTCCAGTGAATAAGATCCTCAATTTTTGTTGCTGCAAATCGAAACGTGCATCGTAAATTGATCGTCAAGGCAATGATTAAAAAAAGGGGAACTTTGAACTTGCCTTACGAATGTTTGTGTGGCATGTAAACTAGTCATGCGGGCATAGGTCGGCTACCATTTTCCGGATCTCTGTAAGCAACTTTGTTTGAAATCCACACATACAGTCAATTGATGTCTGGGAGTGGTATCGCATTGCTGGACAGAAGCAGGTAATCTTTGCGAGAGCCTGATGCACAAAGTCAGCGATGAAAACAATTGTTGAGATAATTCATTTACCACTGAAATGAAGGCATGTGGAGGGTATGAGTTTCTCTGGGCTGGATTGATCCGGGCGATATCCTCATACCAGCAGCTAGCAATCTGGGCAGTCTTCACCGCATTCGTGGCAAAGGGATTCACAAATATCCCATAATTGATGGCCACAGGCTTTACACATGCCATGACCATTGCCAGAATGCCTGAAAGAGTTGTCTGGGAGTTGTAATCTGTGCCAACAAGGAGGCCTGTCATGTTGTCAACCAAGGGCTCATATCGCCACAGAATTCCAGCTTTCTATCCAACCAATTGCTCACTGGCTTCGTTTGAGTCCTTCCTCTAGTAAATATATACAATAGTGGATGAATTCAATTGGTTAAAAGCTTAATATGATACCATCTTGGATGCCAGTGGTAAAGGCTCTCGTTCATCCCACTCCTCTGAGACAAGATAGATCTCCCAACCCTTATGATAGAAGTGTTGCGCCAATGCAGGAGTTAATTATGTTGCCACAACTTGTTGTGCAAGTGTTGACGTGAAGGAATCGTTTGATCGCTGTTTGCCCATTGCATCCTGGCTGGCCGCCGAAAATGCTCATCATTGGATTCTGTATTGTCATCTCCATTATCTTTGTAATTGTTGGGTATCATGGTGTGATCGTCATCGAGATCGTTGTTGAGGATAGATCGTCTCCTTCTCCTGCTAATGGCTGGAAGAGGAGGAGGAGTGGATGTGCGGTGTACATGTGTCATGCTTTAAAAGGACGGCAAGTGATAAGTATGAAAAAATGAAAGGAGTGACAAAAGGAAATATGAATGAATCTATAGCAAATGAATTAAAGTGTTGTGTGAATCAAATGAAGCATTGATATAATTAGAAAGAATTGTCGAGATGCGTCTTTGTATCCTGTCAACATTTCTAGGATCATGGCTTGTCCCGTCACCCTAGCTTCCAACTCATTGGACGGACAGGAACTTGGAACTGAGAATGGCAGATGATAAGAATTCCGGAGGTTTGTTGATTGTCTTCTGTTGAGAAAAATCATTATTGCAATGAGCTAAAAAGCATTCGCGTTTCTCTAAGCATTCAGGCCAACTTCTGCTGGGCAATAATACCCAACTACCAATTACATGATATCTATATGTGGAGTCCTATTGCTGCGACTGTGCGTTTCCCAAAATCAAGCATCTTAACGATTAGTTGTAACATCATGAACTCTTAACACAGCCCTTCATGCATGAATATGACCCATGAAATAATAAATCACACAAATCGCCAAAAAGCGACCCAAAACCTCTCCAAAAAAGTCCAAATTATCACCCATCCAGCCACCCTCCAAAGTGCCAGAAAAATACCCACCCACAATGCGAATTGTTGAAGAACCGTCCAGCCAGTGCATTACATCGTCACAATAACTAATTTGTAGCTGGGGGGCAGCTTATACGCTTCCTATTGGCCAACGATCCCACAGTGGGAGGATTCACAATGTGATCGTGCTTGCTTAGCCAAGCCCCATCTTCATTTCCGACAACACTTTGCTCATAATCATCAAAGAGACCCAGAGCACAGTTTCGGATGACTTCCAGGTATCACTGCAGCCTGATAATCCTTCCATGAAGCTGTGTTTCGAACTTTTGGAAGCCTGTTTTCATTGTCGGGAAGCTTCTCTCATTTGAGCACCATGTCTCAGCAACACCATCAGATTCCTCCCCAATATTGTTGATCATATCCTTGGCTAGAGCTGGGAGGATGTCATCCAGAGGAAGGTAGCTGCAGCCTCAATGCATAGGTGTCTGGGCACCAGATATGCCATCGGTATGTTGCCCACCATGATCAACAGGAATCTGCATTGGGTTGTTTAATTTGTTTGCCGCTGTTACCCAGCCGGCAGCTCTAATGTTATCAAAGATTGGGGAAACATTACGGGCATGCAGACTACCATCTCCATTTGGCACCTCCCAGCTGGTGCAACACTCTTGGATTATCCAGCTGGTGTTTGGCCGACTGGTGAGTGCAGCATTCACGATTGACAACGTGGTCATATCGATGATTGATGTAAATAACGCAACTATCGATTAATCGTCCCCAGGCCAGTGCCATGAGTGTAGCTGAGTATTGTGTTCACCCATTATCTTTGCAGCAACGTCACGATCAACATAGGCAATGGTCAAGCGAAATGGCTCCGGAAGAAAATCGTTCGACGTGGCGCAACGCACCTCTATCGGCGAAGACCTGTGACCTGAGGTTTCTTCCCCATCGTCATGTGTATCTACACATTATCAAGAAGGGCAACAGAAGCATCCGGGCGATCAAATACATCCCAATATGAACAAATGTCCTCTTGTTCGTTGGGGTTTCATCGATCCTATTCCTCCTTCGACAACAGCCCATTACCCTGTACTCGCCAAGTGCTGCCTTGATCTTCTGACCATCGAGGATAGACTTGTCTACCATGTACCGTTTCCAAAGTGGGCATTGAGACACCAGATGACTGATTCGAGTCACTCAAAGATCGATCAGGAGGTCCCATTGCTCGGGGCTGGCTCCTAGCTTGTAGCTGATGCTCATGCACTGGGCAATCTCCCAGACATGCTCCCTCACTGTATTATCATTCTGTTGCATTGTCAAATCACCCTTCTCCTGCAAAATCCGGAAGGTTTCTGCTGCCCATTGGCTGACGCCAACACCAGTGTTCTCGGCCGAGAGGCGGGCTGGTTGAGTTGGCATCTCGATTGCCCTAGCATCTGTAATGACTGATTTCGGCAACCTGAAGGCCTCACATTCCATTTTGGGTTCTCAATGGTGGTCAATGATTGAGTGGTGGATTTCAAATGCTCGTTACTCTAAACAAGCATCGGGAGTGTTGAATATATCGTCAACAGTTATGCAACACAGTAGCAGAGGTGAGTAGGGTGTGTTGAAGATTCTGGAGATTGTAAGTAAGGTGAGCAGGCAAGACAAATATATATGTGGGCTTGGAGGGGTTATCTTGATCTGGCGACATCATCTTGGCCGCTATTCAGCTTGGTAACAATTTGCTTCGCATTATCTAAGCACCCTGATTCATCGACTGAATGCTTAATCTCATCACAAAGACACCTAAAAGCATGCTCTGTATTCATATCTTACTCGCTTGTCCTTGTGCTAGTTCTTGTACCCCACAATGTCGTCGCTGGGTTGGTATCTAAGGAGAATGCCAAGTTCATGTAACGTATGAACTTAACAAAAGTGACAATCATAAATCAGGCAATGGGTGGAGGAGAGTGTTGTAAGGGTGCAAACCAATTGCCGCGATGGGCTGAATGCAGATGCGGTATACCTTTTGAGATCCCATTGATGCTGAAAATGTGAGAGAGATTAAACACTTTGCAAATGTGTGAAGGAAGATGAGGGACATCCTACGAGAGTGGTAGGACCCTTTTTTGGACAAAGCAAATTGAGGTGCGGCGTTTTCCAAGGACCAGCCAGCTTGCACTGGTATGAGTAGCTAACACACTGTCAACATGCTTCTTAACATTGTTGTGACATGTCATGTGGCGTTAGCAACAGGGATATTTGTCAACAGTGTTTTAACTCCTGGAAGCCGTACTCCTACATCGGCGCAAACATCACTTACCCCCATCGCAACCATGAAACCAGGATGGTACAAGACCCAGCTGAACAACCACCAGATGATTGTTTTGTGATCAAGCATGATAATATTCTACTTCCACCAGGTCATGAACCGCATCCCGACCCTATTCTTTACTGTTTTGACGATAATTCCAGAGATCGAGAAGTGGACTTCGAACATGCATGTGTCGATCCATAGCAACCACCAGTTTGGACACATATGTATTGCATTCCACACTTGGACAACTGTCTAGCTGGCAAGCCTATTAGCAATGAGTAATTCAATATCAACAATGATGAAATTGATCGATGGTCACGGGTATCTCATGTCGAGGAGTATCCATTTGTGCACTGGTGGGTCCAACCCAAGTTGAACAGAGCTGCTACGAACGAGCATTTCAAGAACTGTATGATGGCAACCATCAGCAACTTCACTTCGTCCTGCAGTTTATTGAAAAGGTTCAACAAAATGTCCTCTGCGATGAGCATCGACTCTTGGAGTTTGGGACAAGTGTGTTAAAATCATTCGGCTGATGTAAGCAATCTTTGCGACGATGATTACACATGTTTCTTCTCCCACAATCCTGTTGAATGCATTGTGCTCCTCATGCAATTGCCTGCATTCAGGGAACATATGTCGTATGCTGCAGCAAAGGAATTCAATGACACTGAGGAATGAATCTACTCAGAGGTGAAATGAAGCGACTGGTGGTGGAAAGAACAGGTATGTTGGTTGAATTTCATCATAGCCACGATGATTTTGACCACTTGAATTGCAACCGCAGCCAGTTGGAGTTAGGATTGTCCCTTTATTGGGCAGTTCAGACCAGATACATCTTACAAACTCTCAGGGTGCGAAGACGGAATGCCCATGGATATTTGAGTATGTGAAACATCGACTCGACAATTGGATCAAAGCCTTCGAATGTTGCAAGCATCCTTGTTGCAATGCATCCTGTTCCTCTCAAATATGAGTTTAAAAGTCATTGAAAAACAACTTCAGTGAAGGAATGAGACATCCGCACTTTGGAGGTTTGAAGGAAGGTCTTAGAACTAATTTTTGTCCTCTCAATGGGTGTTTCAACAGTGGTAAGCTCATACTGTGTGTGGACGGTCGGATGCGGCAATGTTATCCTGTCATCTGTGCATTGACAGCAGACAACTTTGAATACATTCACTTGCACTTGATCGAGGAGCTCCATTGCCCATTGTGTAAAGCCCCAACATAATCAATTGGAAAATGGAATTCATCATTGTGGCAATTAAGTGACTAGTGGCTATACCTTCACAAGATGATACTCACGACTCAGGGAGATGAGACTGAGAGACTGAAAGCGAGATGATATCTGGAATATCAAGCGGTTGGAACCTCAGAGGGCCTCTTCTGGAATATGAGATGCATCTCCCCAACAACTACTATCATTCCCGATATTCTTCATACAATCTATCTTCATATGCTTAAGGATTTCATGGACGGGTTAACATCCTTCCTCAAACAATATTCCAGGATTGACACAATCAACCCACTCTGGGCGATGATGCCTCCATATCCTGGCTTTGCTTGAGTCATGAGTCATATAGGTAGGTGACGCAATCAGGTGGCAAGGAGATGAAAGCACTTGGGCTCATAATTGTTCCTGGGTTTGTGGGGACTCTTTGAAACACTTTCGTGAGCCAAAGAATTCCCTTCACAGCAGCCCTGTTGTGAATCCAGAACTTAATGTATTTTCACCTAATGGCACTGTACCGGTACCATACTGAAGCCACAATCAAGTACATGCAGAGGTATCCGGTGGAATTTCAACCTCAGAATGATGTTTGCAGATGATTCTACGCCAGTCAATCTACACAGATGGTCTCGGAAGCCTTGCAAAAGCAGCTTACATATCAGAATCCCGAGGAACAAGAGAGTGATCCCGCTTGAATCAATATTTCGGTGGCTGCAAACCTTTGTCCCGTTGATCAAGATTAATCGCAGATCCAGTCAGAACTTGCACAACATCTTTTCCACAAATCGGATTTGAACTGTGTGAAGCTGCATCTCCTGAACCACTTCTCTGACCATATCCGCCAACTTGGCAACGTCTCAAATGCAAGCTCTGAACTCCCATACATACCAATGAGGGATCATAAACAAGCATACGGACAATCAAATTGTCAGGTGGCAGCCTACCCGATTTTGGGAACAACACCCTGAATGCAGGTGTTCTAGTATCAATGACTGAATGCAAACACTGCAAAACAACATTGCCATGATGAAATATCTCTATCCAAAGTGCCTATCAAGTGAATAATACAAAATCCATGACCAGAAATCAAGACCCTTGATGACTTGGCCAAGTGGTGTGCAATTCCAGAAGATGAGCCATAGATTCATAATGTTTGGTGTTTCAAGAGATTTGCAGACTTCACAGAATATGTCGATCATGATCAGTATTGCAGTTGTCCCAACTATGTAGAATACATTCTCTACACCGCAGTAGCAATTGCACGGATGACTTTTCACCGCGACAAGCAGGCAGTTCATATGGTTTGTTGCACTGGGTCCACAAGGTGGGGAAATGATAAGCCCCCAAGACATGATACAGTGGTTCTCTGGATGGGGACGAGTCCAGATAGCTACTTTAAGTTGACTGCTGGATGTATTCCCGCACATTTGAAATGTCCTTTCATCGTCGAGGATGCTGAATCACATGTCAAACAGCTTCTTGCCTTGGTTCAGACGTTTGGAACAGGGCAGATACGTCAGACTACTGGTATGTTCATTGTTGAGGAGCGACATCAACCTCCCATGCAACCCTTGCACGATGGAAGCTATGTTCGTTGCCCTCTTTTCAGCGTTGGAACCACATCTATTGTCCCTGAAATTGGAATCCTAGGGGCTGAACACTGTGTTCCGCTGACACCACAGCCAGATAGCACACGGCGGTAATTGAGCAACCACATTTCCTTTTATGGTAGCAGTATGATTTACATGTAGATGATTCAATTCAATGCTTGAAGTAATTGTTGCAGCAATATATAGAAATATGATGAGTGTTTACTCTGCATGTCTTAATTATGTTGTGGGAGTTGTGCAAGCTTGTGTATAATCGAAGTCTCATGGGATTAAATAGTTAATAATATTCTTCAAATGAATAAAACAGTTCAAAAAACTGTCAAAACGATTACAATCTAGAGGACCACTGTGAACCAAGTGCAGGAAATTTACTTAAATGACTAAACAAGTTTTTAAAACATCATGACCATGCGATCACATCATTGAACCCTTTGAAGCATGGTGGAAGAATGGAAACAAGTGGCTCGGATTATTTGATTAGAATGTGGAGAAGGATCAGTGCGTGGGGTCCATTTCGGAAACTAATTTCACTTTTTGCTGATGCATTATGGTATAGTTGTAAACCTGAAGTGAATATTTAGCACTTGTCCAGGGTAAGTAGATGTGTAGCCAAGCTTTTTCACATATACTGTCATATAATTGGTTACTAGGTTGGGGGCAGTGAAATTGAGAATTACATAACTGGAAAAATAACAATTATACTTAGATAGAATTGATATTTGGAGAGAAAACTAGAATTCAAGAGAACAAACCAATGAGGTACATAGTTCAAACATATGTGTTAGTTGCTCAATATTGTCGAGTATATAGTAGTTATGCAAATACAGTATATTCCAATGTGTTTAACTTCTTTTTGACTTGATATTTGTAAAACCAGATTGTCAATTTAGGTTTGCAAACACAATATTCAAATTGATTTCAACATAAAGTTAAGTCTATATTGGAAAGTTGTGATCTGGAATGAGTTATCAAATCACAGTGATAGATGGTGTATTACTGATCATTCATAATAGCAAGGAGAAAATCTTCCCTGTGAGTAATTGACTGATAATACTTAGTAGCTTGAAAATTTGAAATAGCCAGAAGCTGCCACAGCAGGAAATTGTTAATAGAAGATTATATAGACATGTAGGCAAATTTCTTATTGTTAGATAGGAAAGCTGATGTACAGATTGTGAAAGAGAACCAATTACACTTTGAGTTGACTGGAAATTGTACTTCCAAGTTGACAACAGTTTGTAAGTTACAACTGGAATGTTAGCAGAATGAAAAATGGTATCAGAGGTGCACAAAAGTTTTGCAGACAATGTTAGTAATCTGTAAACCACCCAATCTATACTGCAGCCAAGCATTAGGTACACTGATATTTAAAGAGCAGAATTCAATATTTCTGGAATATTCTACATAGTATATACTTTATATAAATCTTTATAAGTATTACCAATAAATGAAAATGTATGAATGTTGTTAAACATCTCTATAGGTCTATCAATTCTATCTAGTATTCAGAAATCTAATATACTAATTGCCAGATATTTATATATTCATCGTATGTAGTTAATATTTTGTATTGAATGTATCTGAGTAGAAATTGCATTGTCAGAATTACACAACTTATACAAAATCATAATATGGTATGTATTGTTGGGCTAAATTGATGGATATAAGGATGTATAGTTGATCTGGCTACAGATAGTTCTGAAGCACACTTAGGGGTATATCACATAACTATAGGTAGATTTTCATCAAGATGAATCTTCTGATAACCGTATTTGCGCAGACAGCTGGTATTCAGGTGAATATGGCTATGCACAAAATTGATATTATTGATCTTACCAAAAAATGCCCTTGCGAAGCCATAATTGATTAAATATGTGAATATATCTGATGACTGTAATCTAGTAAATTTCAATAAATACATAGAAATAGTGTTTGTTTCACCATGAGATGGTAGTTGATTAAACTTGAACTCAGAGATAAAGCAAGCCGGAATGTATCCATGGGGTGGAAATACCAGAACAGGCAGATGGAAATTATGTAAATGTAAAGATGAAGTACTTTAAAATATACTTTGAGACTGCAATAGAGTAAATAGAATAGTGTACTATAAAATAGAGTGGGAAATACTTACAAATACATTTTGAGACTATAATTGATTTGGCTTACAGATTGATCTGGCAGCTGTAGTCATTTACATATTGGAATTACTTACTGATAGGTGGATAAGATTTACACAATTATACTATTCAACTCAGGGCTGCAAATAATGAACCAACACACATGTGCAGCTTATTGAAAGCTTCTGTGAATTCCTTGGCCAGGGGTAGTTAGGGGCTCTCTAGAGTTGACTCTTAGAGATGTGCATATGGGTCAATAGATTTGTAAACAACCAGTGTTTGGAGATTGACCTATACCTGACATCACTGCCTGCCAGTATCACTCTTATGGTTGTATACTACACACCATGGCTACAAGCCTACCTGAGAGCCAGCTGGCAGCTGAAAGCTCACTTTCAATCATAGGTAAAAGCATCTTGAATTTGTTTACAGCAAGGTCTGGTTTGGAAACATATGCTTGAGAAAGCCACCGATAAGAGAGCAATGCTGTTGATATTCCAGAGTTTTCCATCGAAAGCTGTTGGCCAATGGATAACTCAGAGATTGTGGAAGCTTCGGCGAAAAGAGACCTTGGGGTCTGTGGAACTCCTAATACTGCCATTGATATATTAAACCTACTTGTCTAAACAGTTCGGACACAATAATTACCATCACCATTACCATTACAGTGGTTATCAGCATTGCTAACAGCATCATCACCTTTAGCAGACGACTCGATACATTAACATACACCGACAACCTTTTTCAAATCGATCGCAAATTCCACTCAGTAATCCAGGTTGGACATTTCAATTCTGCTCTATCCAACTGTCAACCTTTCTGGAAAAATCTAAAAGGCCTATTTTACACCATTACTGTAAGACATTGTGACAATGTATTGTGCCGGTGATACAAAATATAAAGTTCAGACTATCATTTAGACTGATGTCATTATTTCTGCTACTATATACTACCTGTCACAGATACCTGCCACATTTCATACAGTAACTCCTACAACTACCTGGTATATGCTACTTGTTATATACTACCTGTCTTACACCTGCCCATACATGACATCTGAAGTCTATTGTGTCTCTGAATTCAGCATGGAGGAGTGTACACAAGAGTATACAGTAATGACAAGTTGGGAATATCTTGGTTCTTGAGAGTATTGTTGGAAGTACAGAGCATAGTAGGCTGGGAATGTACAATTGAGTGTAATTAAAAGCATACTGGAGAGCATACTGCATAGTGTCCTTCAGAGTATACTTGAGACAGTATGTAAGACCGACATGGAAGTGAATACCCAAGAGCATCCTTGGAGGTACAGTTCGAACTGCAGTTAGTTGTGCACTTCAGGTTATCATGAAAGCATCCTTGGCTGCGTACAGTGAACTAGACTGGGAGTTTACCGTCAAGAGTAATTGAAAGTGTACAGTCAAAAAGGCTAAGAGTGTGCCATTAAGTGTAATTAGGAATATACATAAAACCATGGTCAGGAGTGTAGTTGAATGCTTACTGGGAGGAGTACTGGGGAGGATACTTGAAGGTATACTTGTGAGAGTACAAGAAGTGATTGTTGGAAGTGTACTTGAAAGTGTACTTTGAAGTATATTGAGAGCTGACTTGGGGGTGTACAGCCAAGATGGCTGGAAGTGTACAATTAAGTGCAGTTAGAAGTATACTGTAGAGTACACTTGGGAGTCTGTAATGAAATACATTGGGCAACTTGGTTTTGCATATGCTATATGCAGTATAATATACAGCATTCAGCACATATATACATATATTTGTGGTAGTAACCTGCTCAATTCGCAGGTCAGGAGAACCATGTAGTCTTACACCTCATACAAACTATACATTATGATCTCCGAAGCACCATCTCCATGAGCTACATACTATAGATTGTTACTTTCCCTGGTGGAGGGAAATGCTACACCAGCTGCAACTACAGTGATAAATAGATTATAATTGTGGTGATACCACCACTGGGAATATCTTTTTATTGATTTTTGCATACTCAGATAGCAAGCAGATAGTTTACACAGTAGAATGTAGGTTAGGGGTTGAAAATATATTATTAAATTAATTTGTAATTGTGGATAAAAGTAGATATATCTTTGCTGTGACCAATTGGAAGCTACCATGGAATATATACCTGGATCAAATTACTGGTGAATTCAGTCCCAAATTGTAAGTTAATCAGAAGGGTGGCAGGGGGGGGGGGGGGGATATAAACTGATGAATATAAGATATCAGTTTTATAAGCTTTAATCCATATTTTAATCTTTCCTAAACTTGATACAATTGTGCTGTTTGCATTATTACCAGGTACCCCACACAGGTATCAATTACACTGCAGACTCAAATCTGTACTCAATCAAGTAGTTGTTGAGTACTATTTACTTTGTTGCAGTTGTCAATAACATTCCGGGATTTTTTTGTGCAGTTATATTTGGATCTATTTAACTACCAATATTCTTATTATGGGAGTGTGTTTAGCATGGAATTCCAATCTTGCATACCTTCTGTAGTTCATTCTATATACAATATGGACATTCAGCAAAATTGCTTAGTAGTATATACATTCAAGTGTAAATTTGTTCTAATCTCCCTAGAATTGTCTCAGTGCATATTTGCTAGTAATATTATCTATCACTGACACTGTATAAGGAAGGGGTTTATTTATATGAGGAAATGAGTGATTATTAAACAATCCAGAAGTATTATGACTTTAGTATATATTAGTGGTTACACTAGTTAGCATGAAAAGGATGGGGTCAATTGTATAATTACATGGTATAAATGGAAGCAATTGTGTAATATATATCATACTTGGTAGTGTGTAATATTGTAGCTAAACATTTCCACAGTAGAATGATGAATAATAAGTGAATTGGAGATAATCAATAAACTGTATATAAAGAATGGATATATGGTATTGGAAGATTTTCTTAACTTTTTAATTTACTGATTTGCTTGTGAATAACAACAACTGGTGGCTTACACAATATGATTCCCAACTTTGTGCAATTTCGTAATATACACATTGAGTTTTTGGTATCCAATAACATTCTGTGTCTAATATTACTTGAATCTCAAACCACATGGTTAGAATGTAATTAGTTAAACAAAATGAACTCCATACTGAATATGCTTCTAGTTATCAACAGGATGTAAGAATTGTCTTGTACTTTGTTCCATTTTTTTTTGGGTCCATTCAGGCTCTAATTTCAATTAGGTCAGTAATGGTTATTAATGAATTGATCAACTATATCAGTGTAATTGATTGAGGATATGATAATACTACCATCAATTTGTATATATGAATATCTAGATATAACTTGATTGGTAATAGTTATATCTACAAGTTTGCTTTTGCTGCATCACATCTTATAGTTTTAAATACAGAATCTTGAAACCTAATCTCTGGAGGGAATGGCTGGATATTTGACAACTCCAAGAACCCACTTGATCAGAAGTTTTGATCACAGCTGGAGGTTTATTCTTTCCAGAACTAGTAGTGGAATGATGCTGTGAAATCTGGATGTGGAAATTGCCTTGACAAATATGTTATTGCTGATTAATTGACAAGGTATGGTGGTTGGCATATTGAATTTCTTTTGTATTGTAATTCTGATGAAAATTGATTTTGTAAATACCAAGATAGTGGCAATTATACAATAGTTAGATGAGAACTGTAACAGCAGCAAATAGTTAGAGTTTCTCAGGCTGACATGGTTGATATACAGGGCCAGGTAATAACAGCGGTATATTGTAAGCTGATGATGAGCCTTGATGCATTAGTGGTAATTATTTGACATATCTACATCCATAGTGACTGATGACTATATTTCCAGCCATATTATTCCAAGTATCCAAATTTATTATATATTGCCAATTATATGAGATTAAGAGAGTAGAAATACCTGTGGCAGCTAAATTGATTACAATTCCAGTAATCGAAATCACAACAGCACTGTTCAGTTGGCAATGGCAGATACTGATTCTGAGAGCTCAAATACTAAGTGTGGTGTGATGCCAGAGAGTGAGCACACAAATAACCTAATGAAGGGTATTCCTCAAGATGATGACTGGAGAGTTTTTACCCTGTTGAAGAATAAGAAGTTTGACAGTTTGGCGGACAAAGAGCAGATGGTTCATAATGCGATGAAAACCCTCGAAGTGTGGCACCAGAAGGAAGTCAGTTCAGAGGTGGCAGTTATATACGCAAGGTTGAAGATGAAGAGGGAGTAGTGCATGACTAAACAGACTTGGAATTTCCCCAAAACCGGTGATAGCCGCAGTGAGAACGATGGTTGGAGTTTAGTCAGTACGCAGCATGTTGGCACGTATACTCCGGAATGCTACACATATCATAAGGTGGGGAACATGGCACGGTAATGTCAAAACATCCCACCGGTCGAGAGCACCACACTCATAGAGCCTGCCACATTGACAACACTGCCATCTATTAAGGACCACTGGATGATAACTACTGGCTGAGAACACCCATTGAAAAAGAGCTGGTGCTTAGACTATACCACCACCACCTCTCATATTTGCGGGAATTGAGAAGAGTTCAAACAGCATATGGTGTCTGCCAAGAGAGAAGAGTGGGAGATTAATGATTTTACTGGCAGGAAAGCGGGCAAGGCCATCAAGGCCTGGCAATGTATCACTGAGACTTCAGTTACTGGGAGGTCGAAAATATGAGATTGTTGAACAAAACCCCTTGCATGTTGAAAGAGCACACATCTCACTGTCACAATCATGGTTTATGGATCAGTGATTGCAGATAATTCTTTTCAATGGCTGTAGGATCAAGATAGAAAACAAAGCACAGAGAGTACCAGTCAAGGATAAGGAAGTCTTGCAGGTGTAGCATACCATGTTGGAGAGGGATTCTGGGTGAATGTGAAGATTGCAGGAAAGTGGCATTGAGTGAGAGGATAATTAGTTTGGACGAGCGCCTGGCATGGTTGATTGCATGCTAACTGCTTCAGGCATACACTATCATCGATTTTATGAGAGTGTAGAACTTATGGTCATACTTTGATCCTGGAGAACTCTGGCAATCGACTTCAGTAGAGTTATCATATAGATTGGTTAGGGGTTGATTATGGATAAGCCGCATATACTTTAGTTCTTGTGTATGCGTCAACTAGACTTAGAGAGTCAGCGAGTTCAGGTTATTAGAGAGAGATTCAGCACCAGACCTGTCACAACAATAGCTGTAGAATTCTAAGCAACACAATATCCCAACAATAGCTTGTCCTTCTAACAGATATACCATTTACTGAGATATTGATATCGTCCCTAAACATTACTCACTCAGTTTGAATTGTTGTGACTTGACTGCCACCAGTTACAAGGTCCCAAATCTATTCAGTTTTGAACATTCTCAATATGGCAACAATTCTAATCAATGTGGTCCCCTCAAATATACAAACTGCAAACATAATTACTATGTCGGGAGTAGTTATGTGCAGTGGTACTGATTGTCATTCAGGTTATCTGTGCTCTACATGGCTGGGCCTGTCAGTTAGTTGATGTTACAACCATGTTAATTCAACAAGTTCATCAGATACATATGGTTTATACCTAGGTGCATTGGCTTCAGGCCACCTCCAATTCATATGTTTATAGCATTCTGGATGGAAGTATTGACATTTTGCAGTGGGCATTAGCAATCCATCTATTCTGATATATATGACACTCCTTAACTTCCAACAATGGTCTACTCTGCATGAAACCCATATGAAATATAGACATTCTATTTCCTGAACCTGTTCAAGGTTAGTCTCCAATTGCATCCTCCTTGATTCAGATCTACTTTCTTGCACCATTTTCCTGTTAGTCTATTACATTTGATGCCATGTTTACACTTATATACTGTCTCTCTGCATTCCACTACTCTATATTTACTTCATCAACAGGGAATCTACAGCTAGCCAGGTGAATTGTTCTTTTGGAAAGAGCTCAGGGCATGGCACAGTTTGGCTTGTGTCTTCTGTTTGTGTTCTCTCAGTTTTTTCTATGGCTTAGTGTCTGATGGATATAATAACACCCTGGAGTGGTCATAGACCGAGTCTTTGTAAAGTATATAATTACCTGGCTCTGCATTGCGACTGGCTGCTACTATATAGGCCATGTGTAATCCTAAACATATACTAAATTAATCAATTGACTTGACAGGTTAGTCACAAACAATTCAGCTAACATTATCCAGCAATACTGCCCTAGGACCTTCTTTGAGTGCAGCCGTAAATACTCCTACAACTTGACCTCCACATATTTCTCAACAGAAAGATTTTAGCTGGCAGTGAAAATGAACAAGATATATTGTGAACTTGGATTGTTTCCCACATGATTCTTGTTACACGTTTGGTGTTACGGTTATATTTCCGGGATCATATATAATCACTCGATGATCGATATATAGATGTTTGTTCTGATATCACGAACTATCACCCGGATTTCTATATTGGATCTACCTTCCGCATTTGTTGACCTATTAGTCATATCACCATTACCCTACCTTTGCATTAACTAATCCATGACAACGGTCAAGCCAACCCAAATAAGATGTGTATCAACTTTGGATCAGTACTGGCCACAACATCTCCATTCTCAATGGTTACTCCTTATCGGCAGAAAAGCTTATTCCTGGTCGCTGACCAAACAACGATTCACTCAGGCTCCGATCGTTCATTCCTAGGGAGGTGAGGAGTCATCATCATCGGACAACAACGGCATTTTGAGATATGCAGGGTCAGCTGAAAGATTAGTTATTAACCAATGATCAATATATTGGAGTCAGTCAACTAAATGGACGTATATGAATCAACCCTTGCTTCGACCACACTCTTTGTGTCTGGGTGGATGGGACTTGGGATTCATATGCCTGGAGTGGCGTGGGATACTCTCCATTCGATATATGGCAAAACTACCCAGTTGCAGATCACTGTATATTTCGCTCCAATAAAGTGTAGTCAAATTGAGGGTTCTGTCATTTGCTGTGATTGTTAAACCATTACGTAACCGGTGGGTATATGAGAGGGCACTCCCACTGGCTCTTGGTGACACAAACCTATTTGTTGATAATTGGCTTCCAATAAGCTCATATCCATACGAGGTAACGCCAATAGCAATTGTGTCGCAATATGAGTGCATTACCTTGATGACATAGTTCATACTCCTGG